>Ga0209991_10000198_pt1 | contig 26636 bp, 23 predicted proteins | sample ChitaG_FD_183167 | JGI IMG/M metagenome (GOLD analysis project Ga0209991, IMG submission 183167) | Deep subsurface microbial communities from South Pacific Ocean to uncover new lineages of life (NeLLi) - Chile_00310 metaG (SPAdes)... | ecosystem: Environmental > Aquatic > Marine > Oceanic >... | reverse complement strand
TCGCCTCTAATAGTGCCACCGTGAGCTTTGGCAGGGTCAGTTTCTCCCATCATTTGTCGTATTATTTGCACGGCATCTTTGCCTTGAAGGATGACGGCGATGACCGGTCCAGAGGTGATGAAATTTACCAAATCGTCAAAGAAAACCTTCCCTTTATGAATGGCATAGTGTCGTTGAGCCAAAGTGTTATCCATGTGCAACATCTTCATAGCTACGATTTCAAGCCCCTTCTTTTCCAGGCGAGAGATGATTTCCCCGGCCAATCCCCGTTGTATGGTATCAGGTTTGATAAGAACTAAACTTCTCTCCATGATTTTAATCTCCTTCTTCCTTATCCTGGCTCCTGTCTAAATTAATCCTAAAAAGTCTTACGACTATTTGCCACCCGGGGACCCCGCAAGAGTTTTATTTTAAATTAACGGGGTTCCCACGGAAATCTTATGATTCCCATGGAATCGTTTAAACCCTCGTAAGCAGGGTGATTAAGTCCACGCTTTCTAAAGAGTCAACTACTTTATCAGCCTCCTTGAGTTTTTGCCAGGGGTGTGTATTGGTTATGGCCAGACATTTCATCCCGGCGGTTTTGGCTGTCTTGACTCCCAGGGGAGAATCTTCAATTGCCAGACAATCCTTAGGTGCTACTTTCAGCTTCTGGGCGGCTAAAAGATATAGCTGGGGATTGGGTTTGCTTTTAGGTACCTCTCGACCGAAAACAATGCAATCAAAAATTCCCTCCAAATTAAGCTCACCGAGGACAAAGTCGATGTTTTCCTTGGGCGCTGAAGAAACCAAGCCCAGTTTGAAATTCCCCTTCTTTATGGCATTCAGCAGCCTTACTACCCCGGGAAATGGCTTGATGTTTCCTGTTGCCTTCCGTCGAAAAGCTTCTTCTTTCTCTTGTAATATGCTTCTGATATCTCCTTCAGGGAGTTCCCTGCCCATAATGCTGCCGATTATGAAGTCATTTCTGGTACCAAAGAGTGTAGCAAAATATTCTTTGGTGAATTTTATCCCCCTTTTAGCAAAGATATCCTGCCAGGCAACAAAGTGGAAGGAATTGGAATCAGCAATGACTCCATCCATGTCCCACAGGATTGTCTTTTTTGATTGTCTCCAGATGTAGAATAAGAAATCGCCATCGACTATGATTGTATTATCCTTGAGGGTGAGCACTCCTTTAGTTTCCACCAGCCGTTTTGTCAGTTTAGTGACCCAGGCAGAGACCTGGATTGGCTCATTGATGGGTGCCACCTGTTTAAACCTTATCTCGCTCTTGGCAGTAACACCAAACTCAACTCCATGACAAAGCATGGCGTAAGCAGTTGCTTCATCGAGGAGAGTATAGAGGATACCGCCGTGGACTACATTATTCCAGCCTTGATGAAACTCCCCGGCGGTGAACTTCGCAGTGACTTTTTCTCCATCCTGAACAGGTTTCAACTTTAGCCCTATGGGGTTCTCATGGCTACAGGCAAAACAAAGTTTTGCTGTGCTCTCAGCATCTACTTTAGGAATTTCCATTTCCTGGTCTCTTTTGCACCACTCAGAGTCACAGTAGGGGTATCTTATCCTTGGGCTTGGTTATATGAGGGAGACGAAGATATAATGGCTGCAGGGTGACCGGGTCATCTCGTTCTCCGCTGATCAATTTTCGCCAACCTAATATAGCCAAAGAGCTAGCTCGAGATGGGCAATTACTTTGGGAAATTATAGCTCGTCTGCCCAGGTTTTGCTGTATTTCACTTATTATCTCGGCGGGGATTTCACCACAAAAAAGCGTTTTTTGCTTAATTCGACGGCACAAAGTTTTAACCGTGGTTAGATTTTCTGCCTCCAGACATTGCCATTCATTATCTTTTTGCCAGTAAAGGGCAGTGGCTATTTCCTCGCGACCGGCCTTTTGAACAGGGCGCAGAGGCAATCCAGTAAAGGCAAAGGGATAGGCTTCAGCTTCTAATGTGTTTACACCAAGCAAAGGAATATTTAGGGCAGAGGCTAACCCCTTGGCAGTGCTTATGCCCACTCGGAGTCCATTAAAGCTTCCTGGACCTTTAGCTACAACGATTTCTTCTATAGAGCCCAGCTCCACCTTTGCTTGTTGTAACAAGCAAACTAAATTCGGCAACAGTTCTATTGTATGGTTTTGTGTTGTTTGCCAAGTTAGCGAAGCCACTATCCTACCTTTATGAGATAAAGCAACGCTGACGGTACTGGACGAAGTATCTATAGCCAATTCCATATCAGAAACCTAAATGCAAAATGGCAGAGCAAAAGTTAAAAAATTTTGCATTTTGAGTTGTCACTTTGATTTTTGACCTTTGATTTTAGAATTTCGTATTATTTAGCATTTGGTATTCAGAGCCACAATTCCTTCTCTTTTTTGAGTTGTTCTATTAATTCATAGTAGCGCTTGCCCTGAGGTTTCAGACAAATAGACCGTCCTGTGTGGTAGGCAGGAATATAGTGCAGGGTGATAAGTAAATTGTCCCGGGGTACTACCTGCAACCCCTTCTCTGCCCATTCAACCACACAGACTCCATCGCCGTAAAAATACTCCTCCAGCCCCAGGTCAGCAATTTCCTCAACGTGATCCAGGCGATAGAAATCAATGTGGTATAAGGGCAGTCTACCGTGATATTCTCTCAGGATGACAAAAGTGGGACTGAAGGCATATTCCTTTATCGCCAATCCATGAGCAATTCCCTGGACAAGACAAGTCTTGCCTGTTCCTAACTCACCTACAAGAAGGAAAACATCAGCCTTTTGAGCTAATTCCCCCAAATAGCTTCCTAGCAGCTGAGTTTGTTCAGGGCTCTGCGAATTTAATTTCAGTGACCCCATTCTTAAAATGTTCCCAGCCCCCTCTTTTGTATGGGATGATATTTCCCATGCTATCTATTACAGTCACTCGTGTTGGTAACTTTTCTTCCGTTATATCACCGATTATAGTCACCGGGGAGTTTAGGGCTTGCTTAACCCGAGCAACAGTGGCTTCGTCAGCGGTAAAAAGAAGCTCATAATCCTCGCCACCACATAAAGCCAACTCCTGATGGTTAAGGAAGTTTGCTGTAACTACAGGGTGCACTGGCACTTGTTCTGCCCTTATCCTAGCGTTGACTTTGCTCGATTCACATATGTGGTCGAGGTCAGCAACAAGTCCATCGCTTATGTCTATAGCGGTTTTAACTCCTTGTTCGGCTAAGATTTGCCCTTCTCTTATTTTTGGTATGGGCTGAAAGTGAGCTCGCCTCAAGATATTGCTTGTTTCAGGATCTGAAATGGGTTTTCTTTTGAGCATTTCTAAACCAGCTGCCGACAACCCCAAATACCCTGTGACAGCTATTTGCTCACCAGAAGAAGCTGTTGACCTCTTAAGTATCGCTTCGTCATTGGAGCAGCCTATGACTGTTACGGTGATAACTACATTTGGAGCGGTAGCTACATTACCTCCAATTACAGCTACTCCGAATTTTCTGGCGAGGTGTACCATGGCATCAACAAATTTGGAGATATCTTCCACCTCCAGTTCGCCAGGCAGTGCCAGAGAAAGCAAAGCGTACTTGGGAATGCCGCCCATGGCAGCTATATCACTTAGATTTACTGCCAGTGCTTTCCAACCCAGTTCTTCCCAGTGAATGACGTCCAGGTCGAAGTGTATATCCTGGACTAGAGTATCTGTGGTGGCTAAATGGATGTGATCGTCGCTTTGCCAGGCAGCAGCGTCATCGCCAATGCCCACTAAGACTTTTTGCCACGAAGCCTGCCCAGAATTTTCATATCTAGCGATGCTGCCGCGTATGAGGTTAATTAGTCCAAATTCTCCCAATTCAGATACTTTCATCGGTGGAATTATAACACTGGCTTTGTTTAACATTCTAGCTGGTGGATATTGTAGGTGGCTAAAACATAGGCATTGTTGCCATTTTATGCCCTGTGGTATAAAATCTAGACATGCGTGATTATGAAATGGTAGCAATAATTAGTCCCGAGCTTGATGAAGAGGGAATATCTGAAATGATAGACAGAGTGTCTCAGTCCATTAATAGTCGCGGTGGGAAAGTGGAAGAGATAAAAAAATGGGGAAGAAGAAAACTTGCTTACCCTATAAGAAAATTTATGGAAGCTGATTATGTTCTGGCTCACTTTCAGTTAATGCCACAATCGGTTAAGGAACTGGAAGCGGAAATCAGTGCTTCGGAGGATATTTTACGATATCTTGTGGTAAAGGTGAGTGATTGATATGGCAAGCTTGAACAAAATAATGCTAATTGGTAACGTAGGTAGTGACCCAGAAATGAGATACACCCCCAATGGAAAGGCAGTTACCTCTTTCCGCATGGCTACCAATTATCGTTATGCTGGCTCTGACGGGGAGCGGAGGGAGGAAACAGAATGGTTCAGGGTGAGTGTGTGGGGCAGGCAAGCTGAAAATTGTAATCAATTCTTATCCAAAGGGAAGCGAGTTTACGTTGAAGGAAGGTTACATTCTCGCAGTTGGGAAGGGCAGGATGGGCAGATGCGTACTAACCTTGAAGTATCGGCAAACCGTGTAATTTTCCTCGACAGAGTAGCTCCGGGTTCTCTTCCCGAGGAGGGGGAGCTTGAGCCTCAAGATTTGCCCTTTGACTAAAATTTAAATAAAATAGAGGAGAAAAAGATTTGGCTAATACAGGAAGAGTAAGAGGGACGAGGGGCTTCATGACCAAGCCGGCAGTCTGTCCCTTTTGCAAGGGAAAAATGAAAATCAACTATAAAGATGTTTCGGTGTTATCTCGCTATATTTCCAGCCAGGGAAAGATTGTATCGCGACGGAGGAGCAGAGCCTGTGCTAAACATCAAAGAAACTTAGCACACGCTATAAAGAGAGCTCGATATCTCGCTCTGTTACCATATGCACCAACTCATATTTGGAAAACAGGAGGCGTAGGCTTATCCCGGTCAACGGTCTGAAGGATGCCGAAGCGAACTTACCAACCGAAGAGAATTCCCCGGAAGCGCAGCCTGGGTTTCCGTGCTCGAATGGCCAGTCGGGGGGGAAGAAAAGTACTTAGGGCAAGACGTCTTAAGGGAAGGTATAGGCTGACTCCAGTCTAACTCTGTCCTGTGAAGGAGCCTCGTTCTTTAACTAATAGAGCACAATATACGTTGGTTTATCAACGTGGCAAAGTATGGGCAAACAACTTGCTAGTGGTGAAGGCGATGCCCAATGGGTTAAGTCTAAGCCGGTATGGGTTTTCTGTGACCAAAAAAGTGGGTAAGGCGGTGCAGCGGAATCGCTTGAAGAGGTTGCTCAAGGAGATAATGAGGCTGCAATCGCCAAAGTTGGGATGGGATATCGTCTTCATTGTTCGGCCTGCAGCAGTCAATGCTGACTATCACCAGCTAGAGGGGACAGTAACCAAGCTTTTGGCTCGGGCGAAATTGTTGGAGGGCAACGAATGGCTCAATTAGCTCTGGGTTTAATTAAATTGTACCAGAACACAGTGTCGAAGGTTCTACCTAGTGTTTGTCGTTTCCAGCCTACATGCTCGCAGTATGCTTTTGAGGCAATTAAAAGACATGGGTTTATCCGAGGTAGCTGGTTGGCAACCAAGAGGCTGACTCGATGTAATCCCTTCTCCACAGGCGGCTATGAACCAGTACCTTAGTTATTTAGTAGAATGAAGAACGCAAAGATAATCTTCCTTATTGTAATTTCTCTTTTTACCTTACTCCTGGTTTCCTGTATTCCTGGCTCCGCTCAGCCAACAGGGGGATGGTCGGGAACTACAGTTCATGATAACACTATTTATGTTGGCTCCAGGGATGGCAGGGTAGTGGCGATAAACGCATCGAGCGAGGAGATGCAGTGGTCTTATCACATCACTGAGCCCTCTGATGGCTTGGGGTGTGGCCCAGCAGTTGTTTCCGCTGCTATTACCACGCCAATAGTCGATGGGGATTTCGTCTATATTGGCACCTATAGTGGCAAGGTTCTAGCACTAAACACAACAGCGAGAAGCCAGAATCCCGATCTTCCTGAGGAACCTCAGGACAGATACCATGAATGGGAGACTCCTATTGGAACGGATGCAGGGAACAATGCTATAGTAGCTAACTTGGTAATCAGTGGTGATGTCATATACGTAAGCAGCTCTGACGGGCGAGTGTATTCTTTACGCAAAGACTTTGGCGATCAAGTAAAGAAATCTGGGATCTTAGACGAAAAACACAGCAAGCTATGGACGTCCCCGGTGATTGAAGATGATACTCTCTACGTGAGCACTTTCGATGGTCACATCTATGCTTTGTCGGCTGAAACACTTGAGTTACTGGAATGGTCCTTTAAATTAGAGGCAGGCTTTGCTTCTTCACCGTTGATTTGCGAAGACACTGACACTATGTTTTTGGGCTCGTTTGACCGCCATCTTTATGCCGTAAAAATAGGCAGCGCTGTATTAGAGTGGAGATTTCCCGAGGAACCAGCCGGCAATTGGTTCTGGGCTTCCCCTGTAGTTAATGAAGGCATTGTCTATGCTGGCTGCCTAGATGGTAAACTGTATGCTATTGAGGCAGACACCAGCAGAGAAATATGGTCGTATCCGACCGAGGATCAGAACGGTAAACCTTCTCCCATAGTTTCCTCAACTGTCCTGATGGGCAATCTACTGATAGTAGTCAATGAATCAGGCACTGTATATGTTTTTGACCTCGACGGCGAGCTTGCCAATGAGGGAGTACCGTGGTGGACTACCTCGATTGGTGCTGGCGTCAGGAGTTCTTTTTGTGCTCAAGAGGGTCTAGTTTACATTAGAGGTGAAGATAACCAGCTATATATTGTGGATATTGGCAATAGGCAAGTGAGTCAGCCAATTCCTTTGACCGCTGAAGCATGAGGGTCGCGCATAATGAGTTTCGTAGAAATTTGGCATTTAATCATAGCTAACCCGATACTTAATGTGTTGATTGTCCTGAGCTATGTTTTATATGGACAGTTTGGCTTAGCCATTATCGCCCTTACCATCATCGTTCGTTTAGTCTCTTGGCCTCTTAACAAGCGACAGCTCAAGTCCACTAAAGCTATGCAGGATATGCAGCCGAAGCTTCAAGAGCTGCAGAAGAAGTATGGTAAGAATAAGCAGAAACTTCAGCAAGAAATGATGAAGCTTTATAAGGAAGCAGGGGTAAACCCTCTGGGCTGCTTATGGCCCATGCTAATTCAGTTTCCTATCTGGATTGCTCTCTACCAAGCCATTATGAGCGCCCTGGCTACTACACCTGAACACTTGCTTAATTTAGCTCATCGTCTTTACTCTTGGGAAATGGTGAGTCAAGCGATTCCGTTGAGCAGTCAATTCTTGGGGCTTGATTTGGGACAAACTGCTTTGCAAGCTGGCGCTCGCGGTCTGCTTTTAGCCATCATAGTCGGTGGCACAATGTGGGTACAACAGAAGATGACCACGGCGCCATCCGTTGACCCGAGGCAAGGGGCCACGCAGAGGATGATGACGATGATGATGCCCCTCATGTTTGGCTTCTTTACCTTGATGTTCCCCAGTGGCTTAGCTCTTTACTGGGCAGTTTCCAATATAATTGGCATTGTAACTCAGTATTTCTTCACTGGTGGCTGGGGTTACCTTAAATTCCGTTCTCCGTTTGGTAAGTACTAGTGAAGGGGAAATGAACCAGCATTGCATAGAGACGGTGGCAAACTGTTGAAGAGAGTTTAAGCTATGGAAGAGATTGAGATAGTGGCTGCGACAGTAGAACAGGCCATAGAGCAGGCAGAGGCACAGCTGGGGCTGAGCCGCGACCAATTTGAAGTGGAGGTTGTCAGAGAAGGGACGTCGGGAATTCTAGGAGTAGGAAGCAAGGAGGCTTTAATCAGGGTGACTCCGACAGCCCGGCCAAAAAGAGCTTGCCCTGAGCTTGCCGAAAAGGATGTGGCCCAGGTGGTCGCAGAAGTTTTAGACACGTTGCTTGGATTACTGGACATAGCAGGCAAGGTTGAAGTGCTGTCCGATGAGATACCTCTAGCTTTGGATGTCAAGGGTGACGATTTGGGTATCCTGATTGGTCGGCGAGGTCAAACCCTAGCTTCCCTGGAATATATTACCAAACTTATAGTAGCTAGACGGCTAAATGCCTGGCTGCCGTTAAGACTTGATGTTGCCGGATACAAAAAACGCCGTTGTGATTCCTTGCAAAGATTGGCCCTATATCTAGCCGAGCAGGTGAAAGCAACACGCCGCGCTATCACTATGGAACCAATGCGTGCCGATGAACGCCGCATTGTTCATTTAACTTTGGCTGATAATCCCGACGTAACAACTCAGAGCACAGGTGAAGGTGAGAATAGGAAGGTTGTTGTTTTACTGAGACAAGGTTAGCCATGTTTCGGGAAGTAAATACCAAGGTCAACTTTCTGCAACTCGAAAAAGATGTCCTTTGCTTCTGGAAAGAGCGGGACATTTTTAACAAAAGCATCGAGATGAGAGATGGAGGGCCACGTTATGCCTTCTATGAAGGTCCACCCACAACTAATGGTAGCCCGGGAGTTCACCACGTTCTTTCTCGTTTATATAAAGATGTTGTTTGCCGGTATAAGACGATGAAGGGTTATCATGTACCGCGAAAGGCAGGGTGGGATACCCACGGCCTGCCTGTTGAGTTGGAGGTGGAAAGCTCTCTTCACCTTACCAGTAAGGCTCAAATTGAGGAATATGGAGTAGCTCGATTCAATGACCATTGTCGCCAAAGCGCTTTCAAATATATTAAGGAGTGGGAAGCTATGACTGAACGCCTTGGCTGCTGGTTAGACATGGAGCATCCTTACATAACCTTAGACAATAGCTACATAGAATCCTGCTGGTGGATAATGAAAGAGCTATGGGACAAAGGCTTGGTTTATCAGGGTTATAAAGTGGCGCCCCATTGTCCTAGATGCGGCACATCCCTCAGCTCTCACGAGGTGGCTTTGGGCTACCGAGATGACGCTGAAGATCCGTCGGTTTATATAAAGTTTAAGGTGGAACCATCACCAATATCTGAGACTGCCAAGCAAAAGAGACTCTATGAACTCTCACGCGGTAAAGCAACTTATTTACTCGCGTGGACGACCACGCCATGGACTCTGCCGGGCAATACTGCTTTAGCTGTAGCTCTTGATGCTGATTACGCTTTGCTGGAAGTAGGCGACGAGTATCTCATTCTGGCTGATGCCCTGCGCGAGAAGGAGGGGCTAGGCGATTATGAAGTGGTTGAAGTGTTAAAGGGAAGCGACCTAGCGACGATAACTGGGGTAAACTACGAGCCACTTTATAATCCTCACCAGTTTGATGTAGAGCGGAGACGTAGAGAGTTCATTAATGAAGCTCGGGTATTAGGATCGCCGCAGTTAAAATTACAGAAGCTGGGGGAAGGAGAAAAGTTAACCTATAAAGTAATTGCTGCCGATTTTGTGTCTATGGAAGAGGGAACCGGCATAGTGCATGTCGCCCCTGCTTTTGGCGAGGTCGACTTTAAAGTTTTTATGCATCCTGATTATTACCTGGATTTTGTCCAGCCTGTAGACTTGCAGGGCAATATTATCGGCACCTATCCCTTTGCAGGCAAATTCGTCAAAGATGCCGATAAAGACATCCTTGATGATTTAAAGTCTCGCGGATTGCTTTTTCGCAGTGAGAGGATTACCCATACCTACCCTTTCTGCTGGAGGTGTGAGTCACCTCTTCTCTATTATGCCAAGCAAACCTGGTACATCAGGACGACCGCAATAAAAGAGAGGCTTATCAATGGCAATGCCGAAATAAACTGGTACCCTGATTATATTAAGCATGGCCGTTTTGGCGATTGGCTGGAGAACAACGTCGATTGGGCTTTTTCCCGGGAGAGATATTGGGGGACTCCGCTCAATATATGGCGCTGTGAAGCTTGTGGCACCCCTGAATTTCCTACTTATGAATGTGTTGGCGGCCTGGATGAATTAAGGACACAGTCAAGTCTCAGTGGCTTAACCACGCCCTTGGATTTACACCGCCCTTATGTAGATGAAATAACATTTGCCTGTCCTAAATGTGATGGCAGGATGCAGCGTGTTCCCGAGGTAATTGATTGTTGGTTTGATTCTGGAGCTATGCCTGTAGCTCAGTGGCATTATCCCTTCGAGAATGAAGATAAGTTTAAGCAGAATTTTCCCGCAGATTTTATTTGCGAGGCTGTGGACCAGACCAGGGGCTGGTTTTACAGCTTACATGCCATATCTACTCTGCTTTTCAATCGTCCTTGCTTTAAGAATGTTATCTGCTTAGGGCACGTCGTCGATGCTCAGGGTGACAAAATGAGTAAGTCCAAGGGCAATGTAATTGATCCCTGGGCAGTGATTAATAACTATGGTGCAGATGCTCTAAGGTGGTACATGCTGGTTTCTACTACAGGAGAAGATAACCATCGTTTCTCCACTAAGATGCTTGAAGAGACGATACGTAAATTTTTCCTTACTTTGTGGAATACGTATTCCTTTTTTACTCTTTATGCCAATATCGATTGCTTTGCTCCTCAGCCCTTGACGGCTGACAGCGATCAGCCAAAAGCTTTCACGGTGCTGGATAATTGGATTAGTTCCGAACTTAATCGGCTCGTAAGCGAGGTTTCCAAATTGATGGATAGCTACAATCCTACTTCTGCGACACGTAGGATTGAGGGATTTATAGATAATCTCTCTAACTGGTATGTGAGAAGAAACCGCCGCCGGTTCTGGAAAAGCGAGAGCGATGCCGATAAATTGGCCGCATATACTACGCTACATCAATGCCTGGTGACTTTATCTCAATTGTTGGCTCCCTTTGTGCCATTTATTGCTGAAGAGCTTTATCAGAATTTGTTTCGCTCTGTTAATCCTGAAGCTAGAGAAAGCGTTCATCTAGCTGATTTCCCCATAGCAGATGAGACTAAAATCAATGACAAGCTAAATGGCGATGTTGAGCTAGCTATGAAAATATCCAGCTTGGGCAGGGCGGCACGAGCTAAGGCGGGGATTAAAGTGCGCCAGCCATTGGATAAAGCCTTGGTCGGGGTAGAGACCGAAGGGGAAAAGAAAGCTTTAAAAACCTTAGCTACTGAGGTAATGGAAGAGATAAATGTCAAGCAACTCGTCATATTGAGTAAAGCAAAGGAACAAGGGGAATTTCCTTCAAACATGCCAGATTACAGCGTGACCAACGACGCTAGATATTGGGTGGCTATAAGTACTGAATTGACCCCTGAGCTAATTGCCGAGGGAGTAAGTAGAGAGCTTGTACGTCATCTTCAAAATATGCGTCGCAATGCCAGGTTTGATATCTCAGACCACATAATTGCCTATTATCAGACAAAGGAACCACTCATCAAGCAAGTACTAAGTACTTTTGCCAGCTATATTAAACAGGAGACCTTGTCCCGAGAGCTTATCGATGGTTTGCCTCCTGATGGGGCTTACAGTGAGAAGCATCGCATCTCGAATAGCGAGGTCTCCCTGGCAATCAAGAAGGCAAACCCTAAGCACTAAATATGAAACACTAAACAGTGTCGAAATTCAAAACTCAAATGACCAAAACGGTTTTATCCCTGATTAAATCAGGGATAAACATTTGAAATTTGAATTTATTTAGATTTAGGATTTGTCCTTTCTAGGAACTCGGACGTTCTATTAATTGGGCTGAGGTTGTTTTAAAATCTTCACCTCTAACGAAGGCTATTTCTACTTCTTCGTCAATTTTGCTGGTTCGAATAGCTCGGACTAGGTCAGCGATATTACTTATTTCCTGGTTCTTAAAGCGGATGATGATATCGCCCACCTTTAATCCTGCAGCCTCTGCTGGACTGTCAGTAAATACTGCTTCAATAAGTGCCCCTCTGTCCACAGAAAGGTTCCTGGCTGCAGCTACCAAGGAGTTCACAGTACGTACTCCCACTCCTAGCCAGGGATAGGTCACGTGACCATAACGAATTAGATCCTCAATGATAGGCTTAGCCTCATCGCTGCTTATGGCAAAACCCATACCTTCCACTTCGGACGCAACTATCTTAACGCTGGTAATGCCTATTACTTCACCAGACATATTCACCAATGGACCGCCGCTGTTGCCGGGATTGATAGCTGCCGTGGTTTGAATCAAGCCATAAAGGGTATTTCCCGCAACGTCCACAGATGCATTCAAGCGGCTGACTATGCCCTGAGTCACTATTATTCCTTCTCCCAGAGCGTTGCCGATAGCTAGCACCCACTCGCCAAGAGATAGTGAGTTTGAGTCGCCCCAAAGGGCATAAGGCAAATCTGCGGCATCTATCTTTATCACAGCGAGGTCAGATAACGAGTCAGTGCCTACTATATCCGCGGAGAAAGTTCTACCATCGACCAACTCCAAGTAGATGCCCTGGTCATCTTCAACTACATGGTTGTTGGTGACAATATACCCCTCACCATCGATAAGTATCCCGGACCCACTAACATATTCCATATACTGACGACCAAAGATATCAGAGACGACAATTTCTGTAGTTATGGATACCACCGAGGGCATTACCTCAGCAACTACTGGGCGGAAATCAGGCAAAGAATTAGTTGGTTCGCTCTCTTGAGGGAATGCCCAATCGGGGTCAGTATACGGGGCTGTGCTATTAGACTGGGGTGGGCTATATTCCGTGGGAGGAGATAGTGCCCAAAAACCGACACTTAACGTTATCGTTACCAGTATTACAGCAGCTAGAATGTAGTTACTCTTGTTAGACATTTTCCGCTGTATTTATTATATCATTACTATCTTTTTCAGCAAGAAATTCACACTCGAATTCAGGACATAGCGTGTCAAATGATTTAAGCACCTAACCAAATAGGAGATTATTAAAGCATGTAAGATCTAACCATGTGAAGTGTTAGCTTCTCGTGTAGATCAACGAAACAAGGCGCAAAAACCTTTTAACGGGGGTAAACTATATGATGAACTAGAACTTTGGAAAGATAAACTGTTACAGAGAAGGAGGTTTACAATGGTTGCTGATGTGGTTCTATATAATGGTAAAGTTGTTACAGTAGATGCACGTGAATCAGTAGTAGAAGCTGCGGCTGTAAAGTCTGGTAAGTTGCTAGCAGTAGGCTCAAACGAAGAAATTACGCCGCTTATTGAGGCTGAAACTAAGGCTATAGATCTAAAGGGAAGGACTATGATACCTGGATTTATCGAGTCACACTGCCATATGTCATTGGGTGAAGGCCTACAACGAGTAATGGGGATTGTCGATGGTAGCCATGAAGCGGGGGTCAGGTCCCTGGCTGATATCCTGGCTAAGATTGCTGAACAGGCAAAGAGCAAGTCGAAAGGCGAATGGATACACGTTCACAAAGAGGATGAATCTAAACTCGCTGAGAAGCGTCATCCAAACAGGTGGGACCTAGACAAAGTGGCTCCACATCATCCTGTAATGGTAACCACCGTAGGTGGGCATTTTGCCATCGTAAATAGCAAAGCTTTTGAGGTGGCGGGGGTGACAAAGGATACACCAGACCCTATGGGGGGGAGATTTGAGAAAGACCCTGCAACTGGAGCTTTGACAGGCTGGATACATGAGAGCGCTATAGAAGTTTTGCAGCCGGTAAAAGGTGGAAGAGAGCCCAATCTGGAGGAAGCTATGGAAGGCATAAGGTGGATGGCTGAGCAATATGTTGCCTCCGGCCTAGTTTATGCCTACGATGTGGTTACACAAGGAATCATAACAAGAGCCTACCAAGAGCTTCTGAGTAGAGGTCAACTTCCACTGAGAATAGCCTTGGAAATCTATCATGAGCTGCTGCCTCACCTCGTGCAACTAGGAATTATTCAAGGATTCGGGAACGCTATGTTGAAGATAGGTGGCATAAAAATCTTTGCCGACGGCGCGATATCAGCTCGAACAGCGGCTGTGGCTGAGCCTTATCTTGATAGACCCGACTACCGTGGGGAATTGGCAATCACCAGGGAAGAACTACACCGAATTATCATGGAAGGCTATCCCAGAGGCTATCGCTTCTGTGTTCATGCCAATGGTGAAAGAGCAATAAACATGGTTTTGGATACTATAGAAGAGGCACAAGAGAAATATCCTCGTCAGGATCCCAGGAATAGAATTATCCACTGCACGGTTGTAACGCAGGAGATAATCGGAAGAATCAAGCGACTCGGTGTTCTCCCAACCATATTTGGTCCATACGCCTACTATCACGGAGATAAGATATTGCCTGCCTTTGGTGCTGAGAGGCTGGAGCGAATGTTCGCCGCCAGGAGTTTCATTGATGCAGGGATTAAGGTAGCAGCTCACTCCGACCATCCGGCGTCGCCATACCCGCCTCTGATGGGTATTCACGCCTTGGTAAATAGAAAGTCGGCAAGCGGTCAACCAATAGGTACGAGCCAGAAAATCCCGGTGATGGAGGCGCTTAAACTCTACACGATAAACGCTGCTTACCATACTTTCGAGGAAGCTATATTGGGGTCTATTGAGAATGGGAAGTTGGCTGACATGGTGGTTTTGGGAAAAGATATCTTAACGGTGCCGCCTGAAACTATTATGGATATTCCCGTAGATATGACAATAGTAGATGGCAGAATCGTATATCAAAGAGAAGCCTAGAGTCTAGCGATCTGAGGATGCCAGGCATAGGCATAAATATTGCAAGGCATTGTGGACAAAACCGTCAAGTTATGTGGCGACTTCCTGTATGTAGTCAGTAAAAGTGGGACAATTGCGCCAACGGAAATATCGGGAATCTCAAAATGCCCCTGCTCCCTGGCTGTCCTATTATAAGCTCTTCCGGCTGCTAATATCTTGCTTCTGACCTGATGTGCTACTTAGTTGCACACTAAGATGGCATGCGTAAGCTGCATTTTCTAGCTGACTGAGTATAACTTCAACCGCCCACACCAATCCCTAGACTATCTCACCCCTATGGAGTATATTGAAAAAGAACTTGCTAAAATCCGTAGTCCAGACTACGTTCTCAAACTCCTTGGGTGGACGGTCACCAAGTGCTGAACGAAGTCTCTTCTTATTGCAGACCTATTCAAGGAAATATGGAAGCATGGTTACCACGTCCTGAAAATCTCATACTCGCATAGATTCACCTCCTCATGCTTTAGTGTTTTGAAGAAGCTCTCCATCATGGCATTTTGATATGGATTGCCTATGCACGCCATGCTGACCAGAAAGCCATAGTTCTTGAGTTCACCCATGTATTCATTTGAGGCATACTGCACTCCCCGAACCGAGTGATGGATGACATGGGAGCCAGACCTCCGTTGTGCTATCGCCGTTTTGAGCGCCACCAGCGTCAAAAAGGTATCCAGATCCACGGAGACAGCGCAGCTAATCATCTTACGGGAGTAAGCATCCAGAAATGGCTGCCAGGTAGACAAAGTCCGTGCGTATGCGAACATAAGTGATATCCGATAGCCATAACGGGGGAGCTTAAAGCAGATAGCTTCGATCTTGCCCCTTAAGTACGCTCCTTCTGCATCTTCTCAAGGTTTCCGTCGTTAGCTTTATGGTAGCAGCTGCTTCTAGCCTGTTTCATCAACTGGCACCCCCACGCGATGGCAATACTGAGGCACCCATACTCTGATGACTTGTCGTTTCTTTGACACCGGCTGCGGCTGTTCTGCAAGTCCTTTTTTTTAAACCCCATTCTTCAAGGGCAACTTGCTCACCAGCCGCTCTAGTTTTTCTATCCTGTCCCTGAGTGCTCCTTCCTGGGTGGGTTCATTATTGAATCCACCACGGCAATATAGCTCTTTCCAGCCTAATTCTCCTAAACTGAAATATCCAGTCTCAGGGGTTCCCTCCATTATTGACTCAAACCGCGGACTTGACAAATGCTATCGGGTTAGGATAATAGTAATAGGCTAAAAGTACTAAATAAGGGTGTGGTGTAATGCGAGTTAGAAATCTTGAGCAAACTAAATCATTACTTAAAATGACCAGGGGCTTGTGTAAGAAAAGGCGCCTATTAATCCCTTTAGCTTATATAGCCGCGATTGGCTTGCTCATCGTATCGGGGTTAAGCTGCTTCAGTTGCGTCACTTATAGCGAGGTCTCTGCTGCTAATTGGATTCCGACAAGAGCGTCTGAATTTAAGTCTTACATCACGCCCGAATGTCCATTTGTGCAGGAAGCTTTGCAAGATATGCTCGGTGCCCCGCCTTACGAACCATCCAAGGAGGGCTTTGATAATATCAGGGACTGGGCCGCTATTCATATAGATTATATGTCTGATGAAAACCGATGGGGTACTGACGATTACTGGCAAACCGCCGAAGAAACCCTATCCATGGGCACCGGGGATTGCGAGGACTTTTCTGTTTTATTGTGCTCCCTCCTTAGAGCCTATGGCATTGATGAGGAGCAGGTATACCTCGTCATTGGAGTTGATGGGAGTGAAGGTGCCCATGCCTTCCTGATGGAGAATTGGTATCTGGATGGGGAATGGCGGGCAATAGAGTCCCAAGCCTCTGCTCAATCTTCTTCTTTGCATCTCTCGTTAGGGCCTTCCACCTCACATCCTGATTCCGGACTAGACAAATATGAAATTACCGCGGCCTGTAATGACCTCTATTACTATGATAAATCTTTTCCCTGGGATTAAGGTTAAGCGAAGCGAGATAGCAAAATCTCTTTTCACTGCTTTCCTCAGAGAGTTTCGCATCCGAACCGTTCTAATTTCTCCCGCAATGTCATCAGATTAACCACATCTTCCTTGTTGTATTCCAGCAACAAGTCCAGCGCCCTTCTGTCATGGCCAATCTGGTATCTCCACCACAGCATTATCGCCTCCGCTCCACCAATACCTCGTAGCCGCCGAGGAATATTTAATTGTCGCTCTACCGCCTTGAAACCACCATATAAGTTATTCCTCCAGCAATCATGCATCAGGTCACGGTGATGAAAATGCTCTATCAGATTTACCCCCAGACGGATATTGATAAAAGGAAGGTCAAAGCGGCTGCCATTGTATGTATAGATTGTATCCACACAACGCAAGTTCCTGAGCAAGTTAGTCCTGGTTACATCACCCCCAACAAGTTGAACCAATCTATTCTCAAAGTCATTGGCCAAACAAATGCCAATAACGGTTATTTCATCATAAAACGAGCACAAACCTGTGGTCTCAATATCAAGATAGGCATCAACTGGTAGCTGCAACCTGCCGCCTTCCTTTCCGATACCCCTGTTTTGGTATATAATAGCACATGTTTGAAGAAGCGGTCTCATTCTAACTTGTAAGCAAAGAAGCATCCAGTTAAACAATTATCGAAGGAGAGTGAATATGAGAGAGTGTACCGTGGAGCAAAACAAAGAAAAATGTAACTGTACCTATGAGCCATGCAGCAGGAAAGGTATTTGCTGCGAATGCATAAGATACCATTGGCGGTCATGCGAGCTGCCAGCCTGCTTTTTCCCCGACGATATAGAGAGGACTTATGCCCGCTCTATCGAAAGATTTATCGAGACCTATCAAAAAAGAGGACGGTGGTAAACAACAGTTCAAAATGGACAGACAGATTACTGGATATTCTGCTATACTTTTTCTGATATGACCAGGATAGACAACCGAGCTGACAATGAACTGCGACCCGTCCGTGTAATTTTGGGGTATCAGAGCTTCGCCGAGGGTTCAGCTTTAATTGAACTGGGGAAAACGAGGGTGCTGTGCTCTGTGAGCATGGATGAAAGGGTGCCCAGCTTTCTTAAAGGCGGTGGTCAGGGTTGGGTTACTGCGGAGTATGCCATGTTACCTCGCTCTACAGTTACTCGTACACCACGTGATAAGGGGGAAGGAAGACGCCAGGAAATCCAACGCCTGATCGGTCGCAGTTTAAGGGCAGCGACTAACTTGGCTGTCTTGGGAGAAAGGACATTTGTAGTAGATTGCGATGTACTGCAAGCAGACGGTGGCACCAGAACAGCAGCTATCACTGGTGGATGCGTTGCTCTTTATCACGCTTTCCACAACTTAAGAAAACAGGGCATTTTGCCATTTTTACCATTGAACAGGATGATAGCAGCCACGAGCGTGGGTGTTGTCAATGGTAACGTGCTACTTGACCTTTGTTATGAAGAAGATTACAAAGCAGAAGTTGATTTCAATGTGGTAATGACCGACAAGAATGAGTTTGTGGAGATTCAGGGAACTGCCGAAGGCAAGCCTTTCTCTAAAGAAACTGCTGATGCCTTGCTTTCTTTAGCCCAGCAAGGGATAGACAAATTGTTCAAAATTCAGAAGCAAACTTTAAGAACTTTGTCTTAGATTTGTACCCAGATCTTCGCTGCTGCTTGCCCTGTTGTTATCGAGGTTGTGTTTGCACCGACAATTGCGCTGCGTTAGACTTCATTCTAAATTTGCATAATACATGAAATGTTTTATACTTTAGTTTCACTGCGACTTATGTAAGGCTTATAAGAAAATGACTCAACTGGAGTTAGCACGAAAGGGAATTGTTTCACCCCAGATGAAGCACGTAGCTGAAAAGGAAGGGGTAGAGACTGATGTTATCATGCAAGGCGTGGCTGAGGGCGAAATCATAATTCCGGCCAACGTTAATCACACAAATCTAATCCCCTGCGGCATAGGCAACGGGCTGAGGACCAAAGTCAATGCTAACATAGGCACGTCCTCAGATTTTTGTGATTTGAACACGGAATTAAGGAAACTGCAGACTGCCATTGGCTTTGGTGCCGACACTGTGATGGACCTGAGCACTGGAGGCGATATTTCAGCTATCAGGAGAGCTATTATTAGTGCTAGCACTGTGCCAGTGGGGACAGTGCCTATTTATCAGGCAGGTATTGAGGCTATTGAGAATCGTGGAGCCATCGTGAACATGAGCGTTGATGACATCTTCACCGTAATCCGAGAACACGCCAACGACGGTGTTGATTTTATGACTGTTCATTGCGGAGTGACCCGGGCATCTGTGGCCAGACTGAAAAAGCAGGGTAGGATAACTGATGTGGTGTCTCGAGGAGGAGCTTTCCTCATCGGTTGGATGCTCCACAATGATGCGGAAAATCCTTTATATCAATTCTATGACCGCTTACTGGACTTGGCCCTGGAATATGATTTCGCTTTAAGTTTGGGTGATGGCTTGCGTCCGGGATGCTTGGCCGATGCCACTGATAGGGCTCAAATCGAAGAGTTAATCATCCTTGGTGAATTAGTAGAGCACTCCAGGGAAATCGGCGTTCAAGCTATGGTAGAAGGCCCTGGGCATTTGCCATTGGACCAAATCGCCACTAATGTTCAGTTGGAAAAAAGTCTCTGCCAGGGGGCGCCTTTCTACGTTCTTGGTCCTCTAGTGACCGATATAGGCGCTGGTTACGACCACATAACTGCTGCCATTGGTGGGGCAATCGCTGCTGCCGCTGGCGCAGACTTTTTGTGCTATGTTACTCCCACCGAACATCTTTCCCTTCCCAATGTGGAGGATGTTAAAGAGGGAGTAATCGCTTCCCGCATAGCTGCTCATGCTGCTGATATTGTTAAGAGCATAAAAGGTGCCAAAGAGTGGAATGAACAAATGTCCAGAGCACGCAGGGCTCTGGACTGGGAAACCCAGGCTAAATTATCTTTAGACCCAGAGCTTTCGCAGCAGATCCATAGTAAGATACCTGCTGAGGGAGCGACTTGTAGCATGTGCGGCAAATATTGTGCTATGGCAATAATAGAAAAGTATCTAGACATCTCAGCGGCTAAATGCTGACTGAGCGCGCTTTGCTACACCCGTGCTGAGCGAGGCTAAATTCTTTCCCTTTGCGGAGTCTGCTCTGGGCGAAGAATAACAGCCCAGCGAAGGACTCATAATGACAAGAGACGAAGGATTCAAAGTCAAAACTACAGAAAGCGAGGCACTCGTAATTAAGATCTTAAAATGAAGGCAGAGATAATACCCGTTGGCACAGAGATTTTACTGGGCAATATAATTGATACTAATTCTTCTTTTTTAGCCAATCAGTTACCTTTGCTGGGAATTGACTTATATTTTATCTCTACGGTAGGCGATAATCAGAAAAGGTTAGTTGATACTTTGAAACAGGCCTGGCAGAGGGCAGACCTTATCATCATCACAGGTGGACTGGGGCCTACTCAGGATGATATTACCCGAGAAGCTGTTGGCAAACTGGTGGGGGAGGAGCTGAAAATCGACGAGAAGTTATGGCAAGAAATACTCCGATGGCACTCGGAGTTCAGCCACTATCCTGGAAAAATCGCACAAAGCCATATAAAACAGGCAGCTACCATTCCTTCGGCTCAAATTATTCGCAATCGTATTGGCACAGCGCCTGGTTGGTGGGTTGAAAAAGACGACCACATAATCATAGCCCTACCCGGGCCACCCGGCGAAATGAAATTGATGTGGCAAGAAGGCATATTGCCCAAACTGAAACAAAGAGTATCTGGAGAGGTCATCCTGTCCAGGGTAATTAAGACTTTTCAGCTAGGTGAGCCCAAGGTAGATGAATTGGTAGCCCCCCTTTCAAAACTATCCAATCCTACTTTGGCTACTTATGCCAATCCAGACGGTGTTTATCTACGTATCACAGCCAAAGCAAAGGGGGAAACAGAAGCTCAACGCCTTATTTCCCAAAGCGAAGAGCAAATTCGAAACATTCTTTCCTCTCATATTTGGGGTGTAGATGATGATACCCCGGGCTCTGTTATTGGAGAGTTACTCAGAGCCAAAAGCTTGAGTTTAGCAACTATGGAATCCTGCACCGAGGGGCTTCTATGCAATACCATTGCCAGTGGCAAGAAAAGCCATACTTATTTCAAAGGGGGATTGCTGGTTTGTTGTGACGAAGCTAAGATAGCTTGTGGTGTGGATATCTCCATTATAGGACAATATGGTGAGGAAAGCATTCAGGTAGCTAAGCTAATGGCTAAGGCCGTTCGCAGGAGTTTGAAAGCCGATATCGGCATGAGTGTCGGAGGTGACATAAATCCCCATAAAGATTCCGGTGATATATTCATAGGCCTGAGCAGTGATAAATTTGAGCAGACTTTCACACATATGCTCCGCGGAAATCCCTCGAGGATAAAGCAACAGGCAGTTTATGCTGCCCTTTTTGACTTAAGAAGGATAATGCTTGAGGAAGTCTAATGCGCTTAATCATAGATGGCTATTCCCGCGATCTCGAAACTCTCCGAGGGGAGCTAATTCGCTTTCTGCGCACAAGGGCAGATTTGGGGATAATGTCAACGCCCGGATAACTATTACCGAGATATTAGAATAATATCTCCTATCGGGAAAAGTTCATGCCATGGCTTATTGTCAATCAGGTTCTGTTGGATGGAATGTCTTATGGCACCTGAGGGTGATCACATATCTAATATGAGCCGCCAGGGAATCGAACCCTGAACCTGCTGATTAAGAGATACAGAAGGTTTGTCCCTAAACGTGCAAAGAGGTAATTCCTGATACCGTTTTATTGGCGATTTGGCTTAAGATGGTGCTGTTTAGTACCATCTTGTTGTTTATGGTGGTGAAAAGTTCGTTAGCAAAAATGTTAGCATATGGTGAGTAAATAATACTTACAAGACTTCCTCACCAGCAATCCATTTGTCAATGTCCTTGACAGGTTTACTTTTATGATTAATCTTACGGACAGTTCCTTGAATGTCTCGAAATGTTTTTTCGTAGTGCCATTTGTCTTTTTTAGGTTTGAGGTGAGTTGAAGTCAATGAAATCCGTTGAATACCGCGTGGTTTTAGTTGGAAGCGGTTCATAAGTTTCGTGACTTTGTTCTGAAAGAATGAAAGGTGGTCAAATTCAGGATTAGAGGGGAATGTATATTCAAAACGGATAGATTGTTTTGTACATGTAAAAGAAGTCTGACAATTCATGCTTACCCATCGGTCCAATTTTACGTCGTGAGAGTATCTCGAGAATTCGTCGAGTTCATCGGCTAAAATCAAGAGCACGCCGATGTCATTTGGAGAATCCCAGTAAACGTTTTTACTTGTGTGTGCGGAGATGGCCGAAAGCCAATGAATAATAATGGCTTGTTTAGAGGTAGATTCAGTGGTGTAGGTGGACATAGAGGGGTCACTGGGATAGTTCATGGTATCGCAGATAAAGTCTAGATAGTTCAATAAGAGATACGCACTCATAATACCGTGGTCAAGCCGTTCAAAGGTTTTCGAATAATCGAGTCGAGAGCCCTTGAAGCAAATAATCTTATGTTTTGCAGAACTTGTAAACAAAAGATAAGAAGAGAGAATATTCAGAAGCTCTTCAATAGCAGTATTTTGAAGCACGGTGAAGTTGTAGGTGAATTCTTGTTGTTCCAAGAAACCAAAGTTGTTAATCATACTTGACATTAGAGCATTTGCTGCTCTAGTTTTTTGGATTGGATAACCCAAATCGTGTGTAAGTGAGATAATAAGCCATAATATAGGTTCTTTTTGTTTAATATAACTCTCACATGATTTCATATTGGGGAGGTCTTTAGTAGTCTGAGTATCTTTAAGCAATACTCGACAATAGTCGACAGACGATAATGGTTTACATTTTTCGAGGAGATAGAATCCGATAAGCATGACCCAGATACTATGAATAACGTGGTCTCGATGGTGAGGGTCAACTGCAAAGAGCAGGTTCTCGTAGCGAATATATTCTGAGAAGTATTTTCTCAGTTCATCATATCCTCTAAGGTTGTCAGTTATTGCAGATAGCGAAGCGTAAAGAAGTTTATCCCAGAGCCGGCGGGCAGCATTGGTTTTTGCAAGACGTGAATATGGTTTTCTTTTCTTAACGCCCCTCTTAGTATCGATTAGAACATCTAATAGACGGAAAATATCAGGGTGGTCATTTTGTGGAACGAATGCCATCGAAGGAAGGCGATTCTTGAATGACTTGACAATATCAGCAGAATCAAGTTCGACCTGCATTTTATACACCCGAAGTAGTTCTTTGTTTAAGTAATCATTATATCACGATTTAGTATTTTGATTACTTATTTGTAGGTGATTTAGCTTCGATTTGTGACAATAAGTAAGCTTTGGTGTTTAATCGAGGTGAGAAGTTCGTTAGCAAAAATGTTAGCAAATGATGATGGGGTTGAACGTGAGCCGCCAGGGTCTCGAACCCTGAACCTGCTGATTAAGAGATACAAGAGGTTTGTCCCTGAGCGTGAAAAGGAGTAATTCCTGCTACGTTTTTGTTGGCGATTTAGCTTCGATTTGTACCGCTAGGTCACTCTTGGTTTTTTATGGTGGTGAAAAGTTCGTTAGCAAAAATGTTAGCAGAAACGATTGAGATTGAGATATTGAATTGTGAACTATTAATGCCTTGGCCCAGATAGAACAGCATCAAAGATTTCGTTTATTTCTTCTGGGACTGAAATACCTTCAGCAATTTTGGGCCCATCAATAATATTATTATAATTAGGAGGTTTACATTCATTAAAACCAAGATATAATTCAATACAATCCTTTGATAAGCAATAGACAGGATGAGAATGGCCCTCATTAATTATGGTTTGAATTTCGTTGATATTTTCTGCAAACTCAATTTTTACTATATTTTCGCCACTCTTAGAATATGCCTGACATACTTCTTTAGCTTTTTTTGCCTTATCGCCATCTAGAATTACAATACATTTATATGGTTGATTTGGAAGTGTATATAAAAGGTGGCGCCAGAAATCACCTGCCAAATGAAAGATTCCTACCCTATTAATCATCTCCGACCAGTTATTCTTATATTTGGATTGGCAATACTTACGAAGGAATGACTGGAAAATATATACGTCTGAAGAACCTTCAACGTAAATATGTGTATCACAAAGGCTGACAGTATGAGGTAAATAACCACCAAAAGTAATAGGATCGGAATTACTTTGGTCAAGATCAACCTTTACATATTCATTATTATATTGTGAATAAATATAGATAGATACGTCGGTTGATTGCCATAATATTGGGTTGACGAAAGTTGGGTCGTGAGTAGCAATAATTACCTGCCTTTTTTTTGATTCTTTTAATAGAAACTGAAGAAGTAGTTGCTTAGACAGTGGATTCAATCCAAGTTCTGGTTCGTCTATTAGTAATATATATGCATCGTTTGATGAGAGGATATCTATGGCTAGACAGGCGACTGATCTAAATCCAGAGCCTTGATCCTCAAGCTTGGCTTCGTAACTATCTTCTAGTGTACGAATTATGTCTAAATCTTGTGTATAATCCTCCACTTTTGGATCTACAATTTTATTGAAAAATTGAGCCCAAGCTCGTAATTGAGCACCGCGCAGCTTTTTTTCGCGAATGTAGTCTTTAATTAATTTATCCTTGTACGTTTGGAGCCTAGCTTCAGGACAATAGAGAATAGACGAACTTAATTTATCAAAGCCATTATTGAAATTAAAAGGTGATAAGTGTTCTTGCTTTAAATGAGGAGGAGTACCGGTAAATGTTAAATCGCCTGATAAATGCACATCAGGGTTCTGCACTGCATCCATGTTGATTTGATGAAAACTATTGAAGCTTTCTTTATATATTTGTGACGCGACATTTTCATTAAAAGATATTCTCAGATATGGTTTCCTTTGTGTATCTTTACCACCCAGATATATATCCGCTTTATCAAATCTTAAATTTCGAGTATGAATTCCCCCATGAGACCTTATTTTGTCGCATTGTTGGCACAACAGTTTACCGCCTTCGCCTGTATCGCAAACAGATAAAATCGTTTTTAAAATATTTGTTTTACCACAATTATTCGGGCCAATTATGACATTAAAGTCTTTTAAATTATCCAAATCGGCTTTGGGGTTAGACTTTATATCTCTAATTTCAATTCTGTTAAGTAGTTTCATGTAACAATACAGGTAAATTTTTCTATAATCTACATCATTTGCGAGTATTAATGCAACGGTTAGATTAGTATTTTTGCCTATTGACTTGTAGGCGATTTAGCTTCGATTTGTACCGCTAGGTCACTCTTGGTTTTTTATGGTGGTGAAAAGTTCGTTAGCGAAAATGTTAGCAAATGATAGTAGAGTTGAGTATGAGGCAAGTATGGTCTTAATCGGAATTTGGTGGCGGGAAACGTATAGGTCTTTGCTCGATTTCAGCTTGCTCTATCTCTTTTTTTAGTGCATTAATACGGCTTGTAAATCTATATTGGTATAAAATGGAATTAGTGCCGACTACCTCTAAGCTTAACCCAACAGTAGATATCGAATTTCCAACCTTATCAAACAGACTATCAATAGAAAGATGAGAGGGAACTTCGATTTGGTCGTCTTTAATTTTTTGACATAAATCTATTAAGGAATTTATTTGTTCAAGACCTTCTAGGATTTCGGGTGTTATGACTGAGCTCGCTTCACCGCTCTTTTCGTCAATTAATCTAATTGGAAAAACCATATCAAGTCCGTTGTCTAATATCCTTTTTAACATTTGGGGGATTCTCTCGTACATTGTCTTACCCTCTAGGTGGTCAGACAATTCAAATGCTCGATGTTCGAGCACAGCAATTTGAAAACTCGCTGTTAGTAATAGCAAAACATAAGCCTTAGAGAGATAGCCGTGAGCAAGCCGGAGAAATTCTTCCTTAGTATATTCCTGGTTCCTTTTTTCTTCTTTTTCAGTCTTTTTAAGACTTGAAAATATTTCCCTTACTACAGAGCCATTGGTAGTGACAATTTGAATAGGGTTAACATGTGTAGATATGACAGTAGATATTTGACTGCTGAGCTCACTCAACTGGCTTGTTGTTTTCTGTTGCTCTCTTTCTAAGTCGTTTAGTTTAGACCTAAATTCAAAATTGAAAACCTTTAGTACACCAGCCATCGGTGCGAGAATAAGTACTAGCATTATAGCTAAAGCGCCTATATGTAATGAAGAGAATGCATCTCCTCTAAAGATTAGTGAATATATTAAGTACGCAAAAATACTCAAGGCTATCAAGCGAGGTAGCCATTGTTCAAGGAATAACTTGAGTGAGAACGAATTACTTTTGTCCATTCTATAGCCATATATATTATACGTCATTTGAGAATGTTAATAAAATGATTAAATTAGTATTTTTGACTATTGACAAGGTGAATGACAGGTTCGATAGGATTAATGTTAGCAAAGGATGCTGGGGTTGAACGTGAGCCGCCAGGGGATCGAACCCTGAACCTGCTGATTAAGAGTCAGCTGCTCTACCAATTGAGCTAGCGGCCCGCGAAGCTAATATTCAGTTTTTACTCGACATAATGCTTTGAGTTGACGTTAAATCGACGTTAATACCTTTCTGAGCTATGCCGGTTTTACCCTTTGGTAAGACCCCGTCCAGTAACGCCATGGCATCTGATTGCATTCCCTCAATTATATGACTGTATACATCCATTGTAAAGGCTACGCTGGAATGACCTGCACGACGCCAGGCCCAACCAAAAAGGGAGCGGCTGGACCGCTCCCTTTTGCATTCGTGCAGTCAAGCTCCTGCTGGTTAGGCCATCGCCCGCAGCGCATCGCCCAATCGTTGTATCTCTTCCACTGTGTTGTAATGCACCGCACCGATGCGCACCATGCCGCCCTTGCTCTCCAAGCCCAGGCGCTCGGTGACCGCCAACGCGTAATAGTTGCCATCCCACACAAAGAT
>Ga0209991_10000196_pt1 | contig 26655 bp, 29 predicted proteins | sample ChitaG_FD_183167 | JGI IMG/M metagenome (GOLD analysis project Ga0209991, IMG submission 183167) | Deep subsurface microbial communities from South Pacific Ocean to uncover new lineages of life (NeLLi) - Chile_00310 metaG (SPAdes)... | ecosystem: Environmental > Aquatic > Marine > Oceanic >... | reverse complement strand
CAGACGGTGGGCAAGTGGTGACACTTACCAACGCTGCGGCGATCACTTTGACCGTACCCGCCAATGCGTCGGTGGCGATCCCGGTGGGTACCACAACCTCTATTGCGGCGATGGGTGCAGGAACGGTCACTATCGCCGCCGCTAGCGGGGTTGCTTTGAGGAGATTAGCTGGGCTATCCACTATCGGACAGTACTCTAGGGTCACCCTGATGAAAACAGGGGTTAATACCTGGGTTGCCAGCGGTGACCTGACATGATCGAGGCGTAATGCCTCAGTACTCGTATTTGTGCAGCACCTGCGAGGACAAGATCACGACAGCTCGGGTAGCTCCGCCCTTCGGGGGCGTCGAGGCCCGAGTGATGCTGCCTTAGGGTAGCGCCCTCGGCGGGTGTCCCGCGCGGAGGGCTTAGACCAACCACCAGAGGAGATGACATGGGTGCCAGCGAGAACGGGTGGATACCCAACTGGGTTGATCAGAACGCCCTAGAATGGGTGGACATCCCAGGCTGCAACCCGTCTGTGACGCTGCAGATCCAGAAGGGTCAGCCGCTGCAGATATTGCGTGCATACGCAGCAGACTACAACGCCTACATCGAACCTCTGCGTGACGCCGACTCCGCCAGCTACACACCAACCAACTCAGTGTCCACCTCGAACCACCTCAACGGCACTGCGATGGATTTGAATTGGAACACTCACCCGTTTCAAGTAAATTATGCTGGTTTTGATCAGCCAATGATTGACAGGATGCGGGCTATGCTCGCCTTCTACGAGGATCGCGTGTTTTGGGCGCAGGACTGGAACTCCCCTAAAGATACGATGCATCACCAGATGGGTTACGGAACATATGGTGACCCGGCGAACCAGGACTTTATTAACCGTAAAATACGCAGCGATGGTTTCTCAACTTATCAGCGTGGTGACATGCCGGTCCCGCCGCCTGTGGGTGACGCCGCGAAGGTTTTAGCAAGGGCTACCGGATTGTCGGTGGATAACGCGGCGGAGATCCTGCCAGGTGTCCAAACCGGTTTGGTGAATTCGATTTGCAACAACCCGTTGCGGATAGGGATGTGGCTGGCGCAGATGGGCCACGAGTCTGCTGGCTGGCAGGCTACCGAAGAGTACGCTTCTGGTGAGGCTTACGAGGGTCGCGCAGATCTGGGCAACACAGAGCCGGGTGACGGTGTCCGCTACAAGGGCAGATCTTGGATCATGGTTACCGGACGGCACAACTACGGATTAATGTCCGACTGGGCTTGTGGTGAAGGTTTGGTAGGGTCACCCACGTATTTTGTGGACGACCCTTACGCGCTGGCCGAGATCAAGTGGGCTGGTGTGGGGCCTGCATGGTATTGGGTGGTGGCGCGGCCTGACATCAACGACTTGTCCGATAAAGGCGACGTTTACACGGTGACGCTCCGCATTAACGGCGGCACTAACGGTCTTCAAGACCGGCAGAACCGTTACGATCTTGCGATGCGGTGCGGCGACGATCTGCTTGTGTTAGTGAAGGATGTGGGTACGGCACCACCCCCGCCCATACCCCCGCCCAGTGAAGGAGACGTTATTATGTCTGATGAGATGCAGCAGATGATCAGGGATATTCATTCGACGCTGTTTACTGAGATGCCGTCGCGCAGCATTTACCGCGGGTCTAACAACCCGGAGTGGCAGGCTGTCGAGCTGATTTCCAACAACGACGGGTTCTTGCACCAGGATGAGGTGGAGACGCAGGCTCGGGCGGGCAACCTGGGCGAGCTAGACAGGGTGGTGCGAACCGCCCGCGGAGAAGGGCTCGTAACAGAGAGGTGGGCGGTCGCTCGTGCGCAAAGGGTGATCGCTGACATCGAGAGAGAGGACCCAGAGATCTTGAGACGCTACATGTTGGCTAAGAATAAGAGTCAGGGGGCTCTCACATGAGCCCCAAGGCCAGGCAGTCACTTTATCTGATTGGTACAGCAGTCCCGGCTGTGCTGGGCCTGCTAGTGATGTGGTCTGGGGTTTCCCAGGAGGGCGCGGACAACATGGCCCAGGTGTTGACAGGCTTGCTGACGTTGGCTGGGGCCAGCGCCCCTGCTACCGCTGCTGCTGTGGTGCGTAAGCAAAACAAGCAGGGCGCATTCGAGACTTCCCCGATGGAGAATGTGGTCACAGGGGTGACTCAGGTGGTTGAGGCGCAGCAGAAAGCTGATCAAGAGGTTGAGAGGGTCAAGAATCTCTTGTCGGAGGCTGTGTCTAGTGTCCCTATGTTGGGGCCTATGGCCTCTACCGTAATAGATGACATTCCTTCTGTCAGTCAGGTCACTGGGTCGCTGACGTCGCAGATACTGAGGCGCTGATGCCGAGGGGTAAGGTTGTTGATGACATTCCTGTGCAGGTGTTTCGCCCCGCTAGCCAGATCGCATCGTGGACACTGTTCGGGATGCTCACACTAATCGGCGCAATCGAGGCGTCAGCATACGACACAGCCAAGCTAACTGCGCATGTGGTCAACTCACATATTCACTTCGCGTTCGAATGGGCTATGGCTATGGTCTTTTTCGGGGTGTTGGGTATGATAGGGAAGCTCCTGGAGAGGCCGTTGGCTTCGGGTGTAGCCGCCGCAGGCGGGGCTTTCGGGTATCTCGCGTTTACTCTCGCAGCAGTGTACGACCACGTGCAGTTTGGCGTTCCCGAACTCACGATCCCTGTGATGACAGCCACGCTAGCTGTCATGTATTTGGTGCTCTCCGCGATGGAGTTCTTCGTGTTCTCAAGGAACCGTCATGGGGCCACTTAACTACGCGATCATCTTAACCTCTGTGGTGTTTTTAGGATTGTTTGGTGGCACAGTGTTTGCCCTGCTTCTACACGCCGCCCAGGCCGACGCCCCTGAAGTTGTGGAGCAGGACTTGGCTACAGTCCTGTCGGAGAGGCGTGGCCGGATTATTGAGCTGGCGGAGCAGGTAGAAGACCGCAACCATTACATCACGGAGCTGACTCACTGGGCGGAACTGGTGTCGGAGGATTACCCGGATGTGATCCCCCCTGCGGTGCCGGAATGGTGGTGCGAAGATGAGCACGGATAACCCAGAAGACTGGGTGGACCTTGTGGGTTTGGGTGTCCTGGCGTTTGCGGGTGTGGCTAGTTCTGTTCTCCCAACATGGTTTATGAAACGTAAAGGGAAGGGGGGAGCTGAGAAGGATACAAACGTCTCTGACGATGAGGATAAGGTGTTGAACGGGCTTGCCGCGGATCTGGACGATTTGTTGGCGCAGGTCACTCAGCTACGAAGGTCGGCTACTAATCACTTCGGCGAGTCTGCTTTGGCCGACAGTGTTGTGGAGAAGCTCAGGAAAACTGCGTTCGATTCGGAGGAGCGCATCAAGGATGCTATCCGCGCTGTCCACCGCGACGTCCGACAGTGTGCTAAAGATCTAGATAAGTAGAGGGCCAGGTGCCTTCTCAACCCCAGGAGGGTACCAATGGTTGAGCTAGCACCGTTAGAGCCCCACTTCATAGGGCCTACCTGGCAGAAGACTATAGACGGTGAATGGTACCTTCCTGAGCATTCGCTCGGGTGGGGCATCATCAACTGGTGGTTTAAGTACCTGAACACCCCTAACGGCAACGACAAAAGCCCTGAGTTTATGCCCACGCTTGAACAGGCCCGGTTTATTCTCTGGTGGTATGCTGTGGATAAGCGCGGTCAGTTTGTTTACCGCAACGGCACGTTCCGACGCCTGAAAGGCGCAGGTAAAGACCCCCTGGCTGCAGCTATGGCGCTAGTAGAACTGTCGGGTCCTGTAGCGTTCTCGCATTTCAAAAACGGGGAAGCTGTCGGCAAACCGAAGCACGCCCCTTGGATTCAGATTGTGGCTGTTAGCCAGGAGCAGACGAAGAACACGTTCACGCTATTCCCTGTAATGATCACCAAGAAACTTAAAGAAGACTATGGCCTAGAGGTCAACAAGACGATTATTTATGCACCAGAGATTGGTGGCCGCATCGAGTCTGTGACATCGTCGCCGTACACAATGGAGGGTGCGCGCCCAACTTTGGTGATCTGCAACGAGACGCAGTGGTGGATGGAAGCCAACGACGGCCACGAGATGATGGGTGTCATCGAGGGCAACATCACTAAGATCAAGGGTTCGCGTCGTCTAAGTATTTGTAACGCTCACATCCCCGGAGAAGACTCCGTGGCGGAGCGCGACTACGACTCGTGGCAGTCGCAGTCCCAGGGCCTTAGCGTGGACGTAGGGGTGCTTTACGACGCCCTTGAGGCACCTGCGAATACGCCTTTGTCGGAGATCCCGTCTCAGAAGACAGACCCGGAAGGGTACGAACAAGGTTTGAAGCTTTTACGGGAAGGCATCCTGGTTGCTTGTGGGGATTCTTACTGGCTGCCTGTAGACGCTATAATCGAGTCTGTGCTCGACATCCGCAACCCGGTGTCAGAGTCGCGTCGCAAGTTCCTTAACCAGGTGAACGCGATGGAAGACTCCTGGATCTCCCCCACCGAGTGGGATTGCCTGGCGTTGACAGATCCTTTGTTCCGACTTAAAGACGGTGAGAAGATCACTTTAGGGTTCGATGGTTCTAAGTCCAACGACTGGTCAGCCCTGGTGGCTTGCCGTGTGCATGACGGTATGATTTTCCCGCTGAAGTGGTGGGACCCTAAAACGTACCCGAACGGCGAGGTTCCTCGCGAAGACGTAGACGCTACTGTCCGCAGCACGTTCGAGAAGTATCAGGTGGTCGCGTTCCGGGCCGATGTCAGGGAATTTGAGGCTTACATTGACAATTGGTCCAAGGAGTTTGGTAAGAAGATGCAGGTTAAAGCCTCACCTAATAACCCTATTGCCTTCGACATGAGAGGCCAGCGGAAGCGTTTCGCCTTGGATTGCGAGAGGTTCCTCGACGCAGTGTTAGAGCGCGAGGTCAACCATGACGGTAACAAGGCTCTCAGGCAGCATGTCCTGAACTCGAAGCGTCACCCCACTAGTTTCGACGCAATTTCTATAAGAAAAGCATCGAAGGACTCTAGCCGGAAGATAGATATAGCGGTATGCGCGGTTCTCGCCTTTGGTGGGAGACAAGATCTGTTAATGAGCAAGAAGGGCCAGAGAACCGGAAAGGCAACAGTGATACGATGACGACGTCAGAACAGCTAAGTCGTGAACGAGATGAAATGATCTCGGAGTTTGAGGATACCGCCCAGGAGCTCCAGGCTAACGCGGATTATTACAACGCAGAGTCGCGCCCGCATGCTATTGGTGTGTCTGTCCCTATACCAATGCGTAAGCTGCTGGCCCAGGTGGGATACCCGCGCTTGTATGTGAACGCTTTGTCGGATCGCTTGGAGGTTGAGGGGTTTCGCACCGACACAGAAGCCGAGGGCGACCGCATGTTGTGGGATTGGTGGACAGCTAATCAGTTGGATGTGCAGTCGGTGCTGGCGCACACTGACGCACTGGTTAATGGCCGCTCATATATTACGGTGTCAACCCCCGCCGAGGATGATTTCCGTATCGACCCTAACGTGCCGATTATCCGGGTGGAGCCTGCAACGTCACTGTACGCTGAGAAGGACCCTAGAACCCACGAGATTGTTCGGGCTATCCGGGTCTCCTACACGGAGAAAGGTGGGGAGGTAGCTGGGGCTACTATGTACACCCCAGAGTCCACGTACACGTGGATTGTGGATAAAAGCGGCTGGTCTAGTCCGCATGTTATCAACCACGATCTGGGCATCGTCCCGGTTGTGCCCCTTGAGAACACTACTTTGTTGTCTGATCGTTACGGCTCCTCGGAGATCACCCCGGAGCTTCGCTCTGTTACGGATGCGGCTTCTCGTATTATGATGAACATGCAAGCTACCGCTGAGCTGATGGCTGTGCCGCAGCGTCTGCTGTTTGGTGTCAAACCAGAAGAGCTTGGTGTAGATCCGAGCACTGGTCAGGTGCTGTTCGATTCTTACCTGGCACGTATTATGGCGTTCGAGGATGAGGGCGCTAAGGCAACCCAGTTCCAGGCGGCGGAGCTTATAAACTTCAGCCACGCTTTAACCGAGCTGGCTAAGCAGGCCGCAGCGTACACAGGTCTGCCACCTCAGTACCTGTCAACCGACAGTGACAACCCCGCGTCGGCGGAGGCTATCAAGGCTTCTGAGTCGAGGCTAGTTAAGAACGCTGAGCGTAAAACCAAAGTGTTCGGCGGCGCTTGGGAGCAAGCGATGCGTGTCGCTTACAAGGCGATGAACGGCGGTAATGTACCGACCGAGTATTTTCGCATGGAGACGGTGTGGAGAGATCCTTCAACACCGACGTACGCCGCTAAAGCCGACGCAGCTACAAAGCTGTTCGGCGCGGGGCAGGGTGTCATCCCTCGGGAACGGGCACGTATAGATATGGGCTACACTATTGTGGAGCGTGCTGAGATGAAAGTCTGGGATGAGGAAGATGCCTCGCTCCTTGCTAACACCATCCTCGCAGGCACCTCTGAAGGCACCAGCAACGGGGATGATTCGAAGGAAGCTGAGTAGTGACCGAGGAGGAATACGATCTGGAGCAGAAGGCTATCGCCGCCGCCGCCTTGTTGTATGTTCTCCGACGTTCTTCTATGTTCCGACGTAAGAAGCTCACCCCTGAAGAGTGGATTCAGTTCCTTGGGGATGTGTGGCCTGCTGTGAGGGCTGCGCGTTCTGATGCAGCCTTCTCGGCCCGCAGGTTTTACGACGCGGAGCGCCTACGGGTGCTCGGCCTGGACAAGTTCCCCTTGGATCTTCAACCAACTAACTTCCAGACGTTTGTTCAGAACATGGAGCCGGTACGGGTTAGATTCTCCCAGAAGAATGCCCCTGAGTCGGCGGCTACCCAGCTCGGCGGTTTGGTTGTGCGGGAGGTTCGCAACGCAGGGCGTGGGCAAATCATCAGGTCTGTCAAGGAGGATGAGCCTCTGGACAACTTGGTGTCCCTCCAGGAGAGGGATCACCCGGAGAAGCACGAGTTCGATCAGGCTAAGTTCCTGGAGGAAGCTGGCAGGCCCGCCCTGAAGCCTTCGGAGATCGACAGCATCGACCCGGCTGACCGTGTTGTTAGGGGCTGGGCTCGTGTCGCTACCGGCTTGGAGACGTGCGAGTGGTGTCTGATGCTTGTGTCTCGTGGGCCTGTGTACCTGACCGCTAAGTCGGCTGGGTCTCGCTTGACTGACGATACAGCTTTACGCATGGATGCTGCTGGCACCGACACCACTGCAGCTATTAAGCAGTGGCACCCTAACTGTGACTGCAAGGTTGTTCCGGTGTTCAAGATCTCCAAATGGAAGGACAGGCACGCCTGGAAGAACGCCGAGGATGCTTGGACCTCAGCCCAGCTTGAGGCGATAGATCTGCAAGAAAAAGAACCTGACCGCGTTCATAAACGCGGCAAGAACAAGGGTAAACCTTTCACACTAGCTGAGGATACCCTTAATATACTTCGAGATCGGCTTAAGCGTGGAGAGGTCTCGATGAAGAAGTTGACCGGAATAGCCGGTTGACACACTACCGGATGTCCCTGGTGGACTTCCTTAACTGCCCAGGAGGCAAATAATGTCCGACGAAGCTACGACCCCAACCGAAGCCGCAGCCCAACCAGCCCCGGCGGCTGAGAAAGCTGAAACATTCGGTCTTGAATATGTTCAACAGCTCCGTGGCGAAGCCGCGAAGTACCGCAACGAGAAGAAGGAAGCCGTCGAGACTGCCCGAGCAGAGGTCACCCAGCAATGGGAGTCCAAACTGGATCAGGCTTCGAACGCGGCCTCTAAGCTTCAGGCGGAGTTGAGCACAGCGCAGACCGAGATGGTGAAGGTCACGACTGCTCTCACACTTGGTGTGCCGGGCGAGAAGGTTGTGCAATTCGCTTCGCTCCTTCAAGGCGGGTCTGAGGAGGAAATAAAAACCTCTGCCCAGTCGGCTAAGGAACTGTTCGGAGACTTCAAAACAAGTCATCCCGCGACAGACCCCACTCAGGGAAGCGGTGGTGGAGCTATTCCACTTAACGGCGACCCTATCCTCGCGGCCCTCGTTAAAGCTGTAGGGCCTAAGTAACTAATAGAAAGGATTCAGAACAATGGCTTCTGATTTCCCCGTAGATGATGCACAAATCGCACAGACTGGCGACACTATGTTCGCTGGTTATCTGGACCCTGTTCAGGCGCAGGACTATTTCGCTGAGGCGGAGAAGGTTTCTGTAGTCCAGCGCGTAGCCCGCAAGATCCCGATGGGCACAACTGGAGTTAAGATCCCGCACTGGACTGGAGACGTTAGCGCGTCGTGGCTGGGTGAGGGCGACATGAAGCCGATCACCAAGGGTGACTTGGAGTCGCAGACTGTCGTCCCTTCGAAGATCGCTACGATCTTCGTGGCGTCTGCTGAAACTGTCCGTGCAAACCCGGCCAACTATTTGAACACTATGCGCACCAAGGTGGCTACCGCCATCGCGTTGTCGTTCGATTCGGCTGTGCTGCATGGCACCGACACCCCGTTCGGTGCTTATGTTGATCAGGCCACCACTTCGGTTTCGATTGGTGACCCGGACACAGAAAGCGCATACAGTGCTATCGGCGTTACCGCGCTGGGCGCACTAGTTAACGCTGATCCGCCTTATAAGTGGACTGGCACGCTTCTGGACGATGTCGCTGAGCCGCTCCTTAACGGCGCGCTAGACCTTAATGGTCGACCGCTGTTTGTTGAGAGCACTTACGAAGGGCTAGTCAATCCTTACCGCGAGGGCCGTATCCTTGGTCGTCAAACCTACATTAGTGACCATGTAGCCACCGGCACCACTGTTGGCTATCAAGGTGACTTCTCCACTATTGTGTGGGGGCAGGTTGGGGGGCTTTCGTTCGACGTCTCGGATCAGGCAACCCTGAACCTTGGCACGTTCGCCGCGCCTAACCTTGTGTCTTTATGGCAGCACAACTTAGTAGCGGTTCGTGTTGAGGCAGAGTACGGTGCCCTGGTTAATGACCCGGATGCGTTTGTGAAGCTCACGAACACAACTGCGTGACAATTTCTACCTGATGGACGGGCGGTGCCCTTCGGGGCACCGTCCCCCACCCCTTAATCAAAGGAGATCGAAGTGGCGTATGCGACGGCTGATGACGTAACAGCTCGTTGGGCTCGCGATGCGACCCCTGAAGAGATCGTCCTGATAGAAGTTCGCCTCGAAGACGTAGAGCGTAAAATCAAAAGGACTATCCCTGATCTGGATCAGCAGATTATTGATGGCGACATTGATGAGGCGGATGTGGTGCAGGTTGAGGCTGATGCTGTCCTGCGCCTGGCCCGTAACCCTGAGGGTTACTTGTCCGAGTCGGACGGCTCTTACACCTACCAGCTCCGGCATGATCTCGCGGTTGGTAGCCTGGAGATCCTGCCTGATGAGTGGGTGTCTCTGGGTGTTACCCGGACGTTTGTCCTGGTCATCCCTAACCCCAACATCCCAGAATGAGCGTGTACATAGGGCCTAACTCGCCTGACGTTGACGTGAACTTGTGTCGTCACCGCGAGGAGGAGCTGGAGATTTCTCACTGTGTTCACGATTGGCGCATCCTCGGCAAGTGGGGAGTTGTACCGAAGACAGGAGACGGTTCTCTATGAGCTTACTTGATAGCGGCAATGTGGACATCCTTGTGTTCCTGGAGGAGACAGCCACGGACGCTGACGGCAACATTATCACGCGCCCGTCGACTACCGGGACACCTGCTAAGGTCCGCATGGACTTTCAGGTGCAGACTGGGACGTCGGCCCGCAGGGCTGAGCAGGACAATGAGGGCTTCGAGACTGAGCAGTCGTACGTGATACGTTTCCCAAGGTCTTGGACCACGGTTATTGGTGCGCAGTCGCAGGTGGAGTGGAACGGTAACCGATGGTCTATCCAGGGCGACCGCGCTATCTACAACCGGTCACATCGCACAGCTCACGAAGAGTATAAAATAAAGAGGTACTGATGGCTACAGTGAAGATCTACAGTAAGAAAATATGTAACTTCGCCGCCTCGCACCATGTGAAGACCCAGGCATGGGTCGATGATGAAACCGACGACGTGTATGACAGGGCTGAGTTCCTCTTGGCTACGGCCAGGGCGGCCACAAACTGGGTGAAGCACGATAAGTCCAGGGCTCACATTACCAAGATCAAGAAACGTCGCGTAGATGTTGATGGCTATGTGTGGATGGAAGGCGACAACGCTGTCGCTATCGAGTACGGCCACAGGCCGTCAGGGGCATACTCTGACGCCCCAACAGCCCCTAGTGGGCTTTATATTATAACAAGAGCAGCTTTAGGAGGGTGACATGAGTTCTTTACCACGCATTCAGAGCTTAGTAATACCTATCCTGCGGGCTGCTTTTCCCGACGTCCGCGTTGGGTCCTGGGTCGAGGACATCGACTACCGCACATTCCCCATGCTAGTTGTGAGGCGTGTAGGCGGAACAAGGTACGGGGGTGGGCCGACGCAGTTTGGGTTTTCCACCATCGAGTTGTCTGCGTATGGGACAGTAGATCTGCCCACTACAGAGACGCTCTACGAGGATGCGCTCGATGTTCTTTACGACTCGGTCAACGACCAATTCGTTGAGGGCCTCGGCTACCTCCATTCGATCAAGGAGACTTTCGGAGCCACGCAGTTCTCCTCCTTGTTCCAAGACTCCTGGCGGGTCCAGGGCCTTATTTCCTTCGGGGTTCGCCCCATCCAATCCTAGAATGAAAGGCCAAATAAATGGCTTACAATGATGCAGCAGTATTGACTGCTGCTACCGGGTTTGTTTACACCGGTGATGTCGACAACGCCGCCCCTGAACCTGCAGAGCTCGGCTTAGGGCTGGATCTCTTAGATCCCGCCGGTTGGACTGCTACTGGCTGGGCCGACTTGGGCCACACCTCGCGTGGGGACCTTCCTGAGTTCGGCTCTGATGGTGGCGACACTGAAGTAAAAGGTACATGGCAGAACGAGAAACTGCGCAACGTGGTTTCGGAGAGCCCAGTCGATTATGTGACTGTTGTCCTCAACCAGTTCGATGCAGACGCACTAGAACTGTATTACGGTGCTAACTCTTCGTCTGTAGCTGGCGTGTTCGGTGTCGCTGGCGACCTTGTCCCTATCGAGAAGTCTATCTTCATCGTCATCGAAGACGGTGATACTCAGCTAGGCTTCTGGGCACCTAAGGCTTCGATTACTCGTGACGATTCCATCACGCTTGCTGTTGATGAGTTCTCGGCGCTTCCGATCAAAGCAACCTTCCTCTCTTCGGGTACTGAGAACCTGTTCGAGTGGATCAACGCAGACCTGTTCCCTAACGTCTGAGACTAGTGCCGGAGAGGTGGGTCGGGTGCGAACCTGGCGGGCTGAACTTGGCCCGCCTCTCCTCTAGCAACTGAATATCAAAGTCCCGCCGTCAATAAGAAAGAAGGCCCGCTGTGTCGAATATCTTCACCCTTGATTCCCTTAGAGAAGAGATCGAGGCGCAGTACGCCCCGGTTGTTCTTGAGGTTGGTGACCAGGAAGTGACACTGACTAACCTGATGCGCCTCCCCAAGAAGAAGCGTATCGCCGTCATGGATAAGGTATCGCTCCTCAACGCCGATGACGATGAGAAAGATATGGAGCATATCGCTCTCGAAATCCTGCTTGAGGTTGCCGACAAGCCTGCCCTTCTGAAGAAGGGGCTGGGTGACGACCTGGCTTTGACGATGAAGATCGTGACGATCTGGATGGAGTCCACCCAAGTGGGGGAAGCCGAGTCCTCATCGGACTGATCGAAGAGCATGCAGATTCGCTGCTAGTGGATCTGCTGCATTACTACCAGGTGGATCTCAGGGACTTGTTCCTTGAGGGCGGGGAATTGTCGCCCCGCTACCTCCTCTCCCTTATTGTGAACCTCCCCCTAGGCTCGGCTTATGTGTCGGCTCAGCGGGGAGGGTCGCAGTACCGTGGTTGGAATGAGGACAGGTATGCCCTGGTCGCTCTGATCAACGCGGTGAGGACATCAAACTATCTCTTCGTTACGGCTAACTCCGACCCTAAGAAGAGTAAAGTTCAACCACCAGAACCATATCCTACCCCTGATGACGCCGAACCTGGCGCTAGGGCTAGGCGCAGAGGCCCGCCAGCCCCGGGATCGTTCGCAGGTACTGCTATGCGTTTGATCACACGAGCTAGGAAGGCCAGGAAGAATGTCTGAGGTTGAGGTAGGCAGGATAACTGTCAAGGTGTCCCCGGACACCAGGGGCTTTCGGAAGAAGCTGGAGAAGGGTGTCAAGAAGGAGTCTAAGGGTGTCAAAGCTCCGATAGGCAACGACTTTGACGATAAGGGGCTGAAGTCTGACGTCCAGAAGGCCGCTAAGAAGGCTGCGACTGACGTCAAGATCACACCCGTCCTTGACGATAAGAAGTTAAAGAAGGCCGCGTCTAACCTCAGCAACGCATGGCAGAAGGCTAAGGCAGCGGGCAACGCCGCCTCTAACAAGCGCATCCTTGCCCAGGATAAGCTGCTGAACGATCAGCTTGAGAAGATCAATAAGGCCCACATCCAGGCCATCAACGAGGATCGTGCCCGTAGCCTTGATAAGGTCAAGATGGACGTTAAGGCCAGGGCTGAGACGGCGGAGGCTGACGCTAAGCTGGCGGCTTTCCTGGCTAGGCAGCGCGCTAAGTTCGCGAAGGACTTGGAGCTGAAGGTCAAAACGAACCGTAGTGCTTTCCGGCAGTTCAACAAGCTGAGCAATGTCATCGACGATGTGAACTCAGGCATCCAACTGTCTGCACGTTCGTGGGCTATCCTTGCGGCTGTGCTCCTGCTTGCAGCACCTGCTGTCGCCCTGGTTGGTTCGCTGCTGGTTGCGATACCCTCTGCCCTGGCCGTGGTTGCTGCCCCTATCGGGGCTGTCGCGCTAGGCATGGAAGGTATCAAGAAGGCTGCGTTGGCTCTAGAGCCTTCGTTGATTGCTTTGAAGGCATCCGTCTCGGCTACGTTCGAGAAGGGCCTCGCCCCTGTCATGGAGCGCGTCTCCAAGCTGCTACCGCAGTTCGAGAGCGGCTTCAACCATGTAGCTAACGCTGTGGTTGGTGTTGCTGACGGTGTTGTGGGCTTCTTCGAGGGTGAAGAAGCCATGAACCAGTTCAACAACGTCATGGAGCGCACCAAGGATCTGTTCCGCGACATCGCGCCGTTCTTCAACGACTTCTTGTCGGGCCTGATGACCCTGACCTCTGGTGGGGCTGACAACTTCCGCTTCCTAGCGGATGCGTTCAACCAGTTCGGCGAGGACTGGTCCGGCATGGCTAACCGTCTCGTCCACACGGGCGTGATGGAATCAGCCATGAAGGGGTTGTCTACTGTTACGCAGAGCTTGCTCGGTAACTTCCTCAGGCTGGTGGAGGTCGGCGCGGGCTCGATGGAGAGCATGGCTGGGCCTATCGACACGTTCCTGACTGGCTTCGTGGACTTGTTCGTAGGTCTTCAGCCTCTCCTGACGACGCTGTCTAATATGTTCTTCGAGGTGTTCGGTAACCTGGGCACCGTTCTGGGGCCTGTGTTTGAGAAGATGGCTCCTGGTATCCAGGCTGTCGCCGAGGGCTTCACTGAGCTTATCAACTCTAACATCTCATCGCTTGGGCCTATCTTGGAAGAGATCAGCACCAACATGAGCACCGCCCTGCTTGAGGTGATGAAAGAGATCGGGCCTATGCTGCCCGAGCTGACGAAGCTGTTCGGCGATCTGGCTGTGTCGTTGGTCAAAGAGCTTGGCCCGATGCTTCCTGAGATCGCGACGTCGTTCGGTCAGCTGGCTGCGGCTTTGTTGAAGATCTCTCCGGCGTTCCTGAAGTCTCTGACTGAGACGCTCATACCGATGATCCCCAAGTTCGCTGAGCTTGCGGAAAAGGCTTTGGCGCTTGCACCGGCGTTCCTAGCTATCGCTGGGGCTGCTCTGAGCTTCGCAGCAAATCTGGCTGCGGTGATTGGCACGGTTGTCGGATTCCTAGGTGTCTTATCCCCCATCGGTGGGGCTATCATGGCCGCGACTGGCGGCTTCGAAGGCTCTGGCGAAAAGATCAAAGAGTGGGCTAGGATCGTAGGGGTCTCGATAGGCGAGGCGGTGGCCAAGGTCGCTGCTGGAGCTGTAGAGATGGTCGCAGCTATATCCGGCATGGCCGGGGAGTTCTTCAGCGCTGGTGTGGCTGCTGTTACGGGGCTCATCAACGGTATCGGGTCTATGATCGGCGCTGCTGTCGCCAAGGCTAAGGAGCTGGCCCAGTCTGTTATAAATGCTGCTAAGGGCATCGGTGGGTTCATCATCAACTCCCCGTCTAAACCGTTCATCACCATGGGTGAGGAGGTCGGCGAGGGCCTGGACAAGGGTCTTAAGAACTCTATCCCAGGTTCGGAGAAGGCCGTGAAGGACCTGGCTCAGGCCACCCTGTCTGCAGGTAAGGGCGAGTTCGCTAACAACACCATCTACTCTCAGGAGGATGTTCAGCAGCTACACCAACTCCGCGAGGAGTACAAGGAGCTGGGCAAGGTCCTGAAGGACCTGAATAAGCAGAAGGAAGAGCTCGGCTTGAAGGGCGACACCGAGGGCCAGGCCGCTATCAACAACGAGATCCAGATGGTGAAGCAGCGCCGCAAGGAGCTGAATCTGCAGAAGAAGTCTGTGGAGACCCAGAAGGATGCTAACTCTGAGGCCGACGAGGCTCAGAAGCAGCAGGCTAAGTACATCAACGCAGCTGTTGGTGCGGGCACGGACTTCGCGTTGGCTAACGCTAACCAGTTCGCCTCGGACATAGGTATCGGTGGCCAGGGAGCTATCTCTCAGGGCGTCGACCAAGGTATCTCGTTCTTGACGAGCTCTATATCAAAGCTTGTGTCTAGCGGGTTGGGCGGTACGGGCGGTAACATTGTTGTGAACAACGTCGATGATGCTGTGGCTGCTAAGCAGAACCAGACCAACGTCCAGAAAAAGAGATACGCAAACCGATAGGAGTTTGAATCGTGAAAACGATTGTTGAAGTTGAAGGGGTTAACGGTGAATGGTTTACCATCGCTGGTCCCCGTGCCGGAGAGGAAGGTGTCTGGTTAGGCACCGGCGTCGAAGGTCTCTTTGACCCGCCAGTCAAAACTGTCTACGAGACACCCGGCAACTATCCGGGTGCCAGGTACCTAAACCACAGGGTGATGCGCCGCGATATGGTTTTCGGTGTGGAAATCTTGAACGACCGGGGCGGTAACACGTGGGGTTCCCGCGAGTCTGAGTGGCGCAAAGCGTGGGATTACGATGGCGAGGCCACTATTTATGTTACTACTGAGCAGTCGGGGCGTCGCTGGATAAAAGCACGCCTGACTGAGCAGCCCGAAGTCGACATGTACACCGACCCGAACGGCAAGTCGCTTAACCGCACTATCATGGTGGTTACTTGCGCGGACCCGTTTTGGCGTGAGGATGACGTGTTGTACTCAGCTAAGACGAAAACAGACACTAGGTTTGATCCTACGTTCTGGACACCGCCTTGGCCGTGGGAAGAGCTTCCCAAAGAAGAGATGTTCTTTGATGTTAAGCCGTCTGACGGCAACGGCGGGGTTAACCCTACCGACCAGATAATTTTCCCGAAGTGGATTTTGCCTGGTGCTGTAGATCCGCCTGCAGAGTTTGGTTTCCCGTTCCCCGAGGGTGTAGACATTCCGTGGGAGCGTGCGCCGTTTACTACGTTTATGATCCCTGACTACTCGTTCGCTAAGGACGCCACCGATGCCGAGTCGTACCGCCGCCTGAAGCTGCCTGGTCTCATCTACGGTGAGAACATCGTGGTTGATACTGACCCTCGTATGGAGCAGGTCACCTCGGAAGATGGTTCGCAGGTGTGGGCGCGCATGAACGGTGTCAGGTTCAGGAACTTTGTTCCCCCTTACACCGAGGCGCGCAAGTTTGAGTTCACAGCTAGTGGTTGCGCACAAGGCCAGGTTGTTCAGTTGCGGCTACCGCGTCCGTGGTCGCGTCCGTGGGGCCTCGAATGAGCGGGCTAAAGTCCCTTAGTGAGGTGGACACATTTTACGCAAACATCGAGCGGCGTCGCCAGCAGCTTGAGGATTACCGCTTAGCTACACCGTTGGTGCGTTTATGGGACGGCGACTTCAAAGAGCGCGGTGTTGTAGGAGAATGGCGTTCCATCGAATTCGAGTTCATCGAGAACGACACCGGCCAAGCCACCCTTGAGTTGTCCTTGACTTCTCCGTACGCGGGCTGGCTTATGGACCACCTGGGTCGCGACAAGCGCAATGTTATCATCACAATAGATAAACAAGGTGCCCGCTGGAGCGGGTTCATGGACTCGTATAAGGTTGTGAAGAAGCAGGAAGGCGACAGGTTCCTTTCTGTCTCATTCCTGCACGACTACGAGCAGGCCAAGCATATTGTGTGCTGGGCCAACCCGTTCCTAAGGCCAGAATTTCAGTTCCCCAAGCTGTGGGTGCTGTTTGGTCCTGCTAAGTGGTGTTTGTTGATGACATTGTTTGTCAACCTGATGAGGTTAGAAACCAGTTTGTGGTCGCTGCCAGACAACCCGCTTGACCCGATGGAGTGGATGCCTTTATCGTTCAATTTCACGCAGTGGCGCAATATTGTTAAGCCGTTCCCGTTCTTTTCAGACAACTCTAACATCACGCTGGTGTTCTCTAGGTTCCAAACATTCCACGAGATGTCTACTAGGGCGTTAGAGGATGCGCAGCTCACAGTAACCTGCAGGCGCTACCTACCTGCTGAAGATCCGCACCCTTTCGCAGATCTTGAGGGTGAACTTTTGGGCAACGACATTGTTGAATCAATTTTCACGCTGTTCCCGCTGCGTCACGGTGTCCTTGTATGGGACATTGTGGATAACTCAGGCTGGGGTTCTGAAACATCGTTTGGTGGCTCTTTAATTACTGGCCTGATCCGTGCGGTGGTGAGCATCGCGTCGGACGGCTACACCGAGGGTGTAGACATTTTCACTGGTGACCCGTTGTTCCCTGGCGACTACTTTGCGCCCGGGTTCCTCGGCACTAACCCGCACGCGCCTTGGGTGGTGTTTGAGGAGTCAGTGTACAACGGTATCGAGTCGTCTGAGTTTGAATACCACGAAGCTACTGACACATCGTTCCTCACCGGAGGCAGGTCGATGCCCGGTGTCAACGAGGGGATCTCGGCTGCAATAAATATGGGTGGGGACTTCTTGACCTCGGTGATTAACTCGCAGATCGCAGCTATTTCTGCTGTTGGTGTCGGCGGCGGGATAGGTGGTGTTGGCACTCTAAGCGTCCCCCCTATTGATATACCACCTCTGGGTGGTTTGATGGACGCTGTCGCTTCACCTTTGTACTCGGATGTGGTCCTCGCTTTCGAGCAGGTGCCTACAGCCCGGGCAACCTCGGCCAACGTCACTGTAAACGGGGAGATAGTTGGCCTTAAAGGTTTGGGAGACTTCCATTATTATGAGGGGTGGGCTGAGGGGGGCGAGAAAGCCTTCACGATAGGTGCGCAGGCAGCTATTCGCTCTAAAATGCACGCCACCAGGGCGCGTACAGCACACAAAATCAAGGTGGCTGACGCCGCACCTTACTTGATTGGTGAGAAGGGCTACGGGCACTTCTGGCTAGGTGACCGTGTCGCAACATCTGTGCTCGGCTACCCCGAACCTAACACGCTGTTTGTGGAGCGTGTGAAGTCGATCAAGTACGGCTGGGATCAAGACGGTCCAAAAGGTTGGGACATCGAGATCGGATACAAAGAACCTGGTGATCCGGGCCTGAAGGCTCTTGATCTCATCCGCACCGTGAACGGTGCCCTCGGGACAATCGGGTTACTCTAAGAAAGGTCCGCCAAATGGGAATCCCATCGCAGGAAACTGCAGACATGAATAACGCCGAGGAACACTTTGTGTGGGCGCTTCGCAACATGCCGATGCTTGGAAAAGCGGGTGCGATAATGCATCCGTCTTATCTGACGCAGTGGTCGCAGCACCTTTGGGATTGCGGGTTTGTGCATGCTTCTCACATCGAGAAGCAGGCAGTTGATGGTGTGTTTGACATCCAAAAGCTGCCGAAGCAGAAGATCAAGTTCCAAGAAGCACAACGCGGGCCACACCACACATGGAATCCTGCATCGCACTGGGTGCCTATCGAAAAAGAAGATCCTACGCCTGTGCGGGTACCTAATGTGCAGAATATGACAATCCAAGAAAGGCATGCCCTGATAGCTCAGCTAGAAACCCTGGGTATGGTTAAAGAAGGCGTTATCGAGCCTGATATGGCAGCAGAGGAGGTGAGTTCGTGACCCAGCCGGACCAGTCTCAACCAATTTATCCACCCCAAGAGTGGCCGATACCAAACACCCAGAACGAGCCGGAAACCCCTGACGATAGAACTAGTATCGACTTGTACCCTACTATCGGGCAGGGTGCGCTCACTATTGATGATGGTGGAGGGTATTACAATTACAACCAGGACCTCACAGAAGATGACGGGCGCGGAGAATGGCAGTTCCCTTCGTTCGCTGGTGACGACGAAGCATCTATTCTTCTAGGTATTCTGCGCGACATCTTGGGGCGTTTGCCATTCCCTGCCCTGCAGGTGTTGGAGTCTTGGCTGGCTGGCGGCGTTGCGATCTTCGAGTCTGTCACTGACGCCATCGAAAAGATTATGAACGCGCTTCGACCAGGGACAATCGCGCTTCGCTGGAACCAGTTCCTGGAGATGCTTGTCGGCTGGGTTGAGGCTACACCAGGCGACCTGGACAACTGGTTGTTGAGCCTAGTAGGTATCGACTCGGTGTCTACAGGGTCATTTTCTAAGGAGTCGCCGGAGCTGCTGAAGAATCCGTGGTTCGCAACACCGGTGTCTTTGGCGAATGGTTCCACCCCTGGATGGCATTTAGATGATGAAGATAAGCATTCTGAGAAGGGGAACTCTGCAGCTATCGAAACTGATGTCGTGCAGATGTACACTATCATCTCATCAGCGGTTAGGGTTGAGGCTGAAAAGATTCTGGAGCTGCGCGCCCACCTGAAGTGGGAAGGTATCACGTCCGCGTCTGGCGCTGACGCTATCACTTTGTGTTTGTTACCTGATGGTGCAGACCCTGAGACTGGCGCTATCATCCTGGACACTATACCGTTGAATGTAGCTAAAAGCGACGAGACCACAGACTGGATCGAGATTGATGGCCGCTACACTATGCCTGATGAAGAGACGTTCCCTGCTGCACGTTTAATGGTTAGGTTAGAGTCCCTGAATGTTGGGGCTACCGTCAAGGTCTCTGACATCTCTTTCAAAAAAGCGTTACCGGCACAGTGGTGGCCTTTGGAGTGGGTAGATGGCCTGGCTGATGCTTTCAATGCGGTAGATGAGTTCATCCAGAACATTATCGGCGCTATCCTTGGCGGCTTCGTAGACGGCGATCAGGACCAGTGGAACCTCTTCGAGATCTTCGATGAGTTCACCTCATGGTTCTTGGGCACCGAGGACACTGCTGGTGTAGCCTCGGACAACTCGTTTGGCATCCTAGAGATCCTACAAAACATTGTTAACGCATTCTTTGGTATCGAGAACGGGGAACCTAACGACGAGGCCGCTAAGGCTGGTATGGATGCTATTTATGATGCCATCCAGGGCGTGACCACAAGGGTCAACGAGCTTGCTGGAGGCCAGGGGCCTGGCGCGTTCTATTCTGTACCGTTCACCACATATTATGGTGACAGCTTCACCCTCGCGGGTGTTCCTATGGATGAGTACTATTATGGTGCTGGTGACGGCTTCTTGTATTGCCGCAACGAAACGCGGTGGGCTGAGAACTCGCGCAACGCTAACCGTGAAGTGTTTTGTGTGTACAACAACGGCGGCAATTCTGTACTAGACACTGACGACCAACTGGTCACTATGACAATGGACGGTATACCCGAGATCTGGGGATTCACAGATCCTGTCTCTGGCGGTAACTCTGTGGTAGCCAGGTCTGACGGCGACGCACAAAACTGCGTGTGGGCTCAGGTGTGGCGCGTGCCAGGACTCTTATGGAGTTCATGGGAAGCTGCTATAGGTTGTGTAGTAGACGGGGTTGTCACAGTATGGGTAGACGAAGTGGACTTCGCCTGGGGAAATAACATCGGCTTGGAGACAAGCGTCAGTGGTGACCCTTACCGTTTCAGGTTGTGGGTGGGGGAGACAGTAGTCATCGACTATGATGACTCTGCTCACCAGTCAAAGCTAGGTGAAGGCTTCCGCCATTGGGGCTTCCACGTCAACACAGGCGGAGATGGGCACGCCCAACCCGCCCCTATCGTCTACGCCGCAGGCGCAGACATCTAATAAGGAGAATATAATGCCCGTCGGTAGAACAAACAGTGGTACCCGCAGTCGCGATGAGATGTCGAAGGCTATTTCCAGCCACACTGGTGGAGACCTCACCGAGGCTCAGGTCGCGCGTGTCCTGGCTTCGATTGACGCTGTGGAAGAGGGCGATGCCCTTGGTACAGTTATCCGCAAAGACAACGGGGACATTTATGTCCGTGTGGAGATACGTGGGGTTGCACGCTGGGCAGTGACCGGCGCTGAAGGCAGCAGTCATTACGACATGCAGTCTACTGTCGCAGGCACAGTATTATATGCCCCCGAGCCTGCCAAGGTTGTTCCTAAACCGCGCAAGAGCAGTGGTAAAAAGTAAGCTGGTCGCGTTTGCGTTCGCTTTGGGTGTTGGGGCGGCTATTGCAGCGGCCCCAGCGGTAGCGTTCGCTGATGAAGCCGGGGCTGACAGTGCTGAGACGGCTGAAGCCAGTGAAGTTTCAGTAGACACTGTGGACACTGTGGCCTTGGACCTGGAGGACGCTGCGGAACCAGAGGTTGATGACGAAGTCGAAGTCGAGGAAGACACAGACACTGACACTGGCCTTGTTGAGGTCGAAGAGATTGAGGTTGTAGATGATGATTCGGACACTAATGATGCGCTGGTGGTCGAGGTGACTACTACTCTAGAAGCCCCGGTCGAGACCTCCACCGCTGATGCTGCCGACGCGCGAGTAGATGACGACCCAGGAACCTTGCTGTACATTAATCCTTTCTCGGGGCCAATGAACCCTAAGGAATTTCTTGATGGCATGCTGGCACCTCCTGGCACTAAGATCATCAATGTGCCTTACCCTAACCAGTGGTATGACGGTGTGTCTGATGCGAACATCCAGATTGCTGTGGACAACCTGACTCAAGCTTTGGTTGACCACCCTGGTACTGAGGCAGCGCCTACTGTGGTAGTAGGGCACTCTGCTGGTGCCCAAGCTATCTACAAGTGGGTTAGGGAAGAAGGCCCGGACAGCCCGCAGGACCCTGACACTGTGGTGTTCTACTCTGTCGGCAACCCTGAGCAAAAGTACACTGGTGCTTCGTACCGTTACCCTACTGAGTCTCCGCCTATATATCCGGGCGGCGGAGCTTACGGTGACGGCTGGGGGCTTCCGGTTTCTGGCATCCCGTGGACTATTCACACTGTTGCCAACGAATATGACGGCTGGGCTGACGCCCCTAACGATCCAAACAACGAAGAGGTTGTGAAAAAGGTTGGCGGGAAGGCTGTGCATTGGAGCCACAGTATATTTTCGTGGACAAAGTCGGCCAGTGGACCTCACTCGGGTGCAGCTTACAACCAACAAAACCTTGACAACGCCTACTCGTTTAACGACACGGCGCAAGGCACTAACGTCTGGTATTACTGGATTCCTATAGATCCTATGCCCCGCGCCAAGAGTCTTGTGTGGCTAGCGTTTATGCGTCAAGAAGTTGAGGAGGAGGCTCGCCCTATCCTAAACCAAGCATATGATGACCGGCCTGTTGATCTTGGTAAAAATGTTTTGCCTGATCCTGATGAGCCGGAAGGCCCTGGAAACGAGCCGCCAGCACCGCCGACGCAGGAAGATCCTGTCGAACCCTGGAACTTCTTCACATGGCTGTTTAAGCTGCTTGGCTGGGGTTAAACACACAAAAGCGCCCACCCTTGGGACCATCACGGTTCCTTGGGTGGGCTTCTTTTGCGTTTTTTGGGGCTACTTGGCGTAGTACCTGCCCAACTCCCGCGAGAGTTGGACCAACTCATTAGTGAGCTCATCTTTCTCCAGGTCTAAACGGTCAGCTTCGTCTAGGTTTTTCAACGTGAACCTGATCAGGTCAGGAAAACACCCGTGCAACCCGCATATAAAATCAGCGTCAGCTTCTTTCAAACCCTCTGCTACACGCTTACGGTTCTGATCCTTGTCGACAGCCCATATAAAATAGCGACCTGAGTTGTCAAACGATTCTTCAGGCATCCAGTATGAGCCCTCAGCCTCGGTGGTTTTGGTGAATAGTTGGAACAGCTTGTCGAAAAACTCTCTGTCGTTCAATTTTCTACCTCCTTATTATATAAACTACCCCATGACTGGCCTCCTACTTTACCCTCAGCCTCCACAACCACCTTCCCCATGTGTTCTGTCATAATTTTAGCCACCTTCAGCGCGGCACCAGGCGCTTTTTCTGTCGGCACCGACAAAAGGATCTCGTCATGAATAGGTAGCCTCATATATGGTGTGATCCCAGCCTTGTGCAGGCGCAGCAGCGCCCTAGCAGTAACATCCCGTGCTGTTGACTGAACAATATAGTTCAGCGCAGCATATGCACGGGTAGGATCAACCGGCAACCTGCGACCAGAAGGTGTAGTAATGTATCCTTTGCTGCTGCCTTCTTTCTGCAGAGCATCCGAATACTCTTTGACCTGAGGGAACGCTTTATCGAACCCGTCGACCACAGTTTTAGCTGCCACCAAATCAATCCCAGCCTGCTTAGACACCACAGCAGCGCCGCCACCATAAACTCGCGCAAAGTTCACAACTTTACCGATCTGACGTTCCGGGTCCTCCTTCTGGACGTAATCTCCGAACGCCGCCCGAGCGGTAATCAGGTGGAGGTCTTCCCCATCTTTGAACGCCCGGATCATGTTGCGGTCCCCGCTCAAGTGGGCGAGAATCCGGAGCTCCTGCGCCTGGTAGTCCACGCTTACGATAACGTGCCCGGGTTCTGCTAGAAAGCAGTTCCTGATCGTCGCGTCGTTGGCAGGTAATGTTTGTGCAGGGATACCCGTTATGGACATCCTTGCGGTACGCGCAGCAAGCGGATTGATGCTGGCGTGACATTTGCTTTGCTTGTCTGCTGTCTTGATGAAACGATCCACCCATGTTTTCCTCCATTTCCCTGCCTTTTTAGCTTCTACCACAGCTTTCGCGAACTCGTTCCCTTGCCCAGCTAGCTCACCAAGAAGATCATCATCAATCTTAGGCTTACCTGTTGGTGTCTGGTTTGGGATCGGGATCTTGTAATCTTTCAACACCTTGAAGATTTCTGCTGGCGAATTCACCGAGTCGCATCCGAAGTTGGATGCTATCTCGGAGTTACGAGACTCTTGCAACTTCAACTTCTGCGAGAGCTTCTCGGAGTATGTCACATCCAGTAAGAACCCTGTCCGTGACATGTAGCTACACACAGCAGCCACCTCATGCTCGAACCCGACGAGGTGTTGTGAGTCGGCAGGCACCAAAGGCTTCAGCTTACGCAGCAGCCGAGAGGTCAAGATGACATCCATGCCCGCGTATAAGGTGTAGTCCTGGTTGTCTAAGGCCACCTTTTTCCAAATCACCGAGACAGTACAGCCTGCATCGTGTGCCAACTTTTTCATCAACCCTTTAACATCGTCTGCTATTTCAGCATCAACATAAGCTCTTGTTAGATCTACTAACGAGTGGCCTACACCCCCATCTTTGATGGGTCGAGGATCTATCAAGTGTGCCAGAATCTTAGTGTCCCTAACCTTAGGCCACAACTCCTCCATCTTCACACCAAGAGTCTGGTCAAACACCTGCAAATCATAAGCAGCGTTTTGCAAGACCAGATTCTTCACCGTGAGCAAAGCCCAGATGACAATATCCTCGAACGCACCCCCGAGCTGCACCGGCACCACCCACGCCTCAGTAGCGTTCCCGAACTGCACCAGCCTGATCTTGAACCGGCTGCTGTAAATGTCGAGTCCAGTAGTTTCAGAGTCTACTGCTAGCTGGTTGATGTTGGAGGCGATAAACTCGCTGAACATATCGAGATCATCCTCGGTCTGGACAACGTGGATCTCTACGTCCTGGCCGTCGACCCTACTTTTGTGTGTAAGCATGCTACTCCTCTTCTTCTTCTTCTTCTTCCACCTGGTAGAAGAATATGTGGTCCCAGTTTACACCGATATTAGTATCATCCTGGTGGTTGTGGATGATGATGCTCATCCTCGGATCTATGATCGGCTCCCCTCTGAAACTAAGGGAGGACCCATCTGTGAACGCTATAGTAACTATCTTCATGTATACCTCCGGGTTGGTGGAGAGGGGCGGGCTGGCGGACCCGCCCCCCTCCAAGTCTACTTAGGCCATATAGGGTCGCACTGCTCGGCCTTCACAGGGTGAGGACACCCAAACAGACGATAAGGCTTTCCTGATGCCTTGGCTATGCCTGCACGGTACACCATTGTTCCGTGCTTGCAGTGGTGTGTCTCCCCGTCTGGTGACTGGGTGGCACCCGATGGTGGCCCGTAGCTCTTCGGGGCAGAAGACTCGGCTTGCCCGGAGAAGCCTTGAAACTTCTTGCTAGCCTTCCACAAGTTCTCCATCACTTCGACCAGAACATCAGCTTCCCCACCAGATGTCTGATCCTTCAGGTCGCGGATGCTGGCAGCGTGGATAACGATCCACGGCGCGTCGAACCCGCCACCACCTTTGAGGGTGCCAACTACTTCTGTTTTATCTTCCACTAACTCCTTCTCCTTCTTCGCTTGTGTTTTGATTTCCACGACGTTGTCGTTAACCTCTAGGTCACCGAATGGATCTGTCATTATTTCTCCTTAATTGTGTTCTTCTAAATACTGGGCCATGCGACGTAGCCTGTCAGGGCTGTCGTCGGCATACCCTAGAGCTGCGTTGCACTTATGGCACAGAAGTTTCCTAACTTCTCCTGTGTCGTGGCAGTGATCCACACATAGATATTTGTTTCTTGATCTCTGCTGTGGCTCCTGACATATAAAGCAGACACCTCCCTGCTCTTCCTCCATCTTCTCGTATTCCTGGGAGCTAATACCATACTGCCTCAGTTGAGAATTTCTGTAAGAGGTAGGATCACGTTCTCGTTGAGCCTTGGTGGCTTTATAAGAACAGGCCTTGCAGTAAGACCTAAGGCCTTTCAGCTTGGCACCGCCTGATTTGTAATACTCTGACAGTTCCTTCTCTTCTCCACATCTACTGCATGTCTTCATCGTATAGGACAGCTCCCAGTGCTGCAGTTCTCATCGACACCATCACCGATGTCATGTGTTTGTGACTTCTCGTACTCCTCCTTGGTGATTTGTTGATACGGGGTTTGAGGCATGCTGACATCAGGGAACACAGTCATACCCTTTAAGGCACCACCAAACTCAGTGATAGTGTCAGCCAGCACCTGCACGTCGTAACCCTGCGGGATATTAGCTGTGTAAGACACAGCATTGTCAGCCCACACAGCTTGATACATAGCCTGGAACGTCAACATTTCTGTCAACGTCAGGTCATACACAGACTGCACTGTCTCCTCAGCCTTGTCGTCACCTACAAGGTCTGTCACAGCCTGCAACAACGAGTCCTTAGTTGGGATAGACACCACAAACGTGTCGGGTGCATACATGTCATCTTCAACTAGGTATCCCTGCTGCTTCAGCGCCTGTACCTGCGCGGCGTCATCACCGAGCTTGTTGAACCTCACCCGGCGAATAAAGTACCGGGAGAAGATCGGGTGGATGCCCTCGGACACACCTGGCAGCTTCGCAATAGTCCCTGTAGGTGCTACTGTCCGTAGCTTGACAGGTACCGGTATGCGTAGCTGGTGCGAGTACTCTCGGGCCTCTTCTGTGACCACGTCCGCGAGCCCACCAATCAAGCCCCTAAACTCCTTAGTTAAAGGTGCCTCCGAGTACTTCTTACCAGTAAGCGCAAGGAACGACGCCACACCAAAGTGTCCTACACCAATGCGCCTGTTTCGGTCCAGCACCTCGCGAGACTTAGGGTCCTCGACAGGCGAGAATGTTGCCCGTATCAAGAACCTCGCCATCAAGCGGTGAGCCTGCGTCAGGCCGAGGTGGTTTGCCCTCCCGCTGTCGTTGACAAACGCTGCCAGGTTGATGTGCCCAAGGTTGCAAGGCTCCCACTCTTGCAACGTAATCTCCCCGCACGGGTTAGTGCAAACAACTTGGCTGGGTTCACCGTGGTTAGACAGCGACGAGTCCCAAAACCCTGGCTCACCGTTGCGTGCCATACCCTGCGCGATAGCCTTGAGCACTTTGGCTGCGTTGCCGTGCCGGTCACCGTATTCGGTGGCAGACTCGTCGGCTAACGTCCAAAACTCATCATCAACCTCAACGCTGATGTTGGTTGTCCAATGCTCACCACTAGTGGCTTTGATGTTGATGAACTCCTCAATCTGAGGGTCAGCCCAGTGCATAATCGACATCCTCGCCGAGCGGCGCACACCACCAGCAACCACACACTTAGCGATTGCGTGGTCGACAGCCATAGCCCCAAGC
>Ga0209991_10000193_pt1 | contig 26669 bp, 27 predicted proteins | sample ChitaG_FD_183167 | JGI IMG/M metagenome (GOLD analysis project Ga0209991, IMG submission 183167) | Deep subsurface microbial communities from South Pacific Ocean to uncover new lineages of life (NeLLi) - Chile_00310 metaG (SPAdes)... | ecosystem: Environmental > Aquatic > Marine > Oceanic >... | reverse complement strand
AGAGGGATCATATAGAAGTGTAACCTGATCGTGGGCACCACCAATAATTATGCTGCCTTTTATATGTCGGTTAAGAAAGCGGCTGAGGACCTAATAAAACCTGGTAAAGAGATAACCGAAGGTTTACTTAATCGCATCGAGATGGCATGGCGTCCCTATGACCTCTGCCTTGCCTGTGCCACACACTCTCTCCCTGGACAGCTACCTTTGGAAGTGACCATCTATGACGCCCAGGGCAACGAGCTTAAAAAACTGAGCCAGGGCATCTAATAGCAAGTTCTCGCAAATCGAAATGAAAACCCTGGTTTTAGGACTGGGAAATCTTATTTTATCAGATGATGGAGCGGGGATTAGGGTAGCCCAAGAGGTAGGGAAGCAACTCAATGACCCCCAAATAACTGTATCTGAAACAAGTGCGGCTGGCCTTAGCCTTTTAGATTCTATTGTAGGCTATGATAAAGTTATTATCATTGATGCCATCCAAACCAAAAAAGGGCAAGCCGGCCAGATATATCGTATGAAGTCTGAAGATTTTTCCTTTGCCAAACACTTTTCCTCACCTCATCAAACAAACCTGGTTACCGCTCTGGAATTAGGGAAGATGCTTGGCTTAGCGATGCCCCAAAAAATCACTATATTTGCTGTGGAGGCCAAAGACATTGCTAGCTTCAGCGAAAAATGCACGCCCGAGGTAGAGAGAGCGATTCCTGAAGCGGTTAAGATGGTACTGGAGGAGTTAGTCGGCTAGATAAAGCCCGCTTTTACCTCCACTCTTCCTTACCAAGCGAATCTCTCCAATGGTCATGCTCTCGTCCACTGCCTTACACATGTCATAAACAGTCAGAGCGCTTACAGATACCGCTACTAGCGCTTCCATTTCAAATCCCGTTTTTTCTACTCCCTTAGCGCTGGCAGTAATCTCAACTCCGACGAAGTCGGAGTCGTCTTCAGTCAGATGAAATTCAATTGCAATGTGGGTGAGATGGAGAGGGTGACAGAGGGGTATGAGGCGGTGTGTTTCTTTGGCAGCCATGATTCCAGCCGTTTTTGCCACGGCTAAGACATCTCCTTTCGCTAGTTCCCCTTTGCGGATAAGTTCTAAGGTGGCAGGCTTCATCTGCACCTTGCCTTTGGCTACCGCCTGGCGTTCTGTTTCTTTTTTCCGGGTAACGTCTATCATGTGAATTTGTCCTAACTCCATTTTCAACCTCCAATCTGCGACATTTTTCGATTTACCAGCCTGGCAACGCCTTCATTCAGGTGATGATGCTCCGGCTTGGAAGCAATTGCCTTCAGAATGAGGCGTTTTAGCTCCTTCATCGGGGCTCCGATTTCATCGGAGCGTAGCGGCAGTTTTAAGTCAATCTCATCTTCTCTTAGGAGGCAGGGGCGTAGCTTGCCATCTGAGGTAAGTCGCATTCGGTTACAGCGGGAGCAAAAGGAAGTCTCGGTGAGGGTGCTGATAAAGCCTATAGTGCCCCTGGCTCCAGGTAAGCGGTAGTACATAGCAGGTCCATTACCAGTTATGGACGCACAGGGCTCAAGCTTGCCAAGCAGACTAATATGTTGGCGCAATTCAATAGAAGGTACAAACTCTACTACACCTTTGAAGGGCATAAGCTCGATGAATCGGACATGCCATCCGTCTTTATAGGTCATCTTGGCAAAATCCAGTATCTCATCATCGTTTATGCCCCGCATGACCACTGTATTTGTCTTCACCGGTTCGAAGCCAGCCTTCTTTGCTGCCTCAATACCTTCAAGGACGCCGTGCAATTCTCCAAGACGGGTTATGTATCGAAATGTATCGGCTTTAAGCGTGTCCAGACTCACATTGACTCTAGACAAGCCCGCTTGCTTAAGTTCCAGAGCATATTTCTTGAGAAACACCCCATTTGTCGTCAACGAAAGTTCTTCAATGCCTTCAATTCGAGATAGCATACGAACGAGCTCGGGTAACTCAGCTCTGACCAGGGGCTCGCCACCAGTGAGCCTAATCCTGTTGATACCCAGCTCTGCTGCTGCTCGGACAACAGTCTGAATCTCCTCGTAGGAGAGGAGTTCACTATGCGACATCTGAGGAACACCTTCGAGTGGCATGCAATAGATACAGCGCAGGTTGCAACGGTCGGTAACTGAAATTCGGAGGTAATTTATGTTCCGTCCGAAAGGATCAAGATTTTTAGTCATTGGCTAATTTCCTTTCAATAATATGCACGCCGGTAGCTTTGAAAGTAGCATAGACTTCTGTGCCTACCTGTACATTCAAATCTTCTGCTGATATTTTGGTGACCAAGGCTATTAGGCGAAAGCCACAATCTATTTCCACGCGGCTAAGCGGTCCAAGTAAGGTTACTTTGGTAACCTTAGCCTGAAAGGAATTCCTTGCCGAACTTTGGGTGCTAGATAAAGCTAAGGTGATATCTTCAGGCCTGATGCAAGCATATACTTCCTTTCCGACCGGATAGCTGGAAACTGCCTGTATGGCATTGCCACCTATATTTACCGTGGCTATACCTTCGTTGTTTGCAATTATTATACCTTCTATGAGGTTCTCCATACCGACAAAATGAGCCACCTTTTCGTTTTGGGGCGAACGGAATATGTCGGTGACATTGCCTGTTTGGACAAGTCTGCCATCAAGAAGCACCCCCATCCTGTCAGCAAGTTGCTGCCCTTGAGACATATCATGCGTTGCCATTATCATGGTAGTGTTACGTTGCCTGGCAATATATGAAATTAACTGCTCAATCTTTGCCGTGGAAACAGGGTCAAGGTTAGCTGTCGGCTCGTCCAATAACAACACCTCAGGTTCGAGCACCAGGGACCTGGCTAAAGCTACTCTCTGCGCTTCGCCACCGGAAAGTGTCCGGGCGTTTCTATTCTTATAGCCTTCTAACCCAATCATTTCCAAAATATGGTCAACCTTCCCGTCAATCCTGTTCTTTTCCTCTCCCCTCCATCTTAAGCCACAGGCAACATTGTCATAGACACTTAAATTAAATACCTGAGGTTTCTGGTGTATAAATGACATCCGACGACGTATCTCCAATCTTTGTTTCCCTGACCGCGGGATGCATCTGCCATCAAAATAGATTTCCCCCGCGCCAGGAACTTCCAGCAGGTCTATAATACGTAAAAGCGTTGTTTTGCCAGCCCCAGTGGGCCCGATTAAAGCAAACACTTCGCCTCTATCAACGTTAAGGTTGATATTCTCCAGTATCGCCCGTTCACCATATCTGTGGTTTAGCCCCGTTACTTCTATTAAAGACATGCCTTACCTCTGCTGCAGCCTATTCAAGACGATGTTAATGATAAGTGCCAGGAACAAAAGAATTATACCTAGTGCTATTGCCAATGCTAACTCACCTTTGGATGTCTCTAATGCTATTGATGTGGTAATTACCCTGGTGGCTCCCCTGATATTGCCACCGACCATCAGAGCACATCCCACCTCTGAGATAGCCCTGCTAAAACCCATTATCACAGCAGCCAGCACAGCATACCTTGCCTCCTTCAACACAAGAAGGACGGCCTGAAAGCCGCTGGCACCAAGAGAGGTAGCGGTATCCACAATCTCCCTACTTACACCGCTCAACGCGGAAATAGTCAAACCAAGCAGCAGGGGAATGATTAATATCATCTGGCCAATCACCATGACAGGGGGAGTAAAAAGTATGCCAAACTCACCCAGTGGCCCAGCCCGGGAAAATAGCACAAGAATAAGCAAACCAACAAGAACTGTGGGCACGCTGAACAGCGTCTGGATGATATTTATTAAGGCCCTCTTCCCCCAGAAGTGATGGAAGTGTATTAGACTCCCCAGTGGTAGGCAGATCAGAGAGGCTAGAAGACACGCTGTCCCCGAAATCCCCAAGGACCTTCCCACTACCTCCATCACCTCCGGGTCAAGGGAGATTAGGAGTTCTATGGCCTTGGTAAGGCCGTCCCATATTTCAGTCAATTGCTCTTACCTGCTTTAATCTGCTATTTCTTGGCACAGGCTTCGTACTTGCCAGTGCAGGTAATTTTGTCAGCGCAGTTAGGATAAAACTTCCAGTCTGACCTTACTTCAGTACCGCACTTCTTACACTTCACTATCGCTGCTATTACCGGCATGTCATACCTCCTAGTAGTTAGGGCAACCCACAAATCTCTGGATCCCAGTGGTAGAATAGCGTTTCTCCATATTCTGGCACGCCAAATCCGGCGATTAAAGTCTGGATATCATCTGCCCTGAGGAAAGTTACCAGATTTTGAGCCATCCCAGAATTGACACCGTTCTTGCAGATGATAACCGTATAGACATTGAGCATAATAGCCCCTTCCTCTACCAAGGGTACCAAATCCAAGTCGCCTTGATAAGCAAGGAAGGTTCCCTTGTCTGTCAGGGCGTAAGCCATTAGCTCGTCAGCCATCTCCAGTGTTGCCCCCATGCCTGTCCCGGCTTCGATATACCAGCCAGCAGCCGCTCCATCGCCTTGAATATCCTCTGTATAATTATAGCCGCCTGATGCCCAGATGGCTTTTTCTTTGCCGTGAGTTCCCGAGTTATCCCCTCGAGAGACGGATTTAACGTTATCCGGGTCAAGCGCCCCCTCTTGCTGGATTTTTTGGAAGGCTTCTTCTGGAGCCAAGCTACCAGTTAAGTTACCAACGCCTGCGGGGTCAGACTCCGGGCCTACGATGATGAAGTAGTTATAAGCCCAGGTGACCCGCGCCGTGGAGTTGCCATCTACTGTTGCGTTAAGAGCGTAACCACCGTCTATGAATGCTGCCTCTTGAACGGGGTCATGGATAGTAACCACATCCACATCACCATTCATACCCAACTGCAAAGCCATACCAGTGCCTTTAGCTGTTATCTGCAAGTCGGCGTTATATCTATCTTCAAATATGCCCTCCAGATAATCCCACAAGCCGGTGTCGTAAAGGCTGGTAGTGGTTGCTACCCTTAGTACTTCTGTTTGCTCGCTACAGCCGAGAACTGTTACAAGCAATGTCAAAACCAAAACAATTGAAGCTATCTTAAGCAAAATTCTTGTCAGTAAAAACCTCCTTTTATCTCTAGGAACCTTTCTAAAAAACATGAATTGCCGAAGCCTTAAATGTGCTCCCTACTTCCACCCCCCATTCTCAATTTAAGTTCATCAAACGCCCGGCGGGTAATAAGGAAGCAACAAGCGGGAATAAAAAAGCACCGTCACAAAAGCGGTGCTGTCCAAAAACCAAGCTTCATATTCCCTCCTTTCCAAGCATGGGAGGCACAGGAATTTCTCTCTGTGCCCTCGAGGCTTTTCAGCCCACCGGCTGCTTGCCATGGATTCTCTTTAGGCAAGACAGCTCGGAGAGAGCTACCATTTAATCTCGGGGATTATATACTGGATTTGCCAGCCTGTCAAATCCAGTATATCCGTATAGATACAGAAGCAATTGCCAGGTAAGTCAGATGATTATGCTTCTTCTGTCTTCTCGCCTGGTGGAGCCTCTTCGGGAGCTCCAACTTCTTCAACCGCTTCCTCCGCCACCTCTACCACTTCCTCTTCTGCCTTTTCCACAGGTCGCCAACTAATTTTTGCCACAACCAACTCCGGGTCGTTAAGAATGACAATATCCTCACCCAGGATGATATCCTTGACTCTTATCGCTTGCCCCGGCTCGGTGAAGGAACTGATGTCCACCTCCATGTTAGCGGGGATTTTTGCCGGCAAACACTCGATAGTCAAAGTGTCAAGCTCATGTTCCAGCATATTGTCTTTAGACTTCAGGGCTGGCGCTTCGCCGACTAAGACAACAGGGACCTCTAACTTTAGCTTTTCTCTCAGTTTGACCTGATAAAAATCTACATGGATCAGTTGCCCCTTCCGCCAATCTCTATTGAATGCTCGAACCATGACGGTCCTCGGCTTTTTCTCGTTATCTAGCTTGAGGCTAATAAGTCCTGTCTGTTCAGCTTGAGATAATACTCGCTCAATCTGAACAGTGTCGCACTGTAGTGCTAGAGACTCGATACCGTGCCCGAAAAGATGCACCGGAGTAATTCCCTGGCGGCGCAAATGCTTGACTTTTTTGCCGAGAATCTCTCGGTTGGTAACCTTTAACTCTAGTTTGTCCATTTTATCTCCCCAATCATACCAAACAAAGGCTTCTCCTGGCAAGACACTGTGCTTGTTAATCTGAATAGTGATTCGAAAACCCTGCGCTTGAAAAAGGCAACTATGACCTGCACAAGTATTCCAAAGCTTGCTCCAAGTCTATAGGTAGGGGTGAGGTAAATTCCTGGTATTGCTCGGTGGATGGCAAGCGAAAGCCAAGACGATGGGCATGAATAAATTGCCTGGCGAGATGAGTTGATTTTATCCCATAAATAGGGTCGCCGACGACCGGATAGCCGATAGCTGACAGGTGTACTCTGATTTGATGTGTGCGCCCTGTTAGGGGGGTGACTTCGACTAAAGTGTAGGTATCCAGATATTTTTGGACTCGATATTGAGTGCTAGCCTCTTTTCCTGTTTCTACTATTGCCATTCTCTGTCTGCTACGAGGATCTCGCCCGATAGGTGCTTCAATTATCCCCTGCTCCGGGGATAGCCTTCCTTTAACAAGGACAAGATATCCTTTGGTTACAGTGCGGTTTTTGAACTGTGCGGCTAAATATTCCCGGGCAAAGTCGCTTTTGGCAATGACTATGAGCCCCGATGTGTCTTTATCTAGTCTGTGAATTAGGCCGGGGCGCATCAGCTCGTTGCTCGTAGCCAGGCTGGGACAATGAGCTAAGACGGCGTTGACCAAAGTATGGCTGGGATGCCCCGGGGCAGGGTGAACCGTCAACCCTGCGGGTTTATCTATGACTAATATGTCTTTATCTTCATAGACTATAGCTAAAGGGATTGGTTCAGCCAAAGGATGAGCAGGCGAGGGAGGAAGCTCAACTGTTATTCTGTCGGCTTTGTTTAACCTCTGGTTTACTTTTGCTTTTTGCCCGTTGACTAAAATATAACCTTGCCCGATTAATTTCTGTAAATAGGCGCGCGAGAATTGTGGAAGGACCTGGGCCAAATACTTATCGAGGCGGATATTGGGAACGGACGAGTTGAATTGCAACGTCTTAATCTTGGGGATTGAGGTGGCGTTCATGTGCTTTTCTAAATACCCTCGACTTATAAAAGTAATAGATGAGAGCAAAGAGACCCACTGTTAAAGCTGCGTCAGCGATGTTGAAGGCGGGCCAGCGGAAGAGCTGGAAACTGATAAAATCGATTACGTAGCCAAGACGGATGCGGTCTATTAGGTTACCTACACCACCGCCCAGAATCAAAGCCAAGGACAACGTACCTAAGGTGGTAGTCGGGGGGTGGTAATGGAGAAACACCAGGATAATGACGGAACCAGCTACGCTGAGAGCGATGCGAAGCTCTGTGTGGCCGGAAAGCAAACCAAAGACAACGCCATAATTTTTAACGAAAACTAAATTGATAAAGCCTGGTAAAAGCTCCAGATGAGTTGGAGGTCGATTGGCGGCGATCCATAGCTTGCTCAGTTGGTCAAGGATAACCACCAGGGCAGTGACAATAAGAAGTAACCTTAATTTGCTCCTATACTTACCTGGAGAGACCTTTGATTTATGTTCACCCACGAAATCCGTTACTTTGCTGGTCACCAATTTACTGGGAGACCCATTATCTTGCACCTTTTACATCCTTTGCTCGGTTTGCCTTACATCTTAGACATAAGCTTGCTTGAGGTATAGCTTCAAGGCGAGCTTGCTCTATAGCCCGCCCACAGTCATCGCATAATCCATAAGTGCCGGCTTCATATTTTTGCAAGGCATGCTCAATATCATTAAGAGACTCTTCCAGCCTTTTTACCAGGGCCAGTCTTTTCTCTAGCTCGGAGGCTTCATCGGCTCCCTCTTCCCTTTTGCCGAATGGACTGCCTACTTTTCTCTCTGCCGATGGTTGACCGAGAGTGCTCAACTGTTCCAGCTTCTCTAACAGCTCTGCTTTCTCCTTCTTTAACCTTTCATAAAGTTCAGCGAACTCTACCACTTCTTGTCCTCCCTATGATTTACAGCTATTCTAGACCAAAATTCCACACGGACCGCGTGAGACTTGCAGTTCTACTATGCGACGTTGGGCTTGCTAAAAATCTTTCTTATATCAGGATGTAAGGAGTCTCCGAGTTCTTTCACTGATTTGTATCTAATTTTGTTAAGTTTCCTCTGCTTTTCTTCAAATTCAATTGTGGAGTAAAGTTTCTCAGGATGCAAGTAAATATCATCTACATATCTTATCGCCCTAGGCACCTTAAAGCCCGTGGGGGAATCTACCCAATCCTCTAAACCTCCTCTCAGTAAAGAATCGAGTATTGACATGGTGAATTCCAATCTTACATCTTTGTAATATTCCCCTTCTCCTATTCCTCCAGTATTTATCAAATAGTAATTTAGGTTGGGAATACCTTTTATTATCTCATAAAATATATTAGCATGCTCGGCCAGGTCTCCGGCGACAAAGGGGTCGTAGAAAAACTCGCTTCTAATTTTCCCTGCCTGGGTTGGATCACCAGCCGAGGATTCCATTGCCTGTCCCAGCACCATCAAGGCTGCTGCTTGTTCCCGGGTTAGCTTTGATATTGCCGGAATCAGTGGCCCCCTGGTGATAAGAATCAGATTGTCAATCCTATCCACATCGATATAGGGACTGGTATGCATAAAATCTCTTCTTAATACCACTGCTCTGCCATTGGATGTTCTTTCGAAATTGAAAAGGTCAAAATCTCCGTCTTCGGTTACGTAAACATTTTCACAGACAGTTTCCGGTTTCAACAGTCCGTAAAATATTTCGGTTTGCTCCCCGGGGTTCACACCCTCTGTTTTTACAAATATCCCCCGGGCTTCAAAGCCATGAAAGGAACCATCGGGCATGAGAGTCCCCCCGTCGTCCTGAATAAGCCAGGATTTCTCCTTCCCTTTTCTGGCCAGGATTCTACAGGTTGTAGTTGTTTTCCCGTTGCCACTTAATGCTACAAGTAACGTCCTCGCCATCCGATAGTCCCCGTGTGCTGATTGAAGGTAATCCTCTCTACAGCCAGCATGTAAGAAGATGCCTCCCCTTCTCGTCTTAGCTACCCAATCCTCGGCGGCGAAAACTCCCTTCTTATATTCACCTATGTAGTTACCATTCCTGATTATCTTGACAAACCTTCCGTCATCCAGCATAGCCAATCTGATGGTGATATCTTTCTCGGGGAGCGGCTTCGACTGATTAGTTTCAAAAGCCTCATCAGCGAAGAATAAGATATAGTAGGTTGGCTTTTTGACTTCTCCCTTTGGGGGTATAAAAAGGTTCTTGCCTCCGTAGGCAACATGGGCAAACCGCTCAGGAACAATTAACCTGACCGTGGTGTTACTATTCTCATTGCCTACAGTTCTGTCTAGGGAAATCAATCTTTCCTTGCCCAAAGCCTTTTCACAGTTTGCCAATAGCCTCAGTTCATCCTCGCCAAAGGGATGGTCAACACTGTTTTTGGTGAACATTGCTGACCTGGAAGTAGGCTCACTTCGGGCGACAAAGTTTCCATAAATCGTTTTCCTAATCCCCGGCTGTTTTCCCACAAGCCCTCTCAGTTCCTCATCAGAGGGATTATGAGTCAACCGATTTTCTTCTCGCGCCTTTAGCCAGATTCTGTTGGCAGTTAGCGCGAATTGTTCCAACTCAAACGTTATCATCATATTTCTTGGGAGAAATGCGATTTCGCGTCTCCAATTTCCAGGAACTAGGTGTTTATATTTATTACTTAGACCTCGCGGAACTTCCCTTCCACCGTGCCGTCGTCTTCACCGCCAGGTCCCTGTTCACCAGCTCCTTGTTCGCCAGGTGGCGGCTGTTCTGGTTGCTGGTAAACCGATGCCCCAACCTTCTGCATAGCCTGCGATAGCTCCTGCATAGCATTACGAATGGCGTTTACGTCCTGCCCTTGAAGAGCCGACTTCACACTGGCTATCTTGCTATCTATGTCCTGTTTTACATCGGCGGGTATCTTATCTCCGTGGTCACGGAGAGTTTTTTCTGCGGTGTAAGCCAGGCTGTCGGCAGAATTGCGCACCTCTACTTCATCTTTACGTTTAGCATCCTCAGCAGCATGTTGCTCAGCCTCCCGCCTCATCTTCTCCACTTCCTCTTTACCCAATCCGCTGGAGGCAGTAATGGTAATTTTTTGTTCTTTCCCTGTGCCCTTATCAAGAGCGCTAACATTAAGAATGCCATTGGCATCTATATCGAAAGTCACCTCAATCTGGGGCATACCCCGTGGCGCCGGCAGGATGCCATCGAGCATAAATCGTCCCAATGTTCGGTTGTCGGCAGCCATGGGCCGTTCTCCTTGAAGAACGTGTATTTCAACGCTTGGCTGGTTGTTACTGGCAGTGCTGAAAATCTGGCTCTTCTGTGTGGGTATAGTAGTGTTACGAGAAATAAGCGGTGTCGCTACTCCTCCTATCGTCTCTATTCCTAGAGTGAGTGGAGTGACATCCAGAAGGACGACCTCTCCTACTTCACCCTTAAGCACCCCAGCCTGAATGGCAGCACCCAAAGCTACTGCCTCATCGGGATTGACCCCCTTGACAGGCTCCCGGCCAAAGAACTGCTTTAAGGTATCCTGAACTTTGGGCATCCTTGTCTGACCACCGACAAGAATTACGTTATTGATTTGGCTTGCCGTGAGCCCGGCATCCTTCAGCGCCTGTCGGCAAGGGCCAAGGCTCTTTTCTATCAAATCAGCGGATTGTTGTTCCAGCTTAGCTCGAGTCAATGTCATGCTGAGATGCTTGGGACCGCTGGCATCGGCAGTAATGAAGGGAAGGCTTATCTCTGTCTGCACTACCGTGGATAGCTCCTTCTTCGCCTTTTCACTGGCATCTCTTAATCGCTGTAATGCCATCTTGTCCTGCCTCAAGTCGATGCCTTGCTCCTTCTTGAATTCATCACATACCCAATCCATAATTCTCTGGTCAATATCATCACCACCGAGGTGGGTATCGCCATTGGTTGACTTAACCTGGAAGGTACCCTCACCTATGTCCAGGATGGAAATATCGAAAGTGCCACCACCAAGGTCGTAGACGGCAATAGTTTCCTCTTTTTTCTTATCCAAACCATAAGCCAGTGAGGATGCTGTAGGCTCGTTAATAATACGCAAGACGTTAAGTCCGGCTATGGCACCGGCATCTTTGGTGGCATTTCGCTGGCTATCGTTGAAATAGGCTGGCACGGTGATCGCAGCATCGGTGACTTCCTCTCCAAGATAAGCCTCAGCATCAGCCTTCAACTTCTGCAATATCATGGCTGATATTTCCTGGGGACTGTACTCCTTACCCCCCATTACCACCCGGCAATCGCCATTGGAAGCCTCGGTAATCTTATATGGTAGGCGCTTCATATCGTTCTGAACAGTGGAGGTCTTAAATTTACGCCCGATAAGGCGCTTTATGCTGAATATGGTATTCTCAGGGTTGACTATTGCCTGGCGCTTGGCTAACTCTCCTACCAATCTTTCCCCACCTTTACCTATCGCTACCATTGAAGGAACGAGATTGCCGCCTTCAGCACTGGGTATGATCTTAGGGTCGCCTCCCTCTATCACCGCTGCTGCGCTTAGTGTAGTGCCTAAATCAATTCCTATCGCTCTTCCCATTTTCGCTCCTCCTTCGGAGTTGTTTGCTCTGTTGTTTCTCTTTCATTTCCCTTACCAACTATCACGAGGCTAGGACGAATTACCCTTTCTTTAAATTTATAGCCTTTTTGTGTTTCCTCAACAACCATCCCCTCCTCCCCTTCCTGATGCATTACAGCTTCATGCAAGCGAGGATCAAAGAGCTCTCCCCGAGCTTTAATCTCGGTTAGTCCTTGTGTCTCCAGAGTTGTCTTGAGTTTATTATAAATGAGCCTGATGCCTTCTGTCCAATTTGATTCATCGAGCTCAGCAGGAACTGAAGCAAAAGCTCTCTCCAAGTCATCTATGACAGGCAGCAGGTTAGAGATAAGCACGCTGTTGGCAAACTCGATAACCTCCTCTTTTTCTTGCTCGCTACGTTTCTTATAATTAGCAAAGTCCGCCTGGCTTCTTTGCCAATTGGCCAAATATTTTTCTGCCTTTTCCTTCCCCTCAGCTAGAGCTTGTTGTAACGTCTCTATATCCTCAACTTGTTCAATTTCTGCTTCAACTGCCTTGTCATTCTCAGCCAACAGTAGCCCTCCTTCAAGTATATTCAACCACTGAGTTGCTTAGCAATGTTGAGAAGCAGGTGAGTGAGGAGATAGCCTTGGCGTAGTCCATTCGCTTTGGGCCAATCACTCCCACAATGCCACTGGCCTTATCAGGTACTCCATACTGGCTGGCTATCAAACTCAAGTCCTGTAATGCTGGCTCTGGGTTTTCTCCACCAATGACTACTTTCATCCCCCTTTTGCTAAATTCCTGACACAATATATTTCTAAGCCAATCCTCACCTTCCAGCACTTCTAAAATTCCCAGTATTCTAGGGCTGTTGGTAAACTCTGGTTGGCTTAGCAGCAAACGTAGTCCTTCAAGATAAGGTTCACCATATTCTAGCTTGTCTTCGGCCTCTATCATTGCTGCTAAACATTCAGATATTTGACTTTCTTCAGGAGAGAGGCCTTCTTTTTTAGCCATGATCTCGCTGCTGGTCATTCCGGCATAAAAGAAAGTAAGCTTATTAGCTAGCTTAGTTAGCTCATCCTGGCTAACCTTTCTATTGAAAGACAGGACCTGCCGTCTAACTTTTGCTTCATACAAAACTACGACCAGCAAAGCCATGAAATCCTGCAAGGCTACCAAATCGAGATGCTTGAAGCGACAGCGTGTTGCCTTAGGAGTGGTTATCACAACCAGGTTGTGAACAAGGCGTGCCAGAAGCGCTGCCACCGTCTTTAGCCATTGCGCTAGCTCCTCTTTTGCTTCCCGGGATATTTGGTGAATTAGATGCTGCTCAGCAGGGGAAAGTTCAATTTCTTCCTCTATTGATTCCACATAATAGCGGTAAGCCTTATCAGTTGGTACACTTCCGGCTGAATGGTGAGGGTGGATAATATATCCTTCTCGTTCCAGATATACTGTATCGTTGCGGATGGTAGCCGGGCTTACCTTCAAGCCGTACTTTTCCACAATGGCTTTTGAAGCTACTGGTACCGTTCCAGTGATGTAATCTTCAATTATCACTCTGAGAACAGTTTCTCTTCTTTCCCTTACGTCCATTTAGCACTCTTCCCTTTTAATTGCTAACTAAATTAATTTATCACTACAAACACATTCTGTCAATGTTAATGGTGATTAGTTCTGACACGGTGGGCATAGTGCTGGTCAAGGAGGATGGCAGAAGAAAATCTCGGGGAAATGCCAGCTCTTTGACATGCTACCTAAGATTAACATCACTTCAAGACCGCCACGAAGGATGTCACCAATTATTAGCTTCAAAATGTATAATAAGGACCAGGAGTATTCTGTGCCAAGAACATTTAAGCCCTTCTATGGATGGGGGATAGTAGTAGTTTCGGCTATTACCTTGCTGCTGGCTGGTGGGATAGGCTTTTACAGTTTTGGAGCTTTCTTTACTCCGCTGATAAACGAGTTTGGATGGAACAGAGCGCAGATATCGCTGAGCATGTCCATAATGGGTTTGGTAGGCCTTATAGGTCCGTTATTAGGGACATGGGTAAATAGATACGGTGCCAAGAGAATAATGCTCCTGGGAGCTCTCCTCATGGGCATCTCCTTTGCCTGCTTGGGTTTTACATTCTCCATTTATTTTTTCTACGCCCTGTATTTTGTCGCGGCTGCCGGACAGATGGCTATCTTAAACATTCCTGTACTAACCCTGGTATCCCACTGGTTCGAAAAGAGGAAAGGTCTCGCCATAGGAATCTCGGTGGCTGGATTAGGGCTGGGAGGCATGGTCATGCTGCCGTTAGCGGCATATCTTATATCCTTGCTGGACTGGCGGTGGACATACCATATTCTTGGCATGACAATTTGCTTTGTCCTTGTCCCGCTCATAGCACTGGTCATCAAGAATAATCCAGGTGATATTGGTATGTTGCCTGATGGTGAAAAGCACACTGCCCAAGAAAAACATCAAAGGACGCCTATGCCTGCCAGCAATATCCAAATACCAAGATGGACTCTTCCCAAGGCTTTGCAGACATCAACTCTCTGGATTCTCACCATAAGCTTTATGATGGTTTTTGTGGGCACTGCTTCGGTACTCGCCCATGCCGTGCCTTTCTTTGTGGGGCAAGGATTTAGCAACCAAGTGGCTTCAACCATCCTCGGCAGTACAATCGGGGTCAGCGTTCTGGGCAGGATAATCACCGGCTATCTGTCTGACAGGGTACCAGTGAAATATATAGCTGCCCTGTTCTTCATGTTTCAGGTGGTCGGGCTGCTGGCGCTTATTTTCCCAGAAACACAGGCCAGCGTTCCTGCGTTTGTAGCGATTTTTGGTATGGCCATGGGCGGCTTGTTCGTTTTAGAACCGCTGATAGTGAGGGAGTATTTTGGTCTGGATTCTTTCGCGACTATCTATGGCGGATTATGGGCATTTCAGTCACTTGGCTTTGCAGCGGGCCCATATATCACAGGTTACATATTCGATACAACCGGAAGCTACAACTCAGCCTTCATCGCTTTCATTGTGGCCACCCTATTAGCCATAGTGCTAATAATGTTTACACGCCCTCCCCGATTGTCAGCCACAGAAAAACCATGTGCATAGGATCACGAGTGGGATAGCATATGAACCACAGACCAGGAGAAGCAAAAAGCCCCTGTTGGCATCTATTTTCATTGGATTTTATTATTGACCGGAAATAAAATATTAAGTACTATTACGGTACAAATGTGAAAACCGCGAAGACATCTTCCTTGGCACAACGTGATAGCGAAGTAGCTCAAATCCTGAGCCTGGAGGCAGAGAGACTAGCAAGCACCATAAATCTCATTGCCTCCGAGAACCATGCTAGCCGGGCAGTACTTGAAGCCCAAAGCTCTCTGCTAACTGATAAATATGCTGAAGGATACCCCGGGCATCGTTATTATGGCGGTTGTGTTTACATAGACGAAATCGAAAATCTGGCTATTGAAAGGGCCAAGAAGCTCTTTAAAGCCGAACATGCTAATGTCCAGGCACATAGTGGCAGTCAAGCCAACATGGCCGCCTATTCAATTCTATTGGAACACGAAGATACTGTTATGGGGATGAGTCTCCGCCATGGCGGGCATCTCACCCATGGCGCTGAGGTCAATTTCTCTGGAAAATGGTATCACTTTATCTCTTACGGTGTTGACCCCAAAACCGAAATTCTCGACTACGATGAAATTGAGAGGTTAGCTCTGGAGCATAAACCTAAGCTGATAATAGCTGGGGCGAGCAGCTATTCTCGGATTATTGATTTTGAGAGGCTTCGCTATATAGCTGATAATGCGGGTGCTAGGTTATTGGCTGACGTGGCTCACATAGCTGGAATAATAGCCGCCGGACTTCATCCCTCTTCTGTGCCCTATGCTCAAGTTAGTACTGCCACCACGCAGAAGACCTTGCGAGGACCCAGAGGTGGCTTTATTTTGTGTGATAAAGAACTTGCCCCAGCCATTGATTCTGCAGTTTTCCCCGGGATGCAGGGTGGCCCTTCCATGCATATCATCGCTGCCAAAGCCGTGTGCTTCTTTGAAGCTATGCAACCCGAGTTTGTTGATTACCAGAAGTCGGTGCTGAAGAATGCTCGTGTCCTGGCTTCTGAACTTCAGAGACAGGGGCTGCGTATTGTTTCTGGCGGCACAGACAACCACCTTGTCCTTGTTGCCCTTTCCCTTCAGGGGATAAGCGGCAAGGTCGCTGAAGAAGCTCTAGGGGCAGTGGGCATCTCGGTCAATAGAAACGCTATTCCTTTTGACCCCAAGCCACCAAAGATTACCAGCGGTATAAGGCTGGGTACCCCGGCGGTGACCACGAGAGGTTTTGACACAGAAGAGATGAAGCGCATTGCTGCTCTCATTGGCAAAGTGCTTTCTTCTTCGGGGGATAAGCGTGTCCAAGAACAAGCCCGCCAAGAAGTACGGGAGATGTGTCAACAGTTTCCCATTCCTGGGCTGGCATGAGATATCTCTTCCCCGCTTAATTCCTTTACTTGGATTAATTTCTCTACTTGCTTTTGCTAACCCTTCCCAGAAAACAACGCTGATTTCATGCTATAATCAAGCTAGTATTCAAATAGCTAAGAGGTAATGATGGACGAATTAAAAGTGTTCAGCGGCACTGCTCACCCCGCTTTAGCAATGGCTGTGTGTGATTATTTGGGCATACCCCTGGGGGAGGTTGAGGTCTTTGAGTTTAGTAATGAAAATATTTTTGTGCGCATCCTTGAGAATGTCCGAGAACGAGATGTCTTTATCATCCAGCCCATCTGCTCTCCAGTTAACAAAAGCCTGGTCGAGTTGCTTATCATGATCGATGCCTTCAGGCGAGCTTCAGCGGGGCGCATTACCGCTGTCGTTCCCTATTATGGCTATAGCCGAACTGACAAAAAAGACCAACCCAGGGTTCCTATCACTGCTCGCTTGATTGCCGACCTGATTACTACTGCTGGAGCTAATAGGTTGCTCACCGTAGACCTCCACGCTCCACAAATTCAAGGATTCTTCACCATACCTGTGGATGAGCTCACCACTCGACCCATCCTGGCTCAGTATTTCAAGAAAAAGGCTCTGGATAACCTGGTAGTGGTTGCTACTGATATTGGTATTACCAAGGTAGCCCGCGACATGGCTGCCAAACTTGGAGCCCCCTTGGCTATCATTGAAAAGAGGCGCTTGGGAAATGTCGATGCAACTGAAACCCTCAACATAATTGGCGAGGTTGAGGGAATGCGTGCCCTGACGGTTGATGATGAGATTGATACCGCTGGGTCTCTGGTCGGGGTGGTGAATACCCTTTTGGAACATGGAGTTACTGAGGTTTATGCCTGCTGCACCCACCCCGTTTTCTCTGGTCCCGCTATCCAGAGGATAGCCGCCAGCCCGGTGAAAGAGGTAGTCGGTACCGATACCATACCTGTTAATGGCGAAAAGAAACTGGACAAGATCACCGTCTTGCCTATAGCTTCGCTTATCGGCGAAGCCATTCATCGCATTCACACCGGCTTATCAGTGGGGGCGATGTTTGAGTGATAATGGAGTAGTCAGCAGCTAACTAAAAGCTGAGGGCTGATAGCCGAAAATGCTTAAGTGGCTTAGCAATCTGATTGATTCCAACGAGAAAGAACTGAAACGCCTTCAGCCTCTGGTGTCTCAAATAAACTCGTTGGAGCCTGAGTTCGAAAAGCTCACCGACGACGAGCTTCGGGCGAAAACCGACGAATTTAAGGCCCGGCTAACCGATGGGGAAGACCTGGACGAGATTTTGCCGGAGGCTTACGCTGCTGTCAGAGAAGCAGCCAAGCGGACCATAAGACAGCGGCATTTTGATGTCCAGTTAATGGGGGGAATCGTCCTTCATCAGGGGAAGATAGCCGAGATGAAAACTGGTGAGGGGAAAACCCTGGTCGCAACCTTGCCCCTCTACCTCAATGCACTTACCGGACAAGGCAGCCATCTGGTTACCGTCAATGACTATCTTGCCAGGCGGGACTGCCACTGGATGGGCCCTGTTTACCATGCCCTGGGTGTAGGCGTGACAGCTATTACTGCAATGCAAACGCCCGATAACCCCTTCCCATCTTATATTTATAATCCTGATCTTGATTCAGGAGACCCGAAGTGGAAAAATTTGCATACTATTCCCTACCCCCCCCATCACCCTCAAGAAGCCCGCCGTCAGGCTTATGGAGCGGATATAACTTACGGCACTAATAACGAGTTTGGCTTCGATTACCTCAGGGATAATATGGTCTGGGATTTGTCTCAATGTGTCCAACGTCCCTTGAACTATGCCATTGTTGATGAGGTTGATAACATCCTGATTGATGAAGCCCGCACGCCACTCGTCATTAGCGGTGCTGCCGAGGAAGCAACCAAGAGGTATTACACCTTTGCCCATTTGGTTGAACATCTCAAAAAGGATGAGGATTACTCTATTGATGAGCGTACGCGTGCTGCCAACTTTACCGAGACTGGCATGACCAGGGTGGAGAAGATGCTGAAGAAGGAAGGCTTGCTTAAAGCACCTGACCTTTATGACGAGTCTAATCGCCTGCTCACTCCATATCTGGAGAGTGCCCTTAAGGCTCGTGCCTTGTTCAAGAAGGACAAGGACTATGTGGTTAAGGATGGACAGGTCATCATCGTGGATGAATTCACTGGCAGATTGATGTTTGGCAGGAGGTATTCTGAGGGACTGCATCAAGCCATCGAGGCTAAAGAGAGGGTAAAAATCCAGCGAGAATCAGATACCCTGGCTACCATTACCTTTCAAAACTACTTCCGTATGTATCAAAAGCTGGCGGGCATGACTGGAACTGCGGCCACTGAAGCTGAGGAATTTCACGAGATTTATAAGTTGGAAGTGGTGGTCATACCCACAAACAAGCCCTTGAAGCGCACGGAGCACCCTGACCAGATTTACAAGGACGAGAAAACCAAGTTTGCTGCCGTATCCAAAGAAATCAAGCAATTGCACGACCAGGGAAGGCCAATTCTTATCGGCACAACCTCCATTGAGAAATCAGAGTATTTGTCTGACCTCCTGAAGAGAAATGGAGTTTCCCATCAAGTGTTGAATGCCAAGCATCATGAAAAGGAGGCTGCCATAATTGCTCAAGCCGGGCGGCTCGGAGCGGTAACCGTGGCCACAAATATGGCTGGGCGGGGTGTGGATATTATCCTGGGGGGCAACCCTGAGGAGCGTGGTGAAGTAGAATGGCGGGAGGAGCATAATGAGGTGGTTGAGCTGGGCGGACTTCACATCATAGGTACCGAGCACCACGAAGCCAGGCGCATTGATAATCAGCTCCGGGGACGGGCAGGAAGGCAAGGAGACCCGGGCAGTTCTCGTTTTTATGCTTCCTTAGAGGACGAGATTGTTCGCCGCTTTGGCGGTGACCGTGTTAAGGGACTTATGCAGTGGGCGGGTATGGGAGAAGACACGCCGATTGAGCATCCCATAGTCAATAAGGCTATGACCAATGCCCAGGTCCAGACCGAAGGACACAATTTCAGTATCCGTAAACACCTGGTGGAATATGACGATGTTATTAACAAGCACCGCGAGGTAATTTACGCCGAGAGGAGAAAAATCCTCAGCGGCGCTGACCTTAAGGCAAATATAACATCTATGGTTCAGGACGAAATCCAAAGTCTCGTAGCCAGACATCTCAGCAGCCCTCACCTTTCCTCTCCCTTCAAGGGAGAGGAAGAAGGAGAGGGTGAAGAGCAATCTAACCTATCCAGTTTACTTGAGGATGTATCCACTATCTTTCCCCTGCCCCCGCAGTTCAGAAGCGATGGGCTTTCCGAACTCAACGACGAGCAAATCGCAAAAAAGTTGACTGATTATGCCATTGAGCTTTACAACCAGCGGGAGCAGGAGCTGGGTCCTGATAAAATGCGCATAGCCGAGCGTCTGGTAATGTTGAGAGTTATTGACCGGTTATGGATGAACCACCTTACTGAAATGGGGCATTTGCGTCAGGGGATAGGACTGCGGGCTGTCGGTCACGAACAGCCGCTGGTAGTGTATAAGAGGGAAGGTCATGCTTCTTTTGAAGCCCTCTTAGCTGGCATTCAGCATGACGTTGCCCACAGCATTTACCACGTAGGTATTGCCAAAGAAACTCCACAAAAGAAGCAGGAGGCGGTTACGGTTGGCAAAAAGGTTGGGCGGAATGACCCCTGCCCGTGCGGCTCAGGCAAGAAATACAAGCATTGCTGCGGCAAATAATTAGTGTTCAAAAATCCCCCTCTTAAGATAAGAGGGGCTAGGGGAGTTACGAAAGAGAAACTGTTCTATCAAAGGAGGAGGGTGCGATGCCAATTTATGAATATAAATCAAAAAACGGTGCTCACTGCAAGCTGTGTAAGAATAAGTTCGAGGTCGGGCAAGGGATAAATGATGAACCGCTGAAAAGATGCCCCGAATGCGGCGCTGAGATAAGTAGGCTCTTTTCTCGCCCCTTCTTATGCCGAAAAGAATCCTTCAGCCATGAAGGCCCCTTGAATTATATGGAGGACGAGGCCGACGAATTAGGTTTGGAGGGAGACCTTGCCGAAGACGAAGTTTGGGAGTAAGGGAACCCTCACAAGAAATATGAATATTGCTGCGGGAGGTAAGAGATGGAAATGATATTGGGAGTAACCACCTGCGATAAGTGTCGAGAGCCTATGAAAGTGGGACAAAACATTGTTATTATAGGCCTAGGCACTGTTGCTAGAGAAAGTTGTGAACTGGAGGTTCCGGAGCCTGAGATAAGATATGCTTGTCACCTTGACTGCTGGGGTGGCGTAGAGGTGGACTATTAGCACGGGAGGAAGATTCAAGACAAGATGTAAGATAAGGAGTGACGTTGAGTAATTATTGGTTAGTGGTAGGTTCTCCCCAAAATTGGAGAACTGCTTTTGAGCACAAAAACATTTGGGGCCTTAGACAAACACAGAGACACCTCTGGGAGAGCTTGAGTGAAACAGATAAATTGTTTTTCTATGTGACAAGCCCTGTAAGTGGCATAATTGGCTATGGCACTGTTCGTACAAAATTCCCTCAGGATCAGCCTTTATGGCCTCAGGAGATCAAGGAAAACAAAGTTATATACCCATTGCGTTTCGAATTCGATGTAGAACGTTGCCTTCCTCCTGATAAATGGCAGATGTCCAAAATAGCTTCTAGGGAACTGTTTCCACGAGGAGGTTTCCAAGCATTAAGTCAAGATATAGCCCGGAAACTTGTTTCTAAGTTCACATCCTTGCCTACAGAATACTATGTGGAGACTCCAACGCGAATCTCAGCAAAAGAGCCCCCTTCTATCTATCCCCCTGAACCCTTGCAAGCAGAACAAGCTTCACCTTCGCACGATGAGCTTAAACATAGGCTGGTGGAAATTGGGCAACTTCAAGGCTATCTTGCTGATGAGGAGTATGTCTTTGATACTGGGAGGCTTGACGTTGTGTGGAGAAGAGTGGAACGCTCCGTGCCAACCTATGTGTTTGAAGTCCAAGTCGGGGGAGACGTATACCACGCTCTGGGAAAACTAAAGCATGCCTTCGATTTATGGAATAGCCACATTTTTATCGTTGCACCTCAAGCAGACCGCAATAGAGTTGAGAATTTGCTATGTGGGACCTTCCACGAGATTAGTAGTCGGATTAAATTCATTGAATTACGCAAGATAGAAGAGCTTTATAAACGCAAGAAGGCTTATTTAGACTTTGAAAAGGAACTGGGCATATAGTGTTTCTTGGAGGAAATGAATTTGCTGAAGAAGGCGAAGGATGCTTGATAGAGACGTAGTCGAAGAATTTCTCGATTGCAAACTTAAAGACCTGGAGATAGAAATCCCCGAAGATATTTTAAAGGAGCAGCTTGTGGAGACTTTTTGTCAGTATGGCGAGGATGATTACTACGAGTGGCTGAAGGATAATTTCAAGTCTTTCTTCGAGCATGGTGAGCCTGATTGGGATTGGATAAGGGGGAAGGTTAGAACATAGATAGCGTGTAGCAAACCGCACTAGAAAGAGCCGACTCAGTTAGTTCGAACTGTTGCACTGGCTAGAAAGGCTTGCTAAAATAGCTAAATAGTTTCTCGTGAAAAAGAGCGAAACGAATTTTCACGGCGAACTTAATAACAAGGTTGTAGCTATGATAGATTCCCCGGTCTTGGTGCTTAATCAGAGTTATGAGCCCCTTAACCTATGTCGCACGCGCCGGGCTATAGTGCTAATGTTTCGTGGCAAAGCTGAAGTGCTGGAAAACAGCAGAGGTGAGATTCGCTCTGCTCACCGCGCATTCCAGATACCTTCGGTAATCCGACTCGTCTATATGGTCAAGCGTCCTCGCCATCAGAAAAAATTGAGCAGGCTCGAGGTATTTAACCGTGACCAATACACCTGCCAGTATTGTGGCCGGCAGACCAAGGAGCTTACCTTAGATCATGTTATTCCGCGGCGGTGGGGTGGGCAGCACGCCTGGGATAATGTGGTCAGTGCCTGCATCCCTTGCAACAGGCGCAAAGGCGGACGTACGCCGGAGGAAGCAGGGATGAGATTGCTGCGTCAGCCGCGTTCTCCCCGCAATGATGGCTTTTATATTCCCTATCACCTTCTCAATAATCATGGTGAATGGCAAAAATATCTACCTTCCTTGAATTAACCTGACCCAACGAGGTAATAGTTTAGTTTTTCTACAAGTTCCGTCTTAAGATTAGGGCTACTTCCTTCAACATCCTCCCTCGAAATAAGGTCTCTCTACTCCGACATCCCCCTTGAGATAAGGGGGATAGAGGGGGTTATCTCAAGGCGCACCGTATTGTTGCTTCATAACTCCTGCCGACTATGTCGAGCATCCTCGACCAGGTCGGGACCTAACCCCTCTTATCTTAAGAGGGGAAAATTGAGAAACTTACCTGTTACCCCGTGAATTTGCTCCAGGGTTAATTGGTTTCCTGAGAACACTACTACTTCTCTTTGGGATGAATCAATTGGTCCAGAGGTAGCTCTTTAGCTATTTCGTTCTCCAATTGTACTGTGACTGTTTCCTTTAAGAAGTTGGTGCTGATTACTGTGGCTTTACCCCAGGGTGTTAATATTTCCTGTTTCGGATGAGGCATCTTCTTTTTTATAGCTGCGTATTCCTTGCTTTCATATGACAGGCAGCAGAGGAGCCTTCCACAGATGCCCGATATCTTCACCGGGTTCAAGGGTAAGTTCTGTTCCTTAGCCATCTTAATAGATACTGAGGCAAAGCTGGTGAGGAAATTTTGGCAACATAAGGGATAGCCGCACCTGCCTATGCTACCCAACAGCTTAGCCTCGTCTCTCGCCCCCGCCTGCCTTAATTGCACCCGTGTTTCCAGAGCACCGCTCAATTTCCAAAGCAAGCTTCGAAAGTCCACCCTCTCCGGCGCGCTGAAGAATACGGTCAGGTGCTCGTCTTTGGAATCATAACGGGCTGCTAGCGGCTTAATCTTTAAACCAAGCGTGGCTGCCATTTCTTGACATCTGCTTAAGGCTTCTTGTTCCAGGTTCCGCCGAGCTTGCTCTAAGTCCTCCGTCTCAGCCTTGCGTAATATCCCCACTAACTGCTTGCGTGGGTGAGGCGAAGCTGCGAGGTTAACGACTTTGGCCACATCTGGACCATGGTCAGTATCCACCACTACATAGTCGTTTACTTGCAGAGGTATCTCACCAGCATCACCGTAAACTACTTTTCCTCTGGGACGAAATTTAATTTCAATTATGTTAGCCATCGAGATATATTATAAATCCCGGACTCGAATTTCTAAACTCCGCAACGCCCCCGATGTCATCAGGCTCGTTCAGGATTTTACACTCAGGTTTTTCTGGGTAAATTGAGCATCAGCCATTCCAATGCTAGACGGGGGTTGACATTCTTAGAGATTTCCTCCTGTAGCAAGCAAAGATGAGCAAGAAATCCTTTAATCTCGCTCAGACTTAACCCTCCGGCTTGTTCTTCCAGAGCCTTCTCATAATCCACATTGATGATGAACCCCTTGCAACCACTTTTAATGAGCATCAAATCACGCCACCAGTCGAGCCAAATCTCTATTATTTCTGCCCCTGCTCTCCGGTTCTGGCCGAATTGGCTTGCTAGCTCCTGGGCATAGGCAAACCTTTGTCCTAAGCTTCGACCTGTCGGAGTTAATAGGGAGAATAACGTAGCCATCCTTTGGGCTCGCTGCTCTAATATAGCGTCATTTGCCAGAGCGGACAATGCCCAGCCGAAGCAACCATGGCACAATTGACTCAAAAGCTTCGCTTTATCGGCATCAACGTTATATGAATTGACAAGTGTCTCTTGTACTCGCTCTGATGGCACAGGCTTTAATTCCAGCCGCTGACAGCGTGAAATAACTGTCGGTAAAAGACGCTCTTCCTCAGCAGCTAGTAAAAGCCAAACTACCCTTTGCGGTGGCTCTTCCAATATCTTGAGCAAAGAATTAGCCGCCTCAGTAGATAGATATTCAGCGCCATCAATGATAAACACTTTGCACTTACCCTCATACGGTGACAGGTTGGCTAAGTGTTGAAGCCCTCGAATGTTATCAATGCCAATCTCTGTTCTAGAATCCAAGCCAACAGGGGTAACATCAGCGTGCTTGCCCTCCAGGATTCGCTGGCAAGAACGGCATTGACCACAAGGCGGCCCGGGATTATCGCAGTTTAGAGCTTGAGCCAGATTGATGGCCAAAGTCCCTTTGCCCACATGCCCGGGCCCTACCAGAAGATAAGCGTGGGCTATCGCATTGGTTTTAAGGCTGTAATCCAGCGAAGATAAAATTTTATCCTGTCCTATAACTTGCCACATGTTAAATTAGGTCCAGGGCAAGGTTTAATTCTTCCAGCGTCTTGTTGTTGCCGTGGAAATAGACCTTGTCCAGAGGAAAATCCACGGAATGGGCGATGCTAAGTTCCCCCCCAGAGACGACATCGAGTCCCAAGCCTTCCTCCTTAAATATGAGAGCCAAGGCCCGATTCAGGAAGGCTTTAGAGGCATAAATGACCAGGGTATCAGGATAATACTTGCAGAACTCGTCTCTAAATTCACGGCACCTATGGCGGAGGGTGGACTCATCGAAAAGATAGAGCGGCGTGCCGAATTCCTCAGCCAGGTCAACAACGTCGCAGCCGCCAATAAGGAGGCGGCCTTGATTATTCACCTCAGCGGTTAAAGGGGAAAGGGCTAGCTCAGGCGCCTTGCTTGTGTTCATGCTGATATGGTAGCTTGTAATACCTGATAAGTCAAAGTTCCTGAATGAATTCTCGACGGCTGGTTAAGAAGACCTGTGGTCCCCTGACACTCAGCCTTATTTTAAACCTGAAGGTCTCTAATAGGTTCAATAGATTCCCTGGGGGTCTGCTATTATGCAATCGAATAACGTTCTGGAGATAAAAGACGTTGCTCAAGTCAACTTTGGGGAATCTTTGATTTCCCTTCTATCCGATATTGTGCGAGGGCTGAGTGCATGCAATTTCAGACCATTATAGAATCTTATTCATAATATTCTTGAACCTTGTATTGCTTATCGGAGTTTCAGCAACAACTTTTCCGTTATACACTATACAAAAGGTTCCAAACGGGCATGGACTGTTTTGGGCTTCCTGACAATTTGTTAGCTCGATTATATTTGGTTTTATGCCGTATATCTTATCTGCAGTCTCACTTATTTCTCTAACATTTTTGACTGAGTAGGGACATTGATCTGCCCTAATTATCGTTAGGCCCTTGTTATATTGACTCAGTCTTTTTCCCCACTCTCCTTTGAATTTCGGGGATGGTGCCTTTTCATTGAATTTCTTCACGAGTAACTCAAAATCGGGGGATGCTTTACCCACAACCTCAAACCGTTTTTTACGAATAATTCCTTCCCCGCCATAAATGAACCTTTACGGGTTACCGCAGCAACCCCGTGCATATTTCCCTTTCCAGCATCTTTTAAGCATTCATCGACTAAAAGCGATCCATAACCGTTCTCCTTATAAGCACGTTTAAAACCAACAAAGATACAGTGAATGAACAAATATCCACCTGCTTCAACTGGTCTCCAGCAGTATTCACCTGGAATGTATTCAATCATACCCTGAGTCCCACCCTTATCTGAGTACAATGTCTTGATTTTCATTCCTTCAGGGAAACGGTCTTTTAGCCACTCAATCTTTTCTGGATATCCTTCTCTCTTAATGCTTTTGTACCCGCAAACCCCGTATTCAAGAATATTGTCTGCATTTGTATCAATTATCTCTATTCTTTCCATTATCCATACCTCTTATAAATCTTGTAGCTTTGCCTGAGTGGTTCAGACTTTAGCCTGACAATTGTATATACAAACTCCGAGTTTCCCTAATCCGATTTACCCACCGCTATGATAGTGCTTCCCATCACATCTACTTAACGCTTTAGTTTCTCTATCACAGCATCGGCGACCTGGCTGGTGCCTACCGCTATGATGGCCTTTCCTGTGTTGCCCTTACCATAAGAAATTTTACCACAATCGCCTATCTACTCTTAGCTATTGCCCTTAATTATACTCTCTATGCTTTTGGTAATCGTCAAGGGAGAGGCGCCTTGTGATTACCACATAGTCGCTGTTGGGCGTGGTGAGGGCGAAGCCCGAAAGTGCAGCACCTCGACGGGCGTTAGCGAGGAGAATTGCTACGGGCGGATTCTTAAATATTAGTTTGTTTTCCTTATAACGAATAAAATATTCTCATCAAACCAACTTATTTTTTCCAAGTCCTCAAAATCTTTCTGGATATTTTGTTTAAATTTCTCTAATGATTGTTCAAGCTCTTTTGGGGTGTACAAATAGAATGTTGAATAATGGTGGTGTTGTGCCTGATTTACGAGCCAATACAATGAAGCAAGCCGGGAGTATTTGAAATATTCTATGGCTCCAATTTCTAATTGAGGGATTTCTGCTAATAAACTCCTT
>Ga0209991_10000192_pt1 | contig 26687 bp, 38 predicted proteins | sample ChitaG_FD_183167 | JGI IMG/M metagenome (GOLD analysis project Ga0209991, IMG submission 183167) | Deep subsurface microbial communities from South Pacific Ocean to uncover new lineages of life (NeLLi) - Chile_00310 metaG (SPAdes)... | ecosystem: Environmental > Aquatic > Marine > Oceanic >... | reverse complement strand
TGCCATAGTTGGCTTCCTATTTAGAAAAACAAAACTTATGTATTAGAATTTTACTTTACAACGCTCAGCTTCGCCTTTGCATTGCCGTGCAGTGCTGTGCTTAGCTTAGCGTTACCTTTGCGTCACTCTACGAAGCTCTGCCTTGCCTGTGCCCTGCTGGACTATGCTGTGCCTTTGCATAGCCTGGCAACGTAGCACCTCGCCTTGCCTTTGCTACGCAAAACTTCGCGTTGTAATACTCTACGATACTTCGCCTTTGCCTTGCGTGGCGTTGCCGGACTATGCCCTGCCTTTGCGCCGCATTACGCTGCCGCGCCTTTGCATTACGTTGCTCCGCCTGGCTATATTGTGCTTCGCCTTTGCCTCGCGCAGCGGTACCGGACTCTGCGTTACCTTTGCGCCGCAACGCCCCACTAAACAATGCCTACGCTTCACCCCACTTTACGGTGCCTGGCTATTGCACTATTAACTTATCAATTCCCACGTAGCACGTCCCTTGCCACTGCTACGCCATTGGCCTAAACCAAAAAGAGCCATATAATTAAGCCATTGCTCAATAAACTTTTTATGTTTCTGATTTATACAAGTAATTTCGATTTCAATTGTTGTACCTACTGGGGCTTGTTCTGAACGGGCTAAACTTATCCGTTCTCCCTTCATTGTCTCGCCCCTCAAAGGCCGCTCGCAAAATGTCAATTTGCCAGTAAGTTGCAATAGTATTTGTCGCGGATAAACAAATATCATTTTGTCGATTGTCTTTTTATACAAATATCTGGTGAGTCGGACTTTCTTTAAGTCTTCTTTTGTAAGAGTCTCGGTGCTTATCATTGTTTCGCACGCTTCTTTGAAAAAACCCTTAATCTGATAATCCCATAATATCGGGTTCCCATCTTCGTTTCGTGCAAACCCCGTACTTTCCTTACCAATAGCTTCTTCAAGCCGTTCGCTTGCCCGTTTTTCTTCGGGGTCAATACCTTCGGGATGTTTACCTCCAATGAACTCTTCAGCAATTTCCTTGTTGCCAGCCAAAGTCCCCAATAGGGGTTCTGTAAAAGTTATTCTAATTTTCATTTTGCACCTCTCTTATATTCTGTATTAGAAAAATTTACTTGACAACTCGTTCACATTAAGTTAAGATAGGTAACGATATTGGAAGATATGTCCGTGATATCTTCCCCCTATTTTAACTTTTTTGACAAATGCCGCTTAATATGCTACAATACGGAGCGGCAAGGATGTCGACTAATCAAGCCATACTTCTCTGGGGGGCCCATACCCGCCGACATAAAAGCCGTGGCACCCAGAAGCTCTATAACCGAGTAGTATGGCGGGCCAAGGAATTTCTGCCTGAAAAGATAGAAAACACCACCTTGGAGCATTTAGAAGCGTTCCTGGCCTCTCTGGACGACTGTGCCCCAAATACATACAATGCAACCATAACAGCACTCCAATCCTTTGGCAAGTGGCTTCAAGAACACGAAATCCCATTTCCCGCAAAAAAACTCAAGCGAATTCGTCATACACACATTCCGGCAAGGGTCTTAACTGATGATGAATACGAAAAGATTTTGGCCGTTTGCGACCAAAACGAACTCGATACGGTTCAATTCCTAAGCTGTACCGGCTTGAGGGCACACGAATTTCTGGCATTGACCCCTGCCTGTGTTAGTTCCGACCAGAAGTTCCTACACATCATCGGCAAGGGCCAGAAGGCCCGCAGCGTACCCTTGAACGAGGTTTGCTGCCAGATTATCAATCGACATCCAAAAATGAACTTTTCAAAGAGCTACAAATTTCTCTGGCGTCTCTGCGACCAACTGGGCCGCAGAGCAAAAGTAAAACACTTTGCTGTCCATTCACTGCGCCATACTTTCGCAACCCGTCTTATCAAGGCGGGCGTGCCTCTATATCAGATTTCAAAGTGCTTAGGCCACGCAGATACAAGAGTTACGGAAATTTATTATCTCCACTGGACACAGGAAAGTGCCGTGGCCAATATTACCGATTGTCTTGAAAAATAAAAATCCAGCAGGATTGGATACATAAATACTGCTGATAATCTTATAAGCCATTGGACGCAGCAATCCTCTTTTTTTCGTAATATTGCACTTTCTTCCGGTATTTTTTCACGTATGTCTTGGCACGTTTGAGTTTTATTTGCCACTTATCAAGCTTCTTCTGGGCTTGGATTGCTCGGACTTCTACTACGTTGGGCTTCGGCTTTTGTAGCTTAGCTGCTTTTAGTGGCACAGATTCATCAGGCAGCCAAGAGATGTCAATGTTTACTGATAGTGGCATATCCTTATGATGCAGACCAAGATTATGTCCGACCTCGTGAATGTAAATCTGTGCAACTCTGCGAGCAGGCAAGGGAACAATTGGATACCGTTGCTCTAATTTATCAATTCCTTTTATTAAAGCAGAATGCCTTTTCTTTGCCCATTGCGGAACGTGCGGAATACTGCCTTGTCGATATTTACGGGGAAGTTTCATTACCACATTACTACTATCGTACCAAGCATAGCCGCCTGCCCTATTGCTCCGACTGTATATAACCCTAATGCATCGATGCTTTGGATTTGTGCCTTCGTGCTTTTCGCAAGCAAGGAAAAGCCTGCGAAGATACCAAATATCGTAATTGGTTTCGTTTGTGACTTTCATTTTTTGCCTCTTTCAAAATAAAAACCCAGCGAGGCTTTTTGGAACCCACGCATAGCGCAGAAAAACCCCGCCGAGTTTTTTTGTTCCTATCTGGATTCGCGTGGGTTCCATAAGCAGATTCCTTTTTATCTTCTTACCATATCGACTGAATTGTACCAGAACCGTTAGTGGTGTCAAGTCAAATCTGCTAATACATATATTTTTTTTACTAATATATAAGCAGAAGCGAACATATTATACGGACGGCTTATACTATTCAAGCCAAAAAAACAGAAAAAAAGCAGGACTTTTCTCTTGATTGTTTGATTGATTATTAGTAGGATAGTAGACAAACGAAAGGAGAAAATATGAAAACTCACGCTTTGCTTTTAATGATATTGCTAACAAGTTTGGTCTTGGCCGAACCTAACGTCCCCACAAAAGACCCCGCCATAGAAATTGCCGAATTGAAAACAATAATAAAAAGGCGCGAGAAAACAATTCGTTTGGCCCGTAAGAAAATAGCTGAACTGAAAAAAGAAAATAGACAATTACGAACATTGTGTAGACGAGCAGGCGTGAGAATACCAAGATTTTTGGAGCAATTACCTCAAATAGATATTGCCGAAATGGTGGGGCCGTTTGATAAGGATTTGGAAGTGGGACAGGTGGGAAGGCTGAAAGGGGTTCGTATTATACAGGTAATTGATGCAAATAATAGTTTGGCAGAAATTACAATTACGATACCACACTGGAGCAGTGGCATTCCCAGCACTGGCTCATCTGGAGGGTTTCGGGTATACCGCCCAGCATTTATAAATATTAAGGCAAGTTTTTATGACCCTATATATAAAAAAGAATTGATTTGGTTGGAGGGGATAAACACTACAGCTACAGCAGATAATGCTTATTTGAAATTAAATAAAGTTTTTGTGGTTGCGGGGACAAAAACTTACACAAATACACTAAATGCAAAACGGACAGTATATGTATTGCGAATCGCATCTACAAAAGACATAGAGAATGCTCATAATAATTTAATCAAAGGATTAAACTAAAAAATGAAAAAGGCATTTACTTTAGTTGAGCTTGTAGTTGCTATTGCGATACTGGCGATGATGTCGGGCTTTGCAGGCGTGATTTTCAGCGTCAGCGTAGACTCCCATCGCACCGCGCTCGCAAACGCCGAGATTATGCACAAATTACGAGCCATTACTGACCAATTAAATAGAGATTTCGCAGGCATACGAAAAGATGCGCCTATGGCAATTCAATTTCGGTTCGATAGTGCAAGACGTGACAGTATAGCATTTTTTGCTACTGGCGATTTTCAATCAATCAGACAATATTGGCGGAACGACTCAGATGGTTTAGCACAAAGAACCGTAAGAGGCAATATTGCAAGTATATATTATGGCTTGGCAAGTGAACCAAATAATATCTTAGCCAGAAAACAAAAAATATTTACATCCGACCCCTGTTTAACAGACTGGCCTCTTATGGCCGATGCGGATGAATTTTTGAGAGATTCGCTGGCGGTATGGAGAGTAAATGTTAATGATATTTCTTTTGCAAATTGGATAGCGCCGCCATTCATTAACTTAGACGATTTAGAAAGAGATTTGCCGTTATATATGATAGACGGCATTGATGATTTTATGATACAGATTGGTATTGTAGAAATCATCGACTCCAAAACAATAATTAAATGGTTACCAGAAAGCGTTGATGATGTTTTCGGTTTTTTTTATAATATACCCACAGGCATAGAACCTAATAATTGGTCTGATGAATCATTAAATTGGCCCAAGGCACTGAAGTTCACTTTTACATTGTATGATTCAAAAGGGATTGTGAAGGAAGGCAGAACTTTTACGCACATTGTATATATAGACAATTGATAGAAAATTTATCTTCGTTTTTGCGGCCAGAAAATATGCCCTATAGCCACGCCCACGGCCAGAGCGATTATCGGGGCTTGCTTTGATAATCGCAATAGCTCCTTTGAGAATGATTTTTTTTCCAAGATATAAACTACAAAAAGGTCGCCAAGGCCAAACGCAACACCAAAACCAATAAGAATCTGGACTGTAATGTTCAAACCCAAAAAACCGTTCCAAACATCAACAAAGAAATTAGCTATCATGGCTGTATTCCTTCCCTAATCACATACCCTTCGCACCGGAGCAGGTAATTGTATCGCAAACGTGAAACTAACACGCCCGAAAATGGGGCAGGCTCGTTGGCATCAATAGATACATCACGAATGTCGGTTAAGGTCGGCATATTCGCGGTTGAGTTGCAGCCAATTAGCGCGAAGGCGATTATGCTCATCAGAACCAACAGTATATTTCTGCATTTCATTAGCGACTTTCCTAATGGCTTTGAGTAGACGTTTCTTTTCTGCACTTTCGCTGAACCATCGGCGCAGAGCGAATAGTATAATGCCACCAATCACACTTATTACAGCAAGCCACTTAACCAATTTTCGTTACCGCCCTGAATCTGCCATAAAACGCCAACGCCGAGCCAATCAATACGCCCAGCATAGTCAGCCATTCCCCAATACCCACAGCCTCGGTAGTAATAAACTTTCCGAGTTCCACGTGGCCAAACATCGGCAATAACAAAGCCACAAAGGGTATAGCGATTGCCGCCCATTCACCTAAACTGTGATACCATTTCTTAGTTTCCATTCTGTTACTCCCTTTCGTTTTGGATTATTTTTCAACAAACTTAAAAATGAGTGTATCTACTTTCTTTTCAAGACGAATAACTGCCTGCTCCAGATGTTTGACGTCATTCTTGAGGATAACGTGCGTGACTACAGTATTGTAAAGCAAAACCAATATGAAGATTATGACACTTGCCCACTTTAAGTAATTCTTTTTTGTTGCTTCGGTTGTCATATCTCCTCCCATTTTCCTAACGGGCATTTTTCACTTTCAACCCTTGCCTTTGCAGGCACAAAACAGTTACATAGCCGACACCATAAAGTCCGCCTGACCCACCGATTTTTTTCGCAGGTTTGACATACTCGCACTCGACTATCGGTAAACTCATACTTTTTGCCTCTGGCATAATTCGTGTAGCCGACTGCGATATTCTTTGCCTTCCGTATTGCTTTGCCGCAGCATCCCATAGTTATTCTGACCATTCATAAGTACAAGTACCACCATATCCACCAACGCGACTACCACGCTTGCCCACACAATCATCATCATAACCTGGAGATATAATATTCCCACAATTTCCTATTACATATATGTTTGGAACATCGGTAGCCATTCCAAAATTTACCTGTGTTACATAAACATAAGCACTATACCAAACTCCCTCATTTTCAAACATAGGCCTTATATATAATGCACTAATGTCAGTGCGACATTCTATTTGAATGTGCCAACCATTTTGTATTTCGTGGAATACATTACGATTAGCAACATTACAAACATAAGGGGCAATAAATGTCTGACCGTTTATATCACTGGGAAATGTGCGTCCAGCACATTCCGTAACGCCAGAAAAAGTAAGTGTATACTGTCCGGATTGAGGCGGGCAGGCATCAAGCAATATTATTGCGCGCATCAATTTGCCTGTGTCTGCATTACGCATTAGCTTTAATGTGCTTGGATTCCGTTGTAATAATTTGTTTGCCATTACGGAGGAGCCGTACAAACACACTCTTCATCTGTATCAAAAGTCGTTTCAGCGTACCAGCGAAGCGAGCCATCAGTATGCCAACTCTGATAAACTGCCAAATAATCATTATCGGCAAGTCGCGGGGCAGCTTCATTAAGGTTGCCGCCACCGCAAATATCACAATAGACTTCTATTTCATAACCAAATTCGCCAGAACCTGCTTCGGCACCATCATTTATAATCAAATTACAAGTTATATTAGTCGCAGCCGGAGCTACTTCGGTTGTGCGTGCCCGCCAAGTTATGCCAGGGCCATGATATTCGTTAGCGTGGGCGAATGTCTTAATCCGTTCGTCCATAACACGCCGGATTTTGTCAACGGCAAGAACCTTATTGTAAATCCGTACATCGTCTATCTCACCGTCAAAGGCGTGTGACCCATCAGATTCATTGCCGATAAAAACATTGGATGTACCAGCAACGGGCGTGCCAGAGGCTTGGTTTGCAGTGCCGGACAATGCGCCATTTACATAAAAGTTTACTGTTCCGGCCGCGGTACGGGTAACTGCAACGTGCTGCCATTTATGATAAGTTATAGAAGATGTACCGCTATATTCTGTAGTCGAATCATCGTTTGTGAACGCCAACTTAGTCCCCATAAGATGAGTGCGAAATATAGTTTTGCCATTATCAATAATTCGACCGGCATTGCCCTCGCCAGCATTCAAGGGCCGAATCCACGCACAAATTGTTAATGCACTCGTGCCAATAAAATCGCTGCCGCAATCGACATTATCGTCATCGCCATCAAATTCGGCGACATAACGACTCGCTCCCATCCCGCCGCCAAATGTACCATCGTGGTCGTTGCCGGAACTGTCCTCTGCGTTGTTATTGAATTGATACCACGCCAACAATCCCTTAGATATAATACCGCCGGCGGGCATAAGGGCGGCAAGTTGTTCTCTGTTTATGCCAATTGTCATACTAAGAGGACTTCTCTGAACCTGAACAACACCATCGCCAACTATACGAGAAACTTTATTAACTTCTTCGACAAGCTCGTTTAGCCGTTGAACGACTCCAGTTGGCCCTTGTGTAAAATGTGGTATCATAATCCTAAGTAATTAAAATTCATAATATTATAATGTTCATAACTTTTATAGCCCGTATCAGCCACCAAATCGTCGGGTGGCTTGCCGGTACGAGGGTCTATAAAAATTATCTCTGTTGCCCAGCTATCGGCACGATATTGAAAGCTATAAGTGACTACAAAACTCATTCCACCATCATTGCTACGGCCCAAAATGCCCGTACATAACCAAGTCCCCACCAAAGCCGAAGGAGCAAGATTCCAGCCAGCAGTATTAACGGCACCAACAAAATCTTCGGCTGTAGTAGAGGGGTCACTATATTCAAGTCGTGACTTTATTTTTGTATGTTCAGGAGTAAATATGCTTGCAAGACCACCTTGGTCTATAGTTTTCCCTGCCAAGTCATCGCCATATTCGTAATCGGCGGGATAATCATAGGAAGTATACATTATAGCACCAAAACGGTCTTTGTTTGTGGAGATTTGACTTAATGTGCCGCCAACTTCGATAGTATCTAATTGCTGACGATGTGACATATTTGCTGGGTCGGCATAAACCAAACGAATTCTAACGATGTCAGAGCTATCTGCTGTCGGTATGGCTTCGCGCAGATAACAGTCCGCCCCAGAAGGATGTTGGTCGCCAAGTGCGGGGATGCCAGCAGTATTCATAGCATTAAGAATTTTTGTATGCCCACTGCCCGTAACACCTGTAACAACAGCAGTACGCTCAAGCGTCCAGCCATCAAATGTAAATCGACCAGTAGGATTATCTAAAATATCCTTTAGAACAGCCATTTAATTAAGCTCCTCTTTGCTGGCATTAGCCGTTCTTTTTGTATTAAATTCGATTCTATTTAGTATTTTTGTTTGTTCGTATACTTCTTTGTTTAGTTGTCGTTGTTGTTCATAATTTAATCTCTCAAATTTCAACCGAGGAGTTCTTTCCCCCCCCATAGCAAGTCCCGCAAGCGACACAAACGCCGGACGGAAAACTTTGAATTTCCCAGCATCAATCATAAGTTTTTTTGAAATGCCAGTTCCGATTTCGCCAATAAGTCTTTTTATTGCTTTTTCTACTTTTTCTATTTCTGATAAATCTATGCCAGTTTCCTTAGTTATTTTTTGAAATAAGGCTATTTTGTTTTTGATGAGATTGATAATCGCATCTGCGTCTTGTCCAAATTGAATTTTTATTGCTTCCATTAAGCTGGAGAGGTGTTCTGTCGTAGCTTCGCCAAAGGCTTTCAAATAAAGAGTAGTTGTTTTATAGCCGGCAATTACTGAATTAGTAAAACTCTCCAACGCCTTTTCCGCCTTTCCCCGCCCCTCTACAAAGCCGACAGAGAAAGCTTCTAATCCACCCTTGAATGTTTTTCTAAATTCAGATATATCAACCCAGGGGTCTGTCCAGATATTTACAAAATTTTCTTTTACTTTCTTAATCCAAGCCACTATTCCAGCAAAGCCACCTGCTAAATCAGCCAAAAAATCATCAAACTGTGTTGTCAATAATTTGAATACGTCATACCAGCCCGCCGCAAACCATTTGAGAAATTTGCCTACCGGGCCTTTTGCCAGCCAATCAAATCCCTGTTTGAACGCATCAAACCATTCTTGCATTCTATCTTTAATGGTAGTCAGATTCTGAAGCCAAGCCACACGAAGAGTATAGGCCATGGCCACAAAAAGAAGAGCAACGCCCAAGGGAGAAAACATAGCTTTTGCCAAAAGAGCAAAGGCGGCTATTACGGGTTTTATTCCGAAAATCATTAAACGAAAAACCTTAACAAGCAATGCGCTCATCAATAGCGCCGGCCCTATGGCAGCAGCTATTCCGCCCAAAAGAAGGATATATTTTTTAACAGAATCATTCAATTTGCCCCATTCTTCTACAATCTTTCGTATAGTCATATTTAATTTTAAGATAGAAGGGGCTAAAAAACTTCCAATCTCAATGCCTACGGCTACTATTCTATTTTTCAAAATCTTCATCTGGGCGCTAAAAGACTTTAATTGTTTCTCGTATGTCTCTTGGGTGATGCCTTTCATTTCGACAAGGGCTTTGTTGTAATCTTTTATAGCATCTTGCATTCCCAATAGCGGGGCAATGGCTTTTGATGAACGAGCTGCAAAACCTAACATTTCAAATTGCGCGACTTTTTGTTTCGTAGATAATTTTTCTAATCGTAAACTTAATCCCTCAACAATTTCATACATTGGGCGCAACTTGCCAGTTGCATCATATATATTGACGCCGAATTCTTGCCAAGCCTTTTCGTTTTCTCTAAAACCTTTAGTCATTAGCCTTAACATCCGCCCAAACATATTGCCGGCCTCTTCTGCTTTAATACCTTGGTCAGCATAGGCCGCCAAAACAGCAACGCCTTCCTCTAATTCAATCTCAAATAATTTCATTGCCGGCCCAGCATCAGATGTTAAGGCCTGAGAAAATTGTTCGGTTGTTGCATTGGCCAATGTATTAGCCCCTACAAGAACATCAGTTACCCTTGTTAGGTTTTCTAAGTTTTTTGCAGCATTTTTTACTTTTAATCCTAACGCGCTTTGCGCATCAGCGGCTAAAGTTGTTGCCGTTGACATATCAAAAGCGCCTGCAACCGCAAATTTTTCTACTGCTGGCAGAGCCGCTATTGATTGCTTTGCGGACAAGCCTGCGGAAGCAAGGTAAAAATAAGATTTTGCTAAATCAGTCGCCGATTTTACTCCCTCTTTGGAAATGGCCAGTGCCACCCGTTCCATTTCCTTTCGCATTTCGGGAGTTATGTCTTTCATAATTGCGAGAGATTTTGTCATAGCATCATCAAAACTTGCAAAGGATTTAGTAGCTAAAGTTCCTACAGCCAATATGGGAAGCGTAACCATTGTTGTCATCCGCCTGCCCATATCGGCAAGTCGTTTTTGTACGGCCGCGACCCGCTTGCTAAATGAGCGCAGAGACCGTTTGCCTCTTGCCATTCCTTTTTCAAAAGCAGCGGTACGGGTTATTAAATTAACATATAGATTACTAATTGCAGCCATTACGTGCGCATTCCCAAAAAGAGTTTCATTTGGTCTTCTGTCTGTTGTTCCGGCGGGTCAAATTTCGGCATAAAATCAGATACCTCGAAAGGCTTTTGGTCTTTCCCCCTAAATGCGTTTGCTGTAATGCAGGCGATTATTGCACTGCGCAAGTCAGCGCGTTCCTCCCCAAAAGGCTCGACCTGAGAGAATGCTATCCATTCTGAAAACTGTCTATTGGTAAGTTTTGTCAGCAATTGGTCAGGATGAGCATAGCCAAGATGCGCTGCTAATCTGAAACAGAATCTTCGCTCTGGCCGACGCCTGAGTTTTTTACCATATCCTCGACATCTTCGGGGGTCATACCATTGAGTTTTTGTGCCGCCGTGAAAATGCGCTCGAGCGCACGAGAAGATTTTTTGCCCAAAGCTCTCACGTCTTTTTCGGAAAAAAGCGTCTTGCCTTTATCGTCAACAATCACCAAAGCACAAAATTTAGCTCGGACATTACTGAGATTTGTCTTTTTGCCCTCAATCAAAGACGCCCCAAAATCGTCTCCCTCTTTGGCGCTCATAGTGCGGATAAAAACGTCACCGCCCCATTCCGGCACTTCGACCTTTTCGGTCTTGATGTCGTCTGCGTTTAGAATGTCATCTCGTGTTAGATTTTTCATTCATTAACCCTTTCACTAATTAAATTTTTATTACATATCTGTATATGTTGGAACTCCGGTGAACTTGATTGTCACCGACTGTGTGACCTTATCATCGAACGGAACCGCATGACCTAACGCCGTAATGAAGCCCGCACAGGCCCAGGACGATGTTGCAGAGCCGCCAGAAAAAGTAACCGTCCAAGTGGCTGCGGTAGCGCTTTTGGCAGTATTAAGGTCATTAGCCGACCCCGATGCAGTACCATCATAATTGCATTCAAACGTCAATTCCCCAGGGTCTAACATTGAAGGAATGAATTCCCGCATCTGGCTGGTCGAATCCATAGTTGATACATCAACGGAATCCCGCGTTTGGTTTGGCCCGCTTATTGAAGTGACATTGCCGACCGTAATAGTTCCATCGTTTAAGGTTACACCATAACCATGTTCTGAATCACTCATTTACATCTCCCCCCTTTCTAAAATTATCCAACATCCGTGTAAGTTGGAACGCCAGTAAATTTGATTGTCATTGATTGTGTGACTTTATCATCAAATGGAACCGCGTGACCCAAGGCCGTGATAAAGCCCGCACTTTGCCAAGACGAATGTGTTTGATTAGTATTTGCCCTATCGTAGAATTGCAATTTCCACGTCATTGCCGTTGCGGTTTGTAGCGTATGAAGTTTGTCTGCCGTCCCTGCAGCAGTACCATCATAGTTCATTTCGCATGTCAGTTCCCCGGCATCCAACATCCCAGGGATAAACTCTCTCTGCGCACTGGCCGAATCCATAGTAGATACGTCAATCGAATCCCGTGTCTGATTTGGGCCTGAAACCGAAATGATATTGCCGACCGTAGTAGTGCTTGTGCCATCATTAACGGTCAGAATTGAGCCATGACCAAGACAAGAATCACTCATCTCTCCCCCCTTTCTAATCTGTTAGTTCATTAGACCAGATATAAAAATCTAATCGCCTCCCGTATTTTTTAATAACATCCAACCCCGCGATATTTTCCAGCATATCCGCTTCATCAAGCAATTCTATAAAGTGGATATATTGATTTTCAACTGTGCCAGAATAACCATCTAATGCCTTTCGTACTTCTGTGCTTAACTCATCCGCACCGGCATAAGTTGAAGCCCAACAGTTTATCTGGAACCGAAACCGCACCATTCCGACAGGGCCGGTCATTACATATTGCCGAAAGGCCGTTAATTCCTGATAAGTCAAGGCTGGCAAAGTCGTACTTTCGGGCAGAAGATTCGGATATATTCTTGTATGTGCTAAAGCAGTGCCAAGTATTGAATATAGCGCCTCTCCGGCATAGTTTCTCGTTTCGACAAAGACCCCAAATGGCGGGGCCAAATCATCAACCCTCTCGATATAAGGAATCCACCCCATTAACTTGCATTGCCCACCGTTTTGGTCGTACCATTAAAATCAACTACCTGTGTGGTTCGTACCGCATCAGCATCAGTGTAAGTTTTTATCGCGCTTTTCGTTGCTGTTTTTTTCTTGTAGAACCATCTCCATATCTCATTTATACAATCTGCCAGATATGTTTCTCCGCCGATATAATCCCCATCGCCATAAGCTACTATTTTATCGCCGACTACTATGGTCGAACAATCGCCGAGATACAAGCCGCCTTCGCCCGTTTCGGTTAGGGATATATCAAATTCCCGTTCCGTGCCTGCGGGCACGAAAACATCTGCTGTTACTGTGGCTCCTGTTATGTAACTAACTGCTATCTCGTTCGCCATTTTGTTTCAATGCAATAAGTTTCTGTTTTATTTGCTGCATCCGTCTCTCGGTATCCTGCAAACGGGCTATATGAGTTTCTTTTTCAAGCTGTAAACTGCCGTACTCGGCCAATAAGTCTTTTTCCTCTGTAGTTTCCATTAAACTCCCATTTTTATAGTATTATCGTCATTCGTATCGAAATATAATTCGCCAGCAGCAGCACCGGCATTGGCTTGGTCTGTTCCGGATTTAAGACTGTGCATAAAAATCCCTCCATCGGGTTTGATTGTCATTCTTGTTGTAGGTAATGTTGCACCAACTGGAGTCGTGGAAAAAAACATTTCTGCTGGCATCGAAGAGGAGCTTGGTGTTCCATCTACTATTACTCCGATTTCGGCGGCTCTAATATACTTATCATAAGCCGGGTCTGTTTCGTGAATAAATCCAGCAAAACGGAAAATCCCTAAATGCTGATTGTCTAAAACAGAGCCAGTTCCTCTTGATTTTCCTATTGTAAAAATAGGAACAGAAGTATCTGTTGCTGTCTGTAAAAATCCTAAAGCATATTCATTTGACGCATCGGACTCTATCATCAATGTATGGAGTCTGTCCCCAAAACTATAAGGAACAGATTGATTATTTGTTCCTATGGAGGCCCTGTCGGTCACAAACAAATCGTCACCAACATAGATATCCATTCCATAGATTTTTGCCCATTGATAGCTGGCTGAGCCTATATCAAAAGTATCATCCTCGTCTGGTTTAAGGTCAGCATCGGCATTTGTCCAGTCGATATGTTCGTTAGCTACAAAGCCAGCTAATTTGTCGTGATGTACGCCTGAAATCAACTTGTCGCCTCCTCGAACCAAACCGTAAAAGTTAATTGCTTGGAGTATCGTCGTATAATTTTCACATCCGGTATCCGCTGGAGATTGTCGGATTCGTTCATTAAGAATATCACACAAAACACCTGACTTCCCACTGTGCCGGAATAACCATCTAAAGCAAGCCGAACATAACCGCCCAATTCCCTTGCGACAGCGTAAGTTGACGCCCAGCAATTAATCACGAAACTCGCATCGACCATCCCAACAGGGCCGTCCATTGTATGTTCTCTATCGCCGCTGGCCTGCTCATAGCTTATGGCGGGCATTGAAGCGCCTTGCGGTACTTCATTGGGATATATCCGAGCCACTACAAGACCGGGAACATTACCATCGTTCTTGAGAATATAAACAATCGCTTTTTCGGGAGTATCAACTGCCACGCCTCGCCTCTTGCTTAATGCCTCTATCTATTTCTTTAATAGTTGTTTGTTTCGCCTGCTCGCCTTTACTGTCAACCGCCGACCGCGCAAAAGGAATTGCGGCGGCATTGTCGTGGCCGTATTCTATTGCCGCTGGTATATAAGTGCGCTTATCTTTGTACTTGCTCTTGCCTTTTGCAATATGGACAAATTCATCAACGCCCGGCCTCGTTCCTGTCCAGAGTGCATAAGAACCTTTTTTTTGTTTTTTATGGGCGCGGGTGACTACATTCTTGCCTATCAAAGTCCCCATTTCGCCGCCTACCATACTCTTGGCATTAGATTGTGTAGCCTTGCGAATTACGGTGGAACCCTTGCGAGTAGCCGACCGGACTATCTTTTTGCCGGCCGTTTTCTCAAGTCGGTCGAGTTTTTTTTGCAATTCCCTTGCGCCCTCAAGTTCTATACGAAATTGCATTAGACGATTTCCTTACACATCAAATCAACTTATCTTTTTAAGGAAGTCCGTATACTATTGCCTTCTTTTAGAAGTTCGTTAGAGGGCGGCGGCGGTGGTGGTGGTGGAAAATTCTTTATGTCCCTTGTTGTTATGGTTAAATTTCGCCCATCACATAATATAATATCGCCTGGAGTTTCCCCGTGTCCACAACACGATGCTTTTGTTTTTACCCCGCCCTTATTTAATGCCCGCACAATATCTGCAATACAAGCATCAATTGACTGTTTTTTCATATATTCTTTTTTCGTATGTGACAACTCGGCAACTACAGGCAAATTCATTATCACTGGTTTCCGTCCACAATGAGGACATCGTCCAGTTTTTTTATCAATTCCTATAACGGTAATGGTCATTTTTTTATCCTTTCACAATTAGACGATTTCCTTGCACATTAAAGTCAATTTTTCATCTCGCTCCGAAGGATTTATCACATTGACTATCTCTAAAGTGCGTGAGCCGATAATGATTCGATGTTCGGGGCTGACTGTATTGCCCGAATCGTAACGTATCCTTACCCTGATAGTGACCTCGGCATTTACCTGTTGGGCCAGAAGAAGCTCCCTGCCCTCTAACGGCTCTATTGCCGCCCAGACGGTCATATAGGTACTGTAGTTCTCAATTGGCTCGCCATACTCGTCCTGCGTGGGCGCATCGCTCTTAAATGCTACCCTGTGCCTCAATTCCCCCGCTCTCACCTTATGCCCTCACAGTATATTGTAGTGCATTTACGTCTTTTTGATTTCGGGAAGAACACCAATTCTGTTATTGGAAATTCAATCTCATCTGTTGGCTCTGGTTTTTGGCCGTTTATTACTACAGATGATTTTTTTAACCAACGCTTAACTTCAGAACGGCTCGGACGGGCACAATGCCCCTCTGTGCTCCCCGGCAGGTATTTCATCGACATTAGAAAATCTATTGCCCTCACCGGTTTATCCTGCCTATAAATGGTATATTATCACGCCCTGTTTCGATTCTAAGGGCCTAACTTAATTTGTTCGTGCCAATATGCCCCTTTTTCGTGTTTTGGGCCAACAGTGCGTTTTTACCAATTTATCCTGTTCTGCTGCAATAGCGCCGCCGCTGCCAGAGGCACGGGTTTTAATGTCGTGCCGATAATTTCTTCCCGATGCTCGTACCAGTGGCCAACTAACAGTTTTAGCGCAGCTATAATCTTTTCGGGAACTTCGCCGAAATCGGGATGACCTATAAAATGAGCGCCCGTGCCCGTATTTTCTATATCAAGTGCACTGCCACCCGAAGTTGTCGATACTTGGAAAGTCGAACCACTTTGGTTAATCACATAATAATCTGCATAAGCCGACAAACCTATTGGCAATGCTCCCGATGAACCACCACTATTCCAAACCCTTACTCTGTCACCATCAGTATAGGTTCTGCCGTAAGCCGTAATATAATCAGTTCCTGAATTAGCATTAAATTGTGCCCCATAACCCGTAATGTAATTTATTGCAATCGTATTTCTTATCGACCGCACGACAGGCCAATACTTGCCATAAGCAGGATAGACTCTTGCCGGTTCGGATTTGGTATCTACCGTATATTCGGTCGATGCAAGAGTCGTGGTAGTACCGGCCAAATCATAAGTAATCGAACTGACCAATGCCAATGGCGGGCGCAGAATAAAAATCTCCGGCCAGCCATAATCATAAGTCTGCCTGCAAGTCCTGACGATATAAGCCTTGCCTGTTACATCTTCGGCATATTCCCTTGCTACCCGAATCAGAGAAGTTATCAAGGCATCGTCGTTGGAATGGTCTACACGAAGATGAAGTTTCATCTCGTCCAAACTTACAGGTTCGGCGGTCGGCAAAATCGTTACCGTAAAGGTATCAGCATCCATTAATCAGCATCCTCTCGCAGAATCATAGAGGCGAAAGCTCCCTTGCCTGCCGCACCGTCACCATCGGCAGACGTATATACAACTTCCATAGTGTCGTCATCAACTAATGCAGTTGTAGTTACCGTTGCTGTCTCCGGCACATAAACCGTATTACCGCTGTCTAAAGTAATGACTGCGTCCAAACAACTGACTGTTGTACCGGCCCGATTCAATATGAGGTCAACAGTAATGGCGGCAGTGCCTGTGCAGAGCGTAGTTGTGCCCGCCTCAAAGCCCTGTATCGTTCCCGTTGTGCCATAAACAGTGTGGATAGTATAGTCCATGGCGGCAGTCTTTGTGTCTGACTCCTGTGAGTGATGCTTAATAAATTGATGTTCTAATTTCGATGCGGCAATTCCTGTGGCTGCAACAACGTCATCATCAGTCACTGTACTGCTGGGAATTGCCATACTACCGCAACTAAGCGCTCCCGTTATATGACAATTGCCATCTATTCTGCTCGTTGCCATAATCCCCCCTTGTTTTTATATTTTTGGTATACAATGGATTGGCGGGCCGATTGACCCTTCGCCTTCCAGCTTATCTAAATACATGTGTGTCGGTTTCCAATTATCTTCTGGCAGGCCAGGAAAAGTACATAATTGCTGAAGATGACCCACGGAAACTTCGTTGGCCATACAAACTTTACAGCCGGAAGCATTAAAATTGTTCCAGAAGTAAATATCCTCGTCCTTTCGCCCTTTGCCCCAGCCGCCAGTCGGGTCGGGTATAGGTAAAAACCAAGGCTTCTTTAACCTCTTAAAAGCAGATACCCGAAATATAGTCAATCCAAAATGGCCGGTATCCATTGGTGTTAACGGTTTTTGGAATTCAGATACATTAACCTTTGTTCTGGGATTGCCATTCTCGTCACGCATCCCCGCCAATGGCAAATCATTGTTGCGACCAGTTTGGACAGGGAACATTGCATCAACATTGGGATTATCAGCCATAAGCTGGCCAAGTTTTTTTACGTGCTCTCTAGTAAACCAAGTATCATAATCGACCGTAAAAACAAAATCCGTACCGTCATTAAGATGGTTTTCGATTAAGCGAGTAAGTCCCTGACCCCAAAAAACGCCTTCGAATCTGTGCAGGTCTACGCCAAAAGGCAAAAAGGCCCGCATCGCCGAGAACATATTGGCGGTAAAACACAAACGCGACATTGACATTACGGCAGCCAATTTCGCCTTGCGGGATTCTTCTTTGACTTCGTCCTTTTTTGTGCCCTGCAAATTCAAACTTATCGACAAGGCAGCGGCATCCTCTATTTCGGACTTCCATTCACTAATATCTTTAAGACCAGCTTGCTCCATAAGCTGGGTCAATGTTTTGTGGTCAAAAAGGGATTTGTGATAATCATTTTCGTCTACCTGGCCGCCCATCATATAGCCGTTGACATTAAATCGCTCGCCCTGCAAGTACCTTTCACTGATAAGGTGATAATCAGGCACGGCTATTCTGATAAGGCCACCAGTTTTAAGTTTGCTTACCCAATGTTTTAATACATCAAAAACTTGTCCGTGTCCAAAATGCTCCAGAATGTGAGAAGCGTATATCTCGTCAACGCTGCCATTCTCATATTCCAACGGATAAACCTCTTGGCCCATATTGCGGTCAATTACGATGTGACCTGGCAATTCAGTGCCGCCTGCTCCTAAATTTAATTTAACCACTTTTTATCCTTCCACTAATATTTTCTGCACACAAATTGAGTTGCATTCTGTTTTGGCTACAACTATATATCCCTTTTGCCCAGCCAATTTCTCCATTTCTTGTGGCGTTGCCTGGCCCAGAGAAAGGCCAGTATCCATATAGGCGTGTTCTACAACAACTACACGACCTGCATATTTTTTCAAACCTTCCCAAACTTGATAATCTTTGCCGTCAATATCAATACTTATCAAGTCAAATAGTAATGGAGCGGGTGTCTCGGCCAGAATTACATCAAGGCTGTTCAAGCCAATCGGTTCTATCTCGGCGTTAACGCAATGAGCTTCTGGTGCGTTTTTGCATAGTTGTTCGTATCTTCCTTTTTGGCTTTCAATCAAAACCGCATTCCAACCCTGTTCGCATAAACGGCGAGTATTTGAAAAGTAAATGCCATCATACGCCCCTACTTCCAAACACCATTTGTTTGTAGTGCCGATTTTATCGAAAATGGCTTTGATATATCCGTCTTCGCCGAATTGCGAATAGACATCGCATTTTTTGCCTTCCAGCCAAGACAGCATCCTCTTTTATCCTTTCACAATCTCCACATGGTACTTATCATCGCCGCACACAACTTGTGCCGTTGCCAATACCGTAGACCAATCAAGGTCTAATATCTTTTTCGGAGCGTAAGTTTTGTAGTAGGCTACAACAATTTCATCCATACTTACGTCAATAACAACCCGAATAGTTCCTTCGGGAACTATTGCTGCCAACGTCTTGCCAAAATCTGTTTCCCAAAAAGTCTTTGCTAAATAAGCCATCTTTTATCCTTTCACAATGTCCTCTCATCCAGAGCGGCAGGCCGCCCCACCGCCCTGAGTGAAAGAATAATTAAACCGCGCGGCGGTATATAAAACTCCCCCCGTTATGAACAGAGCAAGTAGCTGTTTTTACGCATCAATGTAATAGCCACTTATAGTCATCTCGTAAGCAGCCCCATCTGCGACTATATCAACACCAATCGCATCATCGTAGCCGAGAATAATTGCGCCATTGTGCAGGTTTTCAATATTTACGCCGAACTGGTCGGTTGCAAATTCGTTTGTGGCTATTGTTAAAATAGTATTGGCGGCCGCGAAAGTAGAGCCACCTTCGTCACGATATGCAACGGCATCGGGAAGTATGGACGCCATTTCACGATTCAAGTTCACCCCTACAACCTCGGTTCCGCCTGCCCACGTGGCCGCAGCGGGAACGTGCACCTTTAACAAAGTCGGCACATCAGAATAAACATATAGACTTTGTATGACCAAAGGGCGTGTTTTGGACAGATTCGCAACAAGCAATCCCGTAGCGAGCGCGGCGAGATTGCCTGTCACAGAAGTCCAAGAAAAGGCATCTCCGCGTTCGGTAGCGGCACGCATCGGTGAGACTTCTGTGGCTTTTGTTTCTATTTGATGAGAACTATTGACTTTTGCAATAGTCCCCTTCGTCCCAGTAATGTTCATATTTTGACCCCCCTTAATCGATATAATAACCCGTAATAGTTGATTCGTAAGCTGCGACTTCACCAATTACATCAATTGCAATTGCATCGTGATAACCCAGCACGACCCCGCCACCGTGCAAGCGTTCAATATATATACCAAATTGGTCGCCTGTTAATTCGTTTGTGGCTAATGTTAAGATAGTATTGGCGGCTGTAAAAGTAGAGGCTTCTTCATCGCTCCGCGATATGGCCTCAGCAAGCACTGCCGATTTTTCACGGTTCAGATTTACCCCTACAACTACCGCACCGCCCGACCACGTAGCTGGAATAGGACAATGAATTTTCAGCAAGGAAGGCACATCGCCATAGGCATATATACTCTCGATAACCAGCTTGCGAGTTTTTGAGGTATTTTGGACAAGCAGTGCAGTATCGCCCGTGCCTATGTCGCTTGTGATAGAAGTCCACGAGTAAGCATCGCCCCTGAGTGACGCTTCGTGCATTGCCGACACAGATACACCGCTTGTTTCTATTTGATTGGAACTATTGACCTCGGCTATAGTCCCGTCAATTCCTGTAATATTCATTTATACATCCCCCACATTAAAGGTTTCACCTGACATACTCGCCAGGTGTAGATTCATTATTTTCAATTCCGTTATAACGGACTCGGCGTTATCGGCCGCAACGGTATCGAATACGCTCGTAAACAATGCGCCGCCGCGTAAAAGCTGGGTGCGGTCATGTTCAACCCATCCCTCTTCTGCATCATAAAGAAATTCCTTGCCGGTATCAGTTTCAAGAAAGGTCGAACCATCCTGAACACGCTCACCAGTGACATCATCTATTGGCTTAGCATCCGTTGACAGACCGATGAAGCGCTTTATAGTCGCCACCATTCTTACTGTCATAATTTACTCCTTAATCGGCATCGTGAATATCCGGGACATTGTGACAACCATTGGCAGCCGAAACAATATTACCAGAGGCCAAAAGGGTATTAAATGACCAACCAGTGTCTTCGTTTTCATTAAGAGCCGTAGACATTCGATTGTTGACTACATAAAGATTGTCGCCCTCGTCATCAATAGGCATACCAGCAGAACGAATGTAATTGTCATTGCACCAGCAATTTAGGGCTTGTCCGGCAGTACAATTAAAATCAAGACCAATACCGCCGCTAATAACACGGCAATCTTCCATCAAAAAGTTAGTTAAAGAACCGGCGTTAATCTGAACAGCCGCTGTTGAAAAAGCTGTGCCCGATGTATTCGGGTCAAACCAGCAGAGCTTTATGACCATGTCGTGAGCTTGTACGGCCCTTATTCCTATGGTCGCACTGTTAGTCGCCGAGAAAACGCAATTCCAAAATTCGATACCGTTTTGATTGGCGGGAATATCAATTATAATTCCTGCCGATTGGCCGTAAAACTCGATATTGAAAAACCGACACCCCATATAGTCAGCAGTCCCCTGTGCTTCGCAAACATGATTACCGTCAAGTCGGGGACGCGGATGTTGCGACATTGTGCCACAACCGACCACGTCCGTCTTTTGCGCCAACTTTGTTAAATCTTCCTCTTGGCCGTCCTGTGCGTAATAAATAACATTCCGCTTGCCCCAGTTATTTGTTAAGGCGATGTTAGCGTGAGAGGCGGCGAGAGCAACGGCAAGCGTATCGAACGCCGTATCCCATGATTCGCCGTTATTGCTATCGTTCCCACCGTTCTCGGCCACAAAATACTGCTTGCCGTAAAAACCGCCCGGAGCAAGAATCAAACTGCCATTCAGCCAGGATGCGTGTAATGGATTATTATATTGAACCATTATTTTTCCCCCCTAAAAAATTAGGGCCGAAGGTCGCTCCGGCCCCTGTTGCCAATTTTAGTCTGTAATCGCTGTCGGTGGCGTTGCTTGCGGATAACGAGTTTCGAGTATGTAAGTTATCGAAACGTGGTTAGTTGACTGCGAACTTGCAGATGTTTTGCCAGCAATACAATCAAAAGTAGCTGTTAAATCATTGGGGTCAATCTGGAAAACAACTGTTTTGTCTTTTATGTCATCCGTTACCGTAACGTTGGCCGCATCTGTTTGTTTGACAAGGGTATCAGTTGAGCCAGTATCTTCGTTCTCCCAAATTTTACAAACTTCCGTCATCGCAGTTCCCCCAGTCGGAGAGACCGCCGTAGCCCGCATTGCACTACAAATTGTGGAGTGACCAACGGCTTGGTTAAGCTCAAAAATTATCCAAATCCGATGCACGTTTTTCAACGAAACGTAATCGCCCGTCACCGCCGAACTGGTTGTAATTGGAGCTGCGCCCTGTACTATCTTAAAATGTTCTGGTAAACAAATATTACTCATATTATTAACCTCCTTAAAATTTATGCTTGGCTTATCTTGTCGCCAAGGTTACAAACGGGGCAACTGTGTGGGTTGCTCCTTTGTACGGGGTTAGCGGAGAAGCTGTCCAAGGCTGGCCATCTACTTCATACACAAACCTAAATACGGTTTCGTTGTAATCAAATCTAAGATGGATGCTCATATCTGACATTATGCCGCCTTTGGTTCCAAGGCAGTAATAGCCAAGGTCAGCGAGGATAATGTCACCAACCGTACCTACCGCCGCACACCATTCACACGGCAAAACCGGACGGCCAAGCAATGTCGCATAAGGCGAAGTGTTAAGGCCGCCCACTGGCAAGTAAGTCGGCGCTCCGCCAGTTCCGACATTCAGAGTCATTGTCATAAGTTGTGGTTCGCAGGATTGATTGATTAGCCATATACTGCGCCTTCTCGCCCGCGCCAAACAACGTGCCCACATCTTAACGATATTTTCCGTTACGATAGTGGCGCAACCAGTAGCTTGCGTTCCTTCTTTTGCCACCGAAACTTCAGCACCAGAAGGAATAATACCTAACGGCTGGCCTGAACCGTTACCGTTGATAATCGCATCGTTAACCATAAAAGCGATTTCGTCACTTGCAGCCTTAATAAGGTACTGTGATAAAGCAATGCCAGCGCCGCGAAGTAACTTGTCAGTGACATAAATGAGAATGGCAAGCTCTTTCGGCTCAATCTTGACTTGCCGGAAAGTAGGCTTGCTATGGTCTTTCTGTTCAGCCTCACCTAACCAATATGCTTGGATGCCTCCATAACGAGAACCTGTTGCCCTGCTGGTTTCGGCATTGGCGTTAAATGTCAAAGATTCGCCCTCGACTGTGTAGCGGTCGCATTTGTTCATCAGGTTCTCTTCGTCCTGCCGCAGCTTGTCCCAGATAGCCAAGTTGAATGTTTGCGGCAGAAGGAATGCGCCCTGACTGCCGATAGTCGCGTTCATACCAGTAGCGGCGGCGAGATAGTTAAGCCTCGGTACATCGGTGGCAATTTGTTCCACACCAGGCGTCATCGCCCGTTGGACTGCAAGGGCAAAAGCGCCGAAGTCACGAAAGCCACATTTAGGGTCTTTTTCAAAACCCTCGGTTTGCGATTCGATACGATTACCCAAGTCGTCCGAAGTAGTATCCAGTCCGACCTGAACGACCTTTGCCTGCAATTCTTGTTCTTGCAGCTTCTTTTCTTGTTCGATTTTTGTTGCAAGAGCATCAACTTGTACTTCAAGCTCGTCATAACTTGTTTGCTCATCCTCTGTCGGTTCGCGCGATTCCTTATCCAGTAAATCAAGCGAATCCCTCATCTGAGCTAAAAGCGCAGTGTGTTCCTCTTGCAATTTTGCAAGTCTTTTGTTCATTATAAAATTCCCCCCTGAAGTGTTAAAAGTTCTTCCGCCGTCCCCCCTGCCGAGTGAAACGTGCAGACTTATCTCAATTCTAATTTTTTACGCATCGCCCATTTAGAGCGTTTTGGCTTGGCCGCTAATCGTGTTATTACCTGCTCAAAAGTCGCTATGCGGTCAACCATTCCCATTTCTTTGGCCTGTATTGCCCCGACTATTTTGCCCTGCCCGAAGCCGTCCTTAATTGTTGCAGCCGCAACTCCTCTGCCTTGTGCAATATCAGTAACCATCAGAGAATAATAATCATCAATCCTCTCCTGTATCTCGGCCTTGCCGTCATCAGTTAGTGGTTCGTGCGGTAAACCTTGTGCCTTAAATTTGCCCGCCTTCAAAACAGTTACGGCAATGCCTTCTTTTTTCAGATGTTCTGATTCATCTGCATGTACGGCGTAAGTACCGATAGACCCTACTTCCCCGCTTCGCGTCATTACAATCTCATCGGCAGAGGCGGCAATCCAATACGCAGCAGAAGCGGCCATAGAATTAACAGCAGCTATGATAGGCTTGGTTCCCCTTGCGCTATAAACTTTGTCGGCAAATTCGTGAATGCCAAAAACACTACCGCCGGGGCTGTCTATCTCGAGAACTATAGCCCCAATAGATTTGTCTGAAACAGCCGAATCGAATTGTGCATTAAGAATGTTTAACGGGGCCCCGCCAAAAAGCATCGATAATATACTTGCCTTCGGCGTAATAACTCCTTGAATCGGTATGATTGCAACATCGCCCTTTGTATCAGAAAACTTTGACGCAACTCGTGCCTCGAATTTTGATATGGTTTCAGAACTATAGGTGCTATGTGCCAAATATTCTAATACTTCCGGCCTAATCGCCCAGACCTTGCCGTAAATAACAGGGAAAACAGGAATTGAAGCCTCGCTTTTCTTTTTGTCTTTGTCCCGCCACTGCTGGAAGCAAACGGCTTGTCGTTGTTTGTTGTCGGGATATTCCTTTTTCATTGTATCGTTACTCATACAGCGACTTATAAAATCGTTCTGTTTCTCGTCTTTACGTGGTTTTGGAAGTGGCATCTTTCGCCCTTTCTAACCTATATATAATAAACGCTTTTCTTGACTCTTTCCAAGCCGTTAGTACATCAACAGGGTTGCTTTTTGTTTCTGTAAAACTGGCAATGCCATCGAAAACTAATCCTTGGACTATTTCCTCTAATGGCAGGCTCTCGCCCGTTTCTTCCCACAGGGCCTCGCTTAACGGGGCAAGGACTTTTGTTATATAAACCGCGTGAGATTTATAAAAGCTCTTAATCCATTTATTGAATTTGTCTCTGTCCTCAGCAGCCTTATCAATCCTGTTTTCTATGGTTCTGATTTCTGCATTGGCCATTCGCTCCGCCGCATCGTCAAAAAGAGTATTGAATATTTTGGATTGATTTTGGTTCTCCTCTTTTTCCTCGCCCGCCGGAGCCATATTCAATGGCACTAAATATTCGTCCAGTCCCTCTTGCGGATTTTTGTTCTCCAATTCCCTGACTTCATTACGGCTCAACCATCCGTCCGTTATCGCCTTGCCATAAGCCTCAAATCTCGATTTGGTATCGCCGCGAAGAAGACCGTCAACAAGAAACTCCGCAAAGTATTCGTCATCAGCAATTAAGTCCCTGCTTATTGCCTGTTCCCAACGCACGAGCCAGGGCCGTATAGTATGAATTACAAAGTTTAAGGATTGGTGCTCAATGTTAGTAAACGTGGCCCGTTCCAAATCTCCTATCATATGTGGGGGAATGCGGAAAATTCGTGCAATATCCGTTACTTGAAATTTCCGCGTCTCTAAAAATTGGGCATCTTCGGGCGTTACGCTTAATTGCTTCCACGTCATTCCCTCTTCTAAAATCAAGGGGCTATGTATATTCTCTCCGCTTATCTGGTTCTGTATGGATTCCCGTAAATTCTTATGGGCTGGCTCGCTTAAATTGCCAGGATGTTCAAGCACGCCGCTGGCCTTCGCGCCCTTGGAAAAGAATTTACTGCCAAACAATTCCGCCGCTTTCGATAATCCGATTGTATCGGCAGCCAAAGCCACAACACTCAAGCCCACAACGCCGTCAGAAGACAATCCCCTAAGATGAAAAACCTCGTTGCTGTGCAAAATTCTTTCTTCAGTATTTACTGGCCGATTAAAGTTATTTGGCTGTTGGTAGGTGTATCGAACAACACCATTATCAAGTAATTCAATTTTCTTAAATCCGTCAGGATGCAAAGGTATTAACTGGCTTATTGTCCCGCCCGGCCCTGGTATCTTTTCGCAAATACCATTACCCCGCAAGGCCAGATGCCCTTCGAGCATTTCCCGCCATTCAAAACTCGTCTGCCAGCGATTAGGCCGAAGATGCAAAAGATTATATAACGGATGGTCAGGTACTTTTTCCTTGCCCCCATTTGGCAGCCTTCGATAAATATGCAACGGCAATGAAGCAATCGTCTCAGCCAACACTCTCACGCACGCCAGCACCGCCGCGACTCGCATTGCACTATCCGGCGTAACGCCAAACCACATCGATTGCGGCATACGGAATCCGGTTTGCGGGTCGGTATACCAGAAATTGTCCCACGGACTGCGCCCTTCGGCTTTTTTTTCATAGCCAAACCACGCAGCGGCCTTGTCTAAAATTTTCAAATCTCTCCCCCCTCTACCGAGTGAAGTCAAGCAGTGTCTATATTTTATCACAAAATTGTGATATGCTATCAAATAAACGCCAGCGGGCAGGAAGGGCGGCGCAAGCCTCTACCTACTGCCAATTTCGCGCTCTGGGTCGGCTATTCCCAGACTCGGTTAATAAATTGTACCGCCGGCGTTAATGGAGGCAGAGGGAATCGAACCCACGACAACTGCCGTGCAAAAGCAGCGCTCTCCCAACTGAGCTACACCCCCGCTTTATCCTTTCGCCTGTTTAAGTGGATGGGTTTCTTTGCATTTTATACAAGTTAAGAAATCTTCTCTTAAATAAGCGTGTCCATTACTGGCCAGAACATAACAATCCTCAATGTGCATTCTTCTATATTGCTTGCCGCCACAATCAGGACATTGGGGTTGTTTCTCCTTTGAATCATAATATAATGCCATTCTCTTATCCTTTCACTTATTAACGCAGAATCATTATGGCAGCAATTGCCGTAATTACAAATCCGATTAAAAGTCCAATTGAGAGTCCAATTAAATTCATATTCTTTTATCCTTTCACACAATCAAAACGCCCCGCGTTTCGTAAACTGAAGGCTTGTCTTCTGGACTGGTTACCATACGGCCTATCGCCATAATCAGGGCT
>Ga0209991_10000191_pt1 | contig 26722 bp, 22 predicted proteins | sample ChitaG_FD_183167 | JGI IMG/M metagenome (GOLD analysis project Ga0209991, IMG submission 183167) | Deep subsurface microbial communities from South Pacific Ocean to uncover new lineages of life (NeLLi) - Chile_00310 metaG (SPAdes)... | ecosystem: Environmental > Aquatic > Marine > Oceanic >... | reverse complement strand
GAGTCAGATGAGAGGCGGCTCAGGCCTCCCAGCACACCCATGAGAACAGCCATCGGCACTGTGAAGACGATAATAGAAGGGACGAGATAGATAAAAATGACAACCGCGGCCCTGAATGATACTCCTCTTGTTATAAAAATTTCTGAGAATTGAAGAATCTGATTCATTAAAAGAACAAAAGTGGAAATGAGAAGACCTAAAAAAAAAGGAGGGACAATTTCTTTTATGATATAGCGGTCAAAAAATTTGAGCACCTTTTTCTTATACCACACAAAGGCGTCAAAAAAAAGAAAGGCCCTGAGCAAAAACCCAGGGCCTCTTGTGATCGATCAGGGGCTTAATACATGTCGCCTGGTGGAGGAGGATATTTGGGTCCCTTCTCTTCTTCAGGAATTTCAGACACCAATCCCTCTGTGGTTAAGAGCAAGCCAGAAATGCTTGCAGCGTTCTGGAGGGCTATCCGGACGACCTTCATCGGATCAAGAACACCAGCTTTTACTAAATCTTCATATTTTTCCGTAAGTGCATTGAATCCTATGTTTTGTTCCTTATCCTTCACTTTCTCAACAACGATGGAACCTTCATAGCCTGCATTGTTAGCGATCTGGCGGAGAGGTTCCTCTAAAGCTCTCTTTATAATATCGACACCGATGTTCATGTCCCCTTCTAATTTTAATTCCCCGAGGACTTTTTGACACCTTAAAAGAGCAACTCCTCCTCCGGCCACAATCCCTTCCTCAACAGCAGCCTTTGTGGCATGCATGGCATCTTCGACTCTTGCTTTTTTCTCTTTGAGCTCGGTTTCGGTGGCAGCACCGACTTTAATCAAAGCAACTCCACCCACCATCTTGGCCAATCTTTCCTGCAGCTTCTCTCTATCATAATCAGAAGTTGTATCCTCAATCTGAGTTCTGATCTGTTTGATACGAGCCTGGACATCTTCCTTTTTTCCTTTACCCTCGACAATAGTGGTGTCATCCTTGTCAATAACTACTTTTTTGGCCTTACCCAGCCAATCAACGCCTACGTTTTCAAGCTTCACACCAATGTCTTCAGTTATAACCTTTCCTCCGGTGAGAGTGGCTATGTCTTCCAGCATGGCTTTACGCCTGTCACCAAATCCGGGAGCCTTTACGGAAGCGCATTGAAACGTGCCTTTGAGCTTATTGACCACCAGGGTGGCCAGGGCTTCACCTTCGACTTCCTCGGCAATGACTAACAACGGGTTCCCCATCTTGGCTATGTTTTCAAGAAGAGGAAGGAGGTCTCTCAGGTTACTGATTTTCTTTTCGTGGAGAAGAATAAGAGGATTCTCCAATACACATTCCATCCTGTCAGGGTCGGTGATAAAATATGGAGAAAGATAGCCGCGGTCAAACTGCATTCCCTCAACAACTTCCATAGTTGTCTCCAAGCCCTGGGCCTCTTCTACAGTAATTACACCATCCTTTCCGACTTTGTCCATTGCCTCAGCGATGATTTTGCCAACAGATTCATCATTATTTGCTGAAATTGCCCCGACCTGGGCAACCATTTCGCTGCTTACAACCCGGCTTGCTTTCTCCAGCTCTTTTACGACCTCAGCTACAGCCTTATCTATTCCCTTCTTGATTAAGTTTGGGTTGGCACCGGCGGTTACATACTTCAATCCTTCAGAAAATATACTCTGAGCCAGGACAGTTGCTGTTGTTGTTCCGTCTCCAGCCACATCTGAAGTTTTGGAGGCAACTTCTTTAACAAGCTGCGCTCCTATGTTCTCCAGGGGCTCCTTGAGCTCAATTTCTTTGGCCACAGTTACACCATCCTTGGTGCTTGTGGGAGAACCGAACTTCTTTTCCAGAATAACATTCTTTCCCCTGGGGCCTAACGTCTCTTTGACCACATTGCTCAAGATATTAATACCTTTTAAAAGCGCCTGTCTGGCTTCTTCACCGAGTGTTATTTGTTTTGCCATTTTTTCCTCCTTTTCAAAAATTAGATGACCTTAGCCATAATTTCTTCCTCGCGAACAATGATATGCTCAACATCACCGATCATAACTTCATTTCCGCTGAATTTTCCGATGAGAACCTTGTCTCCCTTCTTGACATCAAGAGGAATAACCTTCCCGTCTTCTGTCACACGGCCTTTCCCGACTTCAATGACTTCTGCTTCCTGGGGTTTTTCTTTTGCTGTGTCAGGGATGATTATGCCTCCCTTCTTGACCTCCTGTTTTTCTTCTAATCTTTTTAGAAGAACTCTGTCGTGTAAGGGTATCACCTTCATTTTAACCTCCTAAATGTGAATTATTTTTTTTTAGCAGACACTAAAAGAAAGCGAAATTTTATCCTTAATTTTCCTTCTTGTCAAGAAAAAAGCGCAAAATTTAGCACTCTTTATAAGAGAGTGCTAAATTTTTCTTCTGATATTTAAAATTTTTGCCCGGTTCCGGAGTGTGTTGCGGTGAATTCCCAGCGCTTGGGCCATTTTAGTCATTTTTCCCTTGTATTTTTTTACGGCTGTCTCGATGTAAATTTTCTCGAATTCTCTGAGCACATCTTTCAGGCTCAATTCTTTTTCAACCATTTCCTCGATTATAATCTCCAGTTTTTGATGGAGGTTGAGTCTGTCAGACTTTTTTTGCATCTTTTTCCACCCTTCTTATGATTTCTTGATAAGCTTCTCTGAATTCTTCTTTCAGCTCCCTGGGGATAAGGCCTATTATGGCTCTAGTCATTTGCAGACAGACTGGCGAAAGCTGGGACTCTTTTAATGCCTTCTTGCTTATGGGAAAAACCAATAGAGCAAAGACGACAACGCCACAGACGAGAATCCCCTTCAGGAGCCCTAAGCCCCCTCCTAAAACTTTATTAAGGAGCTTTAAGGGGCCTTTTATTAATTTGGACAACGTACGGGAAGAAAGCCATCCTATACACAGCACAGCTAAAAATATGGTTATAAAACCCAGAAAATGAGATAAAACTTCATTAGAGACCAGCCGGCGATAGAGCCATGAGACTTGGGAATAAAAGCCAAGAGCTAAAATCAACCCTAAAATCACAGCAAGAAGGCCAAAAACTTGTTTCACCAGCCCTTTAATTATTCCCAGGATAGAGGTTACGATCAAAATAGCGATCAATATAATATCAAGCCAGTTCAACTTTATTCACCTCTTCCTTTTTCTCAATTCCATAACCATCCAGTATTCCCCCTTTTCTACAGAGCCAAAAGGAATATGGGGCTTTATTCTGCCATGGAAATCAGAACCTGCTGTAGGAACAAGATCAAGATCCCCGGCTATTTTTCTGTAAAATTCTGTCTGAGCAGGATCATGATAAGTCGTGTAAACTTCTAATCCTTCCAGGCCCCTTTCTTTCAAAATTTCGAGATCTTTCCTGGAAGTGTTCTGAAAATACGCTCCAGGATGAGCAAGAACCGGGACTCCTTCAGTCTGGGGAGCCAGTTCAAGAACGTCCAAAAGACTCAGATTCCTTTTAGGAACCCAGGCCGGTTTTCCTTCCATAAAATAGTCCTTATAAAAAAGGTAAGGCGCAAATTTTCGTTTTGGCCCTTCGTAATATTTCTTTAGAGAAGCGTCTTTTTTCTTCTCAGCCTTATCCAGCAAAATCTGGGCTATTGTCACACCTAAGGGAGGGCTGGATTTTGTCTTTCTGATAACCTCTTTCCATCTGATATCAAAGCCGATTTCCCGGAGCTTTTGAACACGTTCCTTACCCTCTTTAAACCTTCTATTTGAAACCTGATCGATTAATTTAAATATGACTTTTTTCTTCCAGTTTACAAAGGGGAGAAGAAGATGAAACTCCCGGTCATCATAGAGAGTTGTAAGCTCAATACTGGGTATAACCTCAATGCCTTCTTCCTCGCCGAACCGCAAAGCTTCTGGATAGGCTGCCACTGTATCATGATCTGCAATAGAAACAGCTCTCAGTTTATTTTCTTTTGAAAGCTGGATAATATGAAAAGGAGAAAAATCTCCGTCGCTGCTTTTATTGGAATGAATGTGTAAATCGACTTTCCCTCGCATTACAGATCATTCTTTCCTGTTAAAAGACGATAAATTTCAAGATACCTTTCAGAGGTCTGCTCGATAATAGACTTGGGCAAAGGAGGAGGTGGAGAGTTTTTATCCCAGTCAGTGCTTTCCAGGTAATCTCGAACAAACTGCTTATCCAAACTGGGCTGAGATCGGCCAGGAGAATAACTGGCCAGGGGCCAGAATCGAGAAGAATCAGGAGTGAATATTTCATCAACAAGGATGAGATTATTATCATTGAAAAGCCCAAATTCGAACTTTGTATCGGCAATTATGATTCCTTTTGACAGGGCATGAAGAGAAGCTTTCTGATAAAGTTCTATGCTTATTTTTTTTATCTTCTGGGCAAGCTCCGAATCAACCAATTTTTGCATCTCTTTAAAAGAGATGTTTTGATCGTGCCCCTCTTCAGCCTTTGTGGCAGGGGTAAAAATAATCTGCTCTGTCCTGTCTGATTCCTTCATCTCAGGGGGAAGTTTGACACCGCTTATCTTCCCTGTAGCCTTATAGTCTTTCCAGCCTGAGCCGGAAAGATATCCTCTAACGACGCATTCCACTGGAATCACACTTGCCTTCTTCACCAGCATGGATCTCTTTTCCAGGATTTCCCTGTATTTGTGTAGCACAGGAGGAAACTCCTCTATCTCGGCAGTCAGCATATGATTAGGGCAGACAAGTGATGTGAAATCAAACCAAAATCTGGAAAGCTGAGTCAATATTTTCCCTTTATCCGGAATGAGAGAAGGAAGAACATAATCAAAAGCAGAGATACGGTCCGAAGCAACGATAAGAAGCTTGTCTTCTATCTCATAGATATCACGAACTTTACCTTTCTTAAAAAAGGGAAGTTCAGGAATCGAGATCTCTGAAAGTGTTTCTGTCATAGCATGTTAAAGGATAAAAAAAATAAATTTAAAAAGCAACTAAAATGACATTCCTATAAAACTCAGCATTCTTCCCGCCTTTTCATTATCCCTGCGGAATGAAAGGAGGCTCTCATGGCAATGGGTACAGAGACCTATCGAAAAAATATTTTTCTCCTCGATCCCAATGTTTATCATCTGATAAAGATTTGCACCTCTTAAATCGAAGAGATATTTTCCCTTTCGGAGAGGATGTTTTTTAAAAAACTCTGTTGAAAGGCCGCCATTTTCAAAACACTGATAGACATTCTCTCCAACTTCATAACACTCACTCTCTATGCAGGGACCCAAAGCCACAAGAAGCGAGGAAGGGTGACAGCCGTAATGGCTTTTCATCCTCTGAATGACCTTTTGAACCACTCGTCTGCATGTCCCCCGCCATCCACAATGGACAGCGGCTATGACTTTCCGAGGCTCATCCACAAAAAGAACCGGAAGGCAATCAGCAGATTGTATGATGAGAAAGAGCAGGGGAAGACGGGTGATCATCGCATCCCCTTTTAATTTTTTTTCAGGAATCTCATCCATCAATTGAATGATATCGGAGTGAATTTGATCGAGGAAGAGCAGTTTAAAATCATTCCACTCAGGTTTATTTTTAAAACCATCCTGTTTCCATTTTCGTGTCCCAAAGCCATGGATGAGGAAAGGAATCTTCTCCAGCCTGGGAACAGTAAGTAAATCCTTGTTACTTTCTCGCAACATCTTTAATCTGATTTTATATATTTTGTCTCCTGCAAATTCAAGTTAAAAAAGTAAAAAATGTTTAAAAAGGGGACGGTTCCCAAATTATGCTATAATTTGTGATAAACATGCAGTCAAAAAGTTTTGAATCAGTTTACCTCAAGACTTACCGTGAAGGCCTATTCCCGGAAAAAATTGAGAAAGCCTTCCAGATACTCGAGAATTGTACCCTCTGCCCGCGAGCCTGCGAAGTGAACCGCCTCAAAGGAGAAAAAGGCTTCTGTGGTGCAGGGTTCCTCCCTGAAGTTTCCTCCTCCTCTCCTCATTTTGGCGAAGAAAGTCCTCTCGTGGGCTATCATGGCTCAGGCACAATTTTTTTGACTCACTGTAGCCTGAAATGCTTTTTCTGCCAGAATTTCTCGATCAGCCATCTAGGAGAGGGACAGGAGATACCTTTCGAAAGATTAGGCAGGATGATGGTTGAACTTCAGAGGATGGGCTGCCACAATATTAATTTCGTCAGCCCCACTCATTATGTTCCTCAAATCTTGAAGGCTATTCCCTTTGCTGTGGAAAAGGGACTTTCTGTTCCTCTTGTTTACAACACAGGAGGTTATGATTCAGTTCAAACTCTAAAGCTTTTGGAGGGAGTATTTGATATTTACATGCCTGATTTCAAATACAGTGACAGCAAAGTGGCTCAGGAATATTCCCAGGCCTCGGATTATCCTTCGATTGCAAAGCTCGCTCTAAAGGAAATACATCGTCAGGTTGGAAACCTTCTTTTAGATGAAAGAGGAATAGCCTTAAGGGGAATTTTGGTGAGACATCTTATCTTTCCTCAGGGATTGGCCGGGACAAAAGAAGTGATGCATTTCCTGGCGTCGGAAATCTCGGAAAACACCTATGTAAACATCATGGACCAGTATTATCCCTGCGGTAAAATCCCTCATGACTCTTCTTTGGGCAGAAGAATCACCCAAGAGGAATTTAACGAGGCTGTAGAGGCGGCAAAGAAGGAAGGAATAACTCGCCTGGATAAACGGGAGAAATTTCGTCTCATCCGGCCTCTCTGATTAAGCTTTCTCTCTTCTATCTATCAATTCTTCCGTTAGGTTTTTCGTTTTATATTTGACTTTTATTCCTTTTTAAACAATGAGGATTTTCCCCATAAAATCAGGATGGACGAGGAGAGAAAATTAAAGAGGGCCAAAACAATAAATGTTGCTCTGAGCCCAAAGGACTGCGAGATCCAACCAAAGGCCAAAGGCCCGAGAGCAAATCCTAAATCCACGGATGAGGCAAAAAGACTCAACATTTTCCCCTGTTCTCTCAAAGCCACACCTTCTACAATGAGAGCGGATAGATGAGGATAAAGAATTCCAACTCCTATCCCCCAGATAACACCGGATAATCCAAGGAGAAAATTATTGTAAGACAAATAGATCAAAATCCCTCCCGCGGAGATAAAATATAGAGCAGGGAGAATCAATCTGGGGCTTCCCCAGAACCTAAACCGCTTCCCTCCATAAAGCCGCATAAACACAGCAGTTAAGCCCAGAAAGGTATAATAATATCCGGCTCGCATGGGAGATTCTCCATAAACAAGAAGAGGAACAAAAAAAAGGCTGGCACTCAGCCCAATTTCAAAGACAAGGGTTAATAAAAAAATCAAGCAAACTCTTCTCTTTCTCAGAAGACGTAAAAAGCCTGCACTTCGGGCTTCTGAGTATTCAGGAAATCGAGGAAGCTTTATTTTTGCAAAAAGGGCATACAGAAGTGGAAGGGCAGAAAGGAAAATAGCAGAAAGAAAAAATAGAAAGAAACCAAATTTTTTAATAATTTCCTCCCCCAGAAAAGGGATAACCAGAAGAGGAAGCATAAAACCTGTGGAGACAACCCCAATGGAATAGGCCCTGTCCTCTTCGCGGACGAGCAAAATCGCAATGAACAGCACTCCTAGAATAAAAATGGAAAAACCAAGACCATGAAAAATCCTGATAAATACAACAAACCAATCTAATCTCTGGATGAAAAGGTACATGGTTGTCATGACCAAGATAAGAATAAGACCTGCCACAACAACTTTCTTGGGGTTGTATCTGCTCAAAAGCCAACCGCAAAAAGGGCGGGATAGGAAAGCAGCCAAAGGAAAAAGCCCCAACAAAAAGCCGATTTGCTTGGGGTTTCCTCCCAGGTGCTTAAAATAGAGAGAAAGGAAGGTTAGCATTGCGATTGAAGAATAAGACATTAAGACGAGAAACTGGATAGTAAGTATTCCAGGAGCTAATATTTTCTTTTTCATTTCAGAAGAAGTTAACAAATCTATCGCTCTATTTCAATTTCATGACTCCGTGGCTCGGAGGATAGCGGAGACAGAGGAAGGAAACCGGAAACAGCAAATTAGGCCGGAAACAGCAAATTAGGGCTTGATTCATCTGTAGGGGCTTGATTCATCAAGCCCACCTTTTGTAAATAGGGGCATGCCTAGACTTTGAGTATTTAATAACAATAATAAAAAAGAAGGGTAAACATTAAAGCACATCCTAACCTGAAAATGTCCAAAGTCAAGGCCTGATACTTTTTTATGGAGAGAATCAAGAAATAGCAAAAAATCTGAGGAAATAGGCTTTATCCCTCTACTCGTTGTCAGAGAGAGCTTTAAAGCTGAAACCTCTGTAATGTTTAATCACATCATGGATAAGTTTTTCTTTGGGTAATTTCAAGATTTCTGAAGGCAGGACATTTCCCATAAAAGGCTCTTCTTTTTCCTCAATGAGACTTCTCTTGCTCCTCCTTCCCCTGATCCGCAATTTCAGCTTGAGCTCTAGGGAATTTTTGGGCAGGCAAACAATATAATGGAAATTATCGATCCTAGACTTTGGAAAGTTCACTTCAAAAGCAATCCATTTCCCTTTTTGTGTCCGGAATTTAGACTTTATCCCGTATTTCTTCAGCTCTTTGGACAAGCTTTCAAAGGACGGCTCGGCAATAAATTCGCAAAACTGATTGAATTTTTCGGGAGTCTCACCCTTGCATTCCTCAATGACTCTAAGATCTTTCAGAAGACCTGCCAGGTCATCTTTCCAGTCAGTCTCTGTCATTTTGAACCTCTGGAATTAGGCGTCCAGTATCTTACCATATTTTTCTCTGGCTTTAAAAGAATAAATAGAATAGTAAGCATCTTTTTTTCCTTGATGAAAGACAAAATACAGGGTCAGGGTGCGTATTTCGAAAACACGTTGGTTTTGCCCCAGCAAATTCTTACTTTGCGAAGGCCAGTGGGTGAAAAAACCGTTTGAAGGCTGAGCGGGCATGGTTCCTCTCCGAAGAGGAGAAGAGAGCGAAGCCTGAAACCGAGCATCTTATGCCTCGCTGGGGCAAAAGATGCGTGTTTTTGAACCCGCTGGCCTGAGCTGCCGATTTACTTTTCAATAAGGAAGAGGCGGATATCCATGACATTTGTACGGGTTGGGCCGGTTATGATTAATCCACCAGCTTGCTTAAAAAAATTATAGGAATCGTTATCATCTAAATATTTTCGGGGATCAAGCCTTAAGCTTTTTACCTTTTCAAAAGTGGCCGGAACTCCCCAGGCCCCTGCTGCATCGGTTGGGCCATCAATACCATCTGACCCCAGGCTTAAAATCAGCCAGTCCACAACTTTTTTGAGACGATTTTCTATCTCCACCAAAGCAGCCAGTACGAATTCCTGGTTTCGTCCTCCCCGGCCTTTTCCTCTGACCGTAACTGTCAACTCCCCACCGGCTAAAAGGCACAAACGCCGTGAACCTTCCTTTTTTGCTTGAACGACATTTATGAGAAGAGAGACATAATTTCTTGCGGTATTCCTCGCCTCTCCTTGATCCGCTGAGGTAACAATTAAAGTTTTGAATCCGAGTTTCTCGGCTTCCCTCCTGGCTGCTCTAAGGGCTTCGAGATTATCTCCGATTATAAAGTTATGGACTCGTTTGAAAACAGGGTCTTCTCTCGAGACTGTTTCCTCGACCTTTTTCTTCATCCCCTTCTCAATAACTCCTTGAATAGAAACAGGTGCTTTATCCCAGAGCCCGTACTTCTTTAAAACCTGAGAGGCGTCATCATATGTTGAGGAGTCCCAGTAAGCAGGACCTGAAGCAATGCTCTCTAAATCATTATGAATCACGTCAGAAATGATCAGGCTAACCACTGTTCCAGGGAAAGCCGCCTGAGCCAGGCGGCCACCTTTGATTCTGGAGAGATGTTTACGAACGGTGTTGAGTTCAGTGATGTTAGCCCCGGCTTTGAGGAGCATCTCGGTGACGAGCCTTTTTTCTTCAAGAGAAACTCCCTGAGCTGGAAGGCAAATCTGGGCAGAGCCTCCTCCTGAAATCAAGATGAACAGGAGGTCCTTCTCCCCAACTCTGCTTGCAAGCTCAAGGATACGCCGGGCAGCTTCAAGGCTTTTCTCATCAGGAAGAGGATGTGAGGCAGGAAGACAGGCTATTTTATTAAGGCTTGTATGAATCTGGGGGAGGCAAACGGTTATTCCCTCTTTTACTCTATCCCCTAAAACCTCCATAAAACTTTTTGCCATAAAAGGTGCTGCCTTTCCTATCGAGACCAAAAAGATGTCATGGAAGGAATCCAAATCAAAACTTCTGTTCTGAACAGTCAGCCTTCCGTTGCTGACCGAAACATTCTTTTTTATGAGATTCTCAGGTTCCACCTCAGCCAAAGCCGCCTTGTAGATTTTCTCTGCACTTTTTAAAAGGTCCAGTTTTGGGGCGCCTTCTGAAGCCATTTTTCTTAACTATATATGAATCTTGAAGTTTTTAAAAGACGCACAGTACAAGTCAACCTTGCAAAAAGGCTCTACAATTTAATCTTTGGGGAAACTTCAGTTTTAATATTTCTTTTACAATATCAACTGTTTGTGGTAAAAAATACGGGAAAAATGGAAACTTTCAGTCATTTTCCCTGACAAGGAGACTAAAATGGAGGGCCAGGAAATAAGTACAAGAGGAACATGGGGTACCAAAACCGCCTTCATTTTCGCTGCTACTGGTTCGGCTATAGGTTTGGGAAACATCTGGCGTTTTCCGACAATGGTCAGTCAAAACGGAGGAGCAGTCTTTGTCCTGGTCTATATTCTTGCTGTGGCTTTTATCGGGGTTACTGTTATGCTGGCAGAGCTTACTCTCGGACGCCATTCACAGAAAAATCCTGTTGGGGCCATTGAATTTATAAGACCCCGGACTCCCTGGAAATACATCGGCTATCTGGGAATCATAACTGGCATTTGTATACTTTCCTTCTATGCTGTTGTGGCCGGCTGGGCTGCTGGCTATATTTTCAAAACCGCTTCCGGTGCCTTCAAGGGAAAACTTACACCCGAGATGTCGAGTCAAATATTCGAAAAATTCAGTTCTGACCCCCTCCAGGTCCTTTTTTTCTTTGCCTTGATCATGGGACTAACAATTTTTATTATTTCCAGAGGTGTCAAAAAAGGAATAGAAAAATGGACAAAAGTTCTGATGCCTATTCTCTTTGTCCTGATAATCTTCCTGGCCATAAGAGCTCTGACACTCCCTGGAGCTGGAAAAGGTATCGCCTTTTATCTAAATCCTGACTTCTCCAAGCTCAACGGTACTGTCATTCTATTTGCCCTCGGACAGGCATTTTTTTCCTTAAGTCTGGGCATGGGAACAATGATCACTTACGGAAGCTACATCTCCAAATCAGACAATCTTGTCTCTTCGGCAGGATGGGTTTGCTTCTCCGATACCTTTATCGCCCTTCTGGCCGGCCTTATCATTTTTCCCACTCTTGCTTTCTCCAGACAGCCGTTCAATGTCGGAGAAGAAGCTCTTGCATTCAAGACATTCCCTCTTATTTTTTCCGAAATACAGGGAGGGCAAATTTTTGGAACTCTCTTCTTTGCTCTTCTCTGTGTGGCGGCTATAACATCGACCATATCTCTCCTTGAAGTTCCTGTAGCTTATTTCGTCGACGAAAGGAACTGGTCGAGAAAAAAAGCAGCCCTATTGATAGGACTTATCACCTTTGTTCTCGGTATTCCTTCGGCCCTCTCCGGAGGAGGAGTGGAATTCTTTACCAAAATTAAGTTTTTGAGCTTGTTTGCTATTATCTTCGGTAATATCTCCCTGGCTGTAGGCGCTCTTTTCATCTGCATCTTTATAGGCTACGTCTGGGGAGTAAAAAAGGCACTCAAAGAAGTCGCCTCCGGAAATCCTCGTTTTAAACTGCGTCCTCTCTGGGTCTTTTCCGTAAAGTTTCTCACTCCTATAGCCATCCTTTTAATTCTTTACTTTATTATTAAAACTATTGTTGCGGGATAAAGGAAACCAATGAAGAAAAAAGTATTCGCCATCATTTTTATCTCTGCTTTAGTATTCAGTCTTTCAACCCTATACGCAGCTGACATCAAAGGAAAAGTTTCTCTTTCACCCGAAGGGAAGCCTTACACCCACGGCGATATTCTTCTCACACCCCTGGGAACCGAAGAATACATAAAAGCTGAAATTGACGATCAAGGTAACTTCAATTTCCAGGATATCAAGCCGGGCAAATACGAAATCAAGATGGACCTTTACAGTGCAACTCCTTCTGGAGGAGAGAAAAGAGAAATCGAAATCAATGAAGAGGATGAAATCATTGAGCTTCCCTTTAATATTTCTCTCTCTTTTCTGGATAAAGCGCTTGTTTTCACCAAGGAGACGAGCGATTTTATATGGTTTCCATTGATGGTTGCCTTTCTTCTCACAATAGGAGTGGTACTCACCTATCTCACCCGCTTGATTCAGGTCAGGCGGCTAATCCTTTCTTTAAAGATGGTGCTCAAAGGAGCATTAAAAAAGGATAAGTCTGAAAAAGAAGAGGGAGATATTTCTCCTTATGCAGCCTTGATGACTGCCTTAGCTGCTACTGTCGGCAATGGAAACCTCGCCGGTGTGGCTACTGCCATAGCCACAGGGGGGCCTGGGGCTCCTGTATGGATGTGGATAGCCGGGTTCTTCGGCATGGCAACTAAATATGCTGAGGGTTTCCTGGGAGTCAGGTTCAGGATAAAGAATGAACGAGGCGAAATGTCCGGTGGACCCATGTATTATGCCCGCTACGGTATTAAAAACCAAAGCCTAGCCAAATTCATGGGAATGTTTTTTGCTATCTGCGGAGCCTTCACCTGCCTGGTCGGCACAGGGAACATGGCCCAATCCAATTCCATGGCTCTGGTTTTCAACGACCAGTTCGGAGTCCCTTTCTGGTTGACAGGGCTGGTTATATCTATCATGGTCGGAGCCGTTATTATGGGGGGAATAAAGAGAATCGGCGGCGTTTCCGAGCGGCTGGTTCCAACTATGATTCTCTTTTATTTCGCAGGAGCTCTTGTCGTCATTCTGGCTAATATAACCAATCTTCCTGCTGCCTTTGCCGTCATATTTAAGTCCGCTTTTTCTGTTAAGGCAGTTGGAGGAGCCATGATCGGGACTTCTGTGAGACTGGCTATCAGCATAGGCGTAAGGAGAGGACTCCTTTCAAACGAATCCGGGCTGGGTTCGGCTGCCATCGCCCAGTCCGCCTCAAAATCCTCAGACCCCTCTCGAAATGGGCTTATCGCAATGACAGGAACTTTTATCGATACCCTCGTTGTGAATACACTCACTACCCTTACAATCGTCATCACAGGAATGTATCTCAAGACAGCCGCTTTTGGTTCGTCAGAGGGATTAACTGCCACTAAGTTAACCGCAGCAGCCTTTGACTCTGTCATCCCTTTTGGAGGATACATCATCGCTTTGAGCTCTTTTCTCTTTGGCTATTCTACACTCCTTGGATGGTGTTATTACGGTGAAAAGTGCCTTGAGTACATCTTTGGCGTTCGGATAATTCATCCTTACAGAATTGCTTTCATAATTCTTCTTTTCATCGGCGCAAATATCCAGGGACCTCATCTGAACATAGTCTGGTACATCGGAGACATGGCCAATGCTTTCATGGCTTTCCCCAACCTAGTGTGCCTGATTATTTTAGGTGGACTGGTCGGAAAAGCGACAACCAAATATTTTTACAAAAAAAATGAAAAAATCTAACATTTTGAATGTCCTACTGTCACTGCTTCTTTCGGATTGATTACAGGAATCGTGGTGGCTATTATTAAGAAATGAAGTTCTGCAGGAAACCGCTTAAGAATTCTCGCTCCCTCATAGGCATTTCCATAATTTTGGCATTCTCTTTTTCTCCTGTAGCCTCTGGCCAGCAGGATGTTTCCGAATACCAGAGACGTCTGTCGAAAATTTCCGAACAGATTAAACAGCTTCGTGCAAGAATAAAGGAAGAAGAAGAAAAAGAATCGACCTTTCTTTCCAGGTTAGAAGGGATAGGCTTTAATAAAAATTTGATAAAAAAAGAAATCTCCTTAAATACCATGCAACTGGAAAAAACCAATCGTGAGCTTTTAATTATAAAAAAAAATATCCCCGGTCTAAAAGTAACGCTGGATAAGGAAAAACAATCCATCGAGAAAATACTCATCACTATTTACAAGTTCGGGAAATTCAGTTCTCTCCAGTTCATGCTTCAGGCGGAAGATGTAGGGACACTTATTTCTGAAAGTAAACATTTGACCCTCTTGGCCCAGTACCAGGAAAAAATCATCTCGGATTACATGGAAACCTTGACTCAGCTGAAGACTGCTGAAGAGGATCTTGAAATGAAAAAGAAAGAGAGTTTTCATTTTATCCAGAACGCAAAGCAAAAGAGGAAAGAACTCGAAGCTCAAGAAAGAAAAAGCAGAGTTTTCATAAAGCAAATAAAAGAGAATAAAAAAATGCATCTTCAAACTTTAAATGAGCTAAGAGAAAGGGCTCAACAGTTGCAGCTATTGATAGGAAAATTACTCAAGAAAGATATTTCCTTCCCCTTCATTCTCATTCCTCTTTATGAGAAAAAAGGAGAACTCCCCTGGCCTATTGAGGGAAAAGTCATCACTTCATTTGGCCCCCAGAGACATCCTCGATTTAACACGACCACTATGAATAACGGAATCGAAATTTCACCCAGTAAAAATTACGTTGTTGTCAAAGCCATCCATCCCGGCAAAGTCGTCTACTCTGATCACTTCCAGGGTTACGGCAACCTGCTTATAATCGATCACGGATTGACCTATTATTCGCTCTATGGACACTGCTCAGAATTCCTGATCAAAAAGGGTGGCCTCGTCAAAACCGAACAACCCATCGCTCTAGTCGGCGATATCGGCTCTTTAAAAGGGGTCTCGCTCTATTTTGAAATTCGATTCAAGACAAAGCCCCTCAATCCCTTGCAATGGCTGAAAAGAAAATGATAGAATCAAAATTAATAACAATATAAAATGACCAAAAAACAAGCAAGAATCCTCCTCTTGATAGTCCTCGCTACTGTTTCTCTTTTCTTTCTCGTGGAAAAAAACTTTCTCCCCGGACTCCCATCCCAGCTATCTCCCCATAAGAGTTTTGAGTTGCTGGGGAAAGTAATATACTTGATCAAGAATGATTACATTGAAAAAGCAAATCCCGCCGAAACAATGAAGGGTGCCTTTAAAGGAATGGTCGATTCCCTGGATGTTCTCTCCTGCTACTTAGACAGGGAAAGCGTGCTCAGATACAGTCAACGCAAGGAAGCAAATCTAAAGGATATAGGTGTTATTCTTTACAAGAAGTACGGCTCTTTTCCCCTAATTATTGGAATTATAGAGAATTCTCCTGCCGAAAAGAAAGGAATCCAAATCGGCGACTACATCAGTGCTATCGACGATAGGTTGACTCGAATGATGAGCCTGGTTGAAACACACCTCTATCTTAAAGATAGAGATAACAACCCGATAAAACTCAGGATTCTCAAAGGAGCCAAAACTCAAGAGGTAAGAGTTGAAAGAACATTGCTTTTTAAAGGGCGTTTTTCCTATATGCCGACAACAGGCACAAGCGGAATTTTAACAATCCATCAGCTCTATCCCCCATGTGTAAGCAAAATAAAAGAAAAGATAATCCCTCAATTATATTCAAAGAAGAAGGCTTTAATATTGGATCTGAGGAATTGCCACGAAGGTGACATTGAGGAAGCCCGAAAACTCATCAATCTTTTCTTGAAAGCACCGGAAATAGGCTACTTCGAAAAAAAAGGAACCTCCAAGGAGATTCTCTCCTGCCCGGATGATGCTGAACTTGAAAAATTGCCTATGGTCATATGGACCAATCAAGCAACAATCGGACCAGCAGAAGTTGTAGCTGGCGTCCTCAAGGAATTCAAAAAAGCTAAAATTGTCGGGATCCCAACTCCAGGCCTCGTGGCCAAACAAAATTTCATTGATTTGGAAGATGGAAGCGGTTTACTGCTTACTTCAGGGATCTTCCACCTTTTATCAGGAAAAAAATTATGGGAAAAAGGCGTCATGCCTGATATAAAAATCGATATGAAAAATCAGGGCTTTATTTCATATCTCAAAAAAAGCCTTTCCTCTTTACAGTAAAATGTAATCCATGCAAACAAGCAGGTCACCAAGAGGAAAAAATGTCCATCCTCCTCCTTTTTTCATATTTATAGTTTTTTCGGTTCTGGTCCTTATTTCAGTAATCGGCTTGGACTATTTTGGCTGGAAAAAAGGAGAAAGGACATTTCTATTTTCTGCTCTTTCTGGCAAAGAGAAGGCTTCTTTAAGCCAAGAAATCCTGGAACAGATTGTCCTGAAGAGCTTATCTTCCTACAGTATATCTTCGGAATCAATTCAGCACTACAGGGATAAAAAAGGCACCATGCATCTCATGGTTGACTTCCCGTTGAAAAAATACAGAGAACTGGAATTTCATCTTGAAAAAGAATTCAAGAAAACAAATGTTTCCATCTTAGAAAAAAAAGAGCAGCAGGGAGAAAAGAGAAATTATTACCTATGGCAGGTGGAAGGGGAAAGAAAACAAAAGATGAAAATTCTCTTCTCTTGCCAAAAGGAAAAATTGAAAGAAAAGGGCCTTTATCAAAAAAAAGTTAAAAACAGAGTTGCTATCATCATCGATGATATGGGTTACAGTTTAGAAGCAATCAATGATATCTGTTCCATCAAGAAACCCTTGACAGTTTCCATTCTTCCTTTCAGCCCTTTAGCCCAAGAAACAGCTCAAATCGCTCATCAAAACGGGCTGGAAGTGATGCTTCATCTTCCTCTTGAGTCTGTGAACAGCAATGGGGAAAACCAAATAGAAGGGATTATTCTATCCCGAATGAGCAAAGAGGAAATCATAGAAACAGTGGAGGCAAATCTCGATCAAGTTCCTTACATCGGCGGAGTCAACAACCATATGGGTTCAAAAATAACGGCTAATGAGATTCTAATGTCAATTATTCTCGAACGTCTAAAAGCAAGAAATCTCTTTTTTGTTGACAGTCGAACAACCACAAGAACAATAGCTTATAAAGTAGCACAAAAACTAAGGATTTCCTCCATTAATCGCGATGTCTTTCTTGATGGAGAAAATAATGAGGATTACATAAAAAAGAAAATGATTGAGCTTTTCCGCCTGGCACAGAAAAAAGGAAGAGCTGTCGGTATCTGCCATCCCACAGAAGTAACTCTGAGAGTCCTCAGGGAAAACTTCCATCTTGTAGAGAATTTTAATCTCGAGCCAGTTTTTGCTTCTCAGATAGTCCATTAAATTCGTTTCTCCGTGACTCCGTTTGTCTGTAACTCAATAACTATTGTTCTTTTTATTGAGTAAATCATATTTCGTACCTGATCATTGGCAATTGAGCATTGATAACTGAATTAAGACCGGTTAACGGATAAGAGTGAAGGTGTCGATTAGATAAAAAGCGACGATATAAAACAGCAGCAAAAAGATAAAAACCATATTTTTGAGAAGAATCTTGCTCTGCAGTTTCTTATACATACCAAAAAGAAGCTGGTAGATGGCAAAAACCTCAAGGGCAAAGGGGAGGAAACCTGTGTAACCGAAAACAGGCATCTGGAATACCCTCCAAAAATTTAAATACGGAATGGAGTATTCCCAGTGAGACCCGGCCCAGAAATTCAAAAATTCCCACAAGAATCCAGCAGTAAGTCCAGCCAATATCCAGCTCCAGAATTTCGTCCAATCCTCTCTTTCCATGTCTTTCAAGAATGTTTCATTTTTCAGCCAAAAATTTAAAGGCTCAAGTAGAAAAATAAAACACAACCATACTAAGGGGAAAAAGATGCGCGGCCAGGAAAGGCCTAAAAATAGTGATAAGACACCAATAAAAATAAACAATTTGAGAAGAGCTGGAGTCGCTTTTATTTTAAAGAGGGCAAGTCTCTTTTTATTCAGGTAGCTCTGAGCAAACAGGGATATCTCCTTCATTGCTGGAATGACAGTGGCATAAGCAACGAAATAGCCAATCCATCTTTCAAGTGTATTCGGGGGGAGACTATGATATGTCCAGTTTTTTATCCTTAAGTTAAAAAGCTCAAAAATAAGCCAGACAAAAACTGAGATAAAGGCTGTGAAAACAAAATCCTTTACAGGTCCAGCGAGAGGAGAAGATTTTGTCCTTCTAAAATTTACACTGTCCATAACAAGAATAAAGGACCACCAGGCAAGGCAAAAGAACCAGGTCTTCATAAAATTGACTTGAAGAATGAGAAGAGCAGCTGAAAAAATGAGGATAAAAATACCAATATACAAATTAAGGCGTAGGATTTTTTCTTTCATTGAGCTTCCAAAATAGCCTAAATCTTCACAAAATGCAAAAATAACAAGTTTAATCCATCTGTTAGGTCGGTTTGTTCAGTCGGTTCTCTTCCATTTTGTGTGGGTAATGATCACAATATATTCGTGAATGGCCTCGCTCCCAATCAGATTTTTTACGCCATTCCCTCTTCTCTCTTCTCGCTCTCGCTTGGCGAAGGCTGTATGGTGAAAAAACCGTGAGAAAGGCTGAGCGGGCACGGTTCCTCTCCGAAGGAGAGGAGAGCGAAGCCTTGAACCGAGTTGCTTTTGACTCGCTGGGGCAAAAGCAGCGTGTTTCGGAACCGTATAGCCTGAGCCTTCCTTCAATGGTCGCTTCATCCATTCCCGAATATTTTATTATGATGTACAAAACATGCTTTACCCACACAAAATGGAAGAGAACCGATTTATCAAACCAACTGTTTTTTTTTGGGATTTCAATAAAAAAATTATAAACGGATAATTAACAAAGAAAAGAATACCACTTAATTTTTGGGGAACTCCAGTATTTATGGCAGTACAGGCCAAATTGACAGGATAACCAGAAAGGGGCCTAAACTAATGATTGAATAATTTCCTCTCATCAATTATATTAAAATTAGAGGAGGAGCTAAATGAAAAAAATATCATTAATCATAATCGTTGCCCTTGCTGCCTCTGTCTTAACCATTATTCAAACAAGTTGTGAGAGATCACCCACTAAAGAAGAACTTAAAACCTATTTTGAAATAATAGATATGGAAACAAAATGGGTAAAAAAATACTATAATCCCGTGCTTCCGAAATTGATACTTGTTCCTGCCATTTCTTTCAAGGCAAAAAACATCACCGACAAACCTATTAAACATGTCTTTTTTAATGCGATATTCAGTCTAAAAGGTGATCAAGAAAACTTAGGGGACAAGCTGTTGGTGGCCATTCGAGGAAAACCGCTCATGCCTGGGGATGTGACTGAAGTCTTATTCATGAAAAGCAATTTCGGAGTTGAAGGGAGACTCCCTGCCGATTTCAAAAACAACCCGGCCTGGAAAAAAGCTTTAGTCAAGCTCTTCGTCAAGTCAAAAGGCTCCCAGTATGCTCTTCTGGGAGAATGGGAGATCTCCCGCGAAATAGACTTTAAAGAACCTGAGGAAGTGGTCCCGAAAAAATAGGAAGAGGACCTTTCTTTCTGAATAAACTTTTTAACTAGAAACAGACCTCCTTAAGGTCAATTCTCAAGAGAGGAGAGGTGGGCTTGATGAATCAAGCCCCTACAGATAAATCATGCCCCTACAAACAAAGACCAGTCCCTTTCTAAGCTGAATGTTAATTGCTGATTACTAATACAAACGCAATAATTAATGTGTCATCGCGAGGAGCGGAGCGACGCGGCGATCCGCCGTTGCGAGCACAGCGTGGCAATCTCATCCTATAAAGACGAGATTGCCACGCCCTTTCAGGGCCCGCAATGACAATGTAAAGACTTTTACTGCGTTTGTATTAATATCGGTTTGTTAACTAAAATCTAAAGGATTGGGTTTAAGAATTTTTATATAGCTTTTCTCTTTCAGCCTTTTTAAAAATTCTACAAATTTCTTTTGATATTTTTCAGTAAAAAGCTTTTGTTCCATTTCTTTTCGAGCTTCCTCAAAGGGTTTAAGGCGTTCCTCTTTTTTCTCTTCTAATTTCAGCAAATACCATCCATTTCTTATCTTAAGCCATGGAGTCATCTCCCCCACCTTCAACTTCTCCACAGCCTGTTCCAGGGTTTTTTCCAATTCACCTTTCTTGAAGGTCCCCAAGTCACCCTGACTTTCTTTTTCTGGCCCATCCGAATACTCGCTGGCTAAAGCAGCTAAATCCTCTCCAGAGGCAATTTTCGAATCGATCTCTCGCTTTTTGGCCTCTATTTCTTCCTCGCCTATTAACTCAGCGGAAAGATAGATGGCTTTCAGTTTATATTCCGGCGGCTCTATGAATTCCTCTGGATGAAGCTTATAATAACTAACAATTTCAGAGTCATCAAGGACAATATTTCTATTGACCTCTGTAACGATAATTCCTTCCTTCATTATGTTTTCCCTCAACATTTTCTTCCATTCCTCAAAATCTGTACCTTGCTCCCGCATTAATCGGATGAGTTCCGCATCCGAATCTATGTTATTCTCTTTCTTTATGTTTTCTATGTACAGTTTCATCTGTTCATCAATATTTAAGTCCTGCTTTTTGGCCTCTTGCAAAAGGAGACGTTGCGTAATCATTTCGTCCAAAAGACCTCTTCTTCGCAGAGCATACTGTTTTTGGAATTCTTCCCCTTGATACTGAGCTCTGAGCATTAGACGAAGAACTTCATCCTGTTCCTTAACCTGAGATAGGGTGATAATTTCATCATTCACGATGGCTACAATTTCTTCGATAACCTCTTGGCTGTAAAGAAGCACTGACACGGATAACATCAGGAGAAATAATAAAATCATTCTTTTATTCATCATGAATTATCTCTTTGATATGGGAAGGATAAATTCAATGGATAGAAACTCCATTCCATATTTTTTTTTAATTCCTCTATATGCCCGGAAATTCGCTGCTTTATTTTTTGATCCAAGATTTTTACTTTTATGCCAGATAAAGCATCCTTTTCAGAAATTAGCTCTGATTCGAATCTTTTATCCAACCTGAATATGTGATAACCATAAGATGACTCCACCACAGGGCTTAACTCTCCTTCCTTAAGGGAAAATATCACTCTTTCCATTTCAAAGGGAAGCTGGCCCATTTCAAACACTCCCATCTCCCCTCCTTTAAAAGCTTCTAAGCCGACAGATTCTTCCTGGGCAACTCTTCTGAAATTTTCTTCAGAAGCATTCTTCACCCTTTCAAAAACTTCAATGGATTTATCCTCAGTTTCCAGTAAAATCTGGCTGACCTTAATCCTCTCAGGACGTAAAAATTCCCCCTTATGAAGTTTATAATACTCCTTTATTTCTTCTCTTTTGACATCGATGCCCTTCACAAGCATATAAGTATATTTCTCGACTAACAATCTATCAAATAAAATCTCGGTATCCATTTCCTCCACAAAGACTTTGCTTTCATCAGACTTAAATTCATTCGACAACTTTGCCAAATACTCTTTTTTTTCTTCCCAGGTCAAACTCATCTTCTGATTTCGACTCGCCTGTAAAAAAATCTTCTCATCAATAAAACTATCGAACAGGCGGCTTAAAGAAATAAAAGTTAAGGCCTTCTCGTCTTCTCCAAAAGTGCTGTGAATATACTTTTCAAAGTCGGAATTAAAGTATAAAGAATCCTCAACTTTAAGGATGATGTTATTCTTTTTCTGTGGGTCCCCAAGATCAAAATCTGCAGAGTCCTCTTTTGAATTCTTCTCCCCGCAATTTGAAAAAAGCAAAAATAAAAATACTGCAAGAAAAAGAAAAAACAAACAGCGTTCCACCTTGAGTAACTTCATTTTTTTAAGCTCAACTCATTATATTACATAAAGATAACTCCTTCAAGATAGATATGGTTGCATCCATAATCTCTGTCTCCCCCTTAGAAGGAATGGAAAGACTCATCACGCCTTGAGGAGTAATAGTTCCTGAATATCTCTCGATGATCCTGGTCAGCCGTTCCAAATTGGCAGATGATGAGGGGTAAAATTTAAATATTATTCTTTTTCCCATACGATCAATGGAATTGATTTTTATCGTTTGTGCCAGGTATTTGATTATGCCGTAATGGAGAAGATTCTCAACGGTTGAGGGAAGATTGCCGTATCGATCGATTATCTCTTCTTTTATTTTTCCAATTTCAACTAAACCCTCCACAGAGGAGATTCGCTTGTACAGGTTAAGCCTCAGGTTTATCTGGGGAAGATAATCCTCGGGAATCCGGATGTCAACTCTCAAGTTGATCTCACTTTTGGCTTCTTCACTGGCTTCCCCATTGAGTTCTTTGATCGTTTTCCCGAGCAGGTTCATATAATAATCAAAGCCGACCGCTTCCATATATCCATGCTGCTCTGAACCCAAAAAATTCCCGGCTCCTCTTATCTCCAAATCTTTTGCTGCCAAACGAAAACCAGATCCCAACTCAGTAAACTCCTGGAGTGCTTTTAAGCGTTCCTTGGCCAGACGAGTGAGGTCAGTGAATGGAGGAACAAAAAAATAGGCATCGGCCTGACGAGAGGAACGGCCCACTCTCCCGCGCAGCTGATAAAGCTGAGCCAACCCAAAAAGGTCAGCACGTTCCACAATAAGGGTGTTGACAAGAGGAATATCAATGCCGTTTTCAATAATTGTTGTTGAAACCAGAACATTGTACTTCTGGCTTATAAAATCAATCATCCTTTTCTCCAGAGACACGCCTGACATTTTTCCATGGATAACAACGACTCTTGCCTGGGGGACGGATTTTTCTATTATACGCGCAACTCTATCAATGTCTTCTATCCTGTTGTGGATAAAGTACACCTGGCCTTTCCGGGCTAACTCCATTTTTATAGCTGAGGTAACAAGCTTCAGGCTAAAGGAAGTCACAACTGTATGGATAGCCAGCCTGTCCTTAGGGGGTGTTTCAATAAGGCTTATATCCCTGAGGGCTGTGAGTGATAAATTCAATGTCCTCGGAATCGGAGTTGCACTCATGGTTAATACATCGATATTGGCTTTTATCTGTTTTATTTTTTCCTTGTGATTGACTCCGAACCTCTGCTCTTCATCGATAATCAAGAGACCTAAATCCCGGAATTGAACATCTTTGGAGAGAAGCCGATGGGTCCCGATGACAATGTCGATTAACCCTTTTTTCAAATCTTCAACAATCCTCTTCTGTTGACCTTTTGTCTGAAGGCGAGTGAGGCCTTCTACCCGGACAGGAAAGAGGACCATCCTGTTCCTGAAGGTTTGCAGATGCTGGTTCGCAAGAATAGTGGTAGGGCAGAGCACAGCAACCTGCTTCCCATCCATCACAGCTTTGAAAGAAGCCCTTATCCCCACTTCCGTCTTTCCATAGCCCACATCTCCACAAAGGAGACGGTCCATGGGGGATTCTGACTCCATATCACTCATAATTTCCTTTATGGCCTTCAGTTGGTCCTCTGTTTCCTCATATTCGAATGTTCTTTCAAACTCAGACTGCCAGGCGCCTTGAGGGGTGAAGCTAAATCCTTTGATAGCCTTCCTCTGCGCATATAGATGCAAGAGTTCCTTGGCCATTTTTTCAATGGCTTTTTTTGTTCTGGCCTTTGTCTTTTCCCAGGAAAGACTTCCCAATTTATTGAGAAGAGGTGCGCTCGATCCAACCTTAGAATATTTCTGAATCAGGTTAAGGTCTTCAACCGGCACAAAAAGTTTATCGTCATCTCTATAGGTGATTTCAATGAACTCCCTGTTTTTTCTATCAATCTCCATCTTTACAAGCCCCTTGAAAATCCCAATCCCGCAATCTGCATGAACAACATAATCATCTGCTTTGAGGTCCTGGAAATGGGAAAGAAAGGGCTTAATTCGAGGACGAGAAACGATGATTTTTTCCTCTGTAAAGATATCTCTTTCAGAAAAAATAGTCATTTTTTCTTTAGGATAGCTGAATCCATTATGAAGACCCCCAACCAGAAGAACAATTGCTCCGTCTTTAGGGAAAACAAAAGGGGAGGAAGACTCAAGGCATAAAATTTGATGCTGGGAAAGAAGGCTGGCTAATTTCTTGCGCACATCCTTGTTCGAAAAATAGATGAAGCATCTCTCTCTTTCTTTCTGCAGTCTTTTCAAATATTGAAGAAAAAAGGGAATCTTGTTTTCAAACCTGGGGACGGATTGGAAAGAAAAGGAGTGAGTTTTTTCCCCTCTCCTGGAGCCGAGCTCTTGCCACTGGATCGCCTCTCTTTTTATTTGTTTCCAGAGGGAAGGCGGATAAATTTCCTCTGGGGGGAGACAGAACTGTCTGTCACTTTTTAACTCATGATACTGTTCCCTCATATCCTCGATGGTTTCCTTCCATTCCCTTTCCAATTCATCAAGGTCATCAATTATGAACAGAGAATTTTTTAGATAATGATCAAAAGGTACAAAATGCTTTTTATGAAGAAGGGAAAGGTAGAAAAAAGAAGGAAAGAAATCTCCTTTCTTGACTCGAGCTGCTTTCTTTCCTATATCTCTTGAAAAACGCGCTTCACCCTTTCTCTGTGCCAGCTCCTCCCATTCCAGGAGAAATTTTTGTGAACCTGGAAATTCCCTGAGAGAAGGGAGGAAAATACGATCAACTTTCTTTATGGAGCGCTGTGATGAAGAGTCAAATTCACGAATGGAAACAATCTCATCGCCGCTGAATTCGATCCGAAGAGGAAATTGTTTCCAGGGAGAAAAAACATCGACAACACCACCGCGCCAGGCATATTCTCCAGCAGAATTGACTAAATCTTCCCGGATATACCCGTATTCACTGATTACTTTCAGAGTCTGATCGCGGCCGGCAATCTCTCCCTTTTCCAACTCTAAAAAAAAGCGCTTGAGGTTTTGGGGATTGGGGAAAGGCTTGAGCAGCCCAAAGAGATTTGTCACAATTAGGGATGGCGAATGACAAGTCAAATCATAGAAAAATTTCATCCTTAAAGAGATTGAATCAAGGGAGGGAAAAATCTCCTGGTAAGGATTTTCTGAGAGTGAGGGCAGAGAATTAAGGTTAATGTGGGAGGGAAACTGGGATAAATAAAACCGGGACTGTTCATCAATCCTGGGAAGAGAGGAGGAAGATGGCTGGATAAAAATAATTCTTTTCTTCAATTCCTGGGCCAAGACAGAGAAAAAATAGGGCTTGGACGGCTCGATGAGCCCTGCCACTTTAAGCCTTTTTTCTCCCTGGTTTATAGCACGGAGAAGTTTTCTGAATTCTTCTGTTTCTTTTAGAAAATCCAAGCTCATGCTCTTATTATACTCAACACCAGAAACAAGATAAATGAGCTGATATGAATCTAAGCATTTTCTCTCCGTGATGAAAGATAATAGTTTTGATCAGGCTTGGCGTTTCAAAAACATAGCTCTGCCAGGCCAGACTTTGTCATCATAGTGAGAATAAGGCTGTATTCTGTCTGATGACATCACATTATAATAAAGTCCGATCCAAACTAGCCTGACGAAAGTTTGGTTGCGGGCATAAAACTAAAATTTGAATTTTAATCCGACCCGGAATAGAAAACCCGATAAATCAAATCCAGAAATCCTGTAATCAATATCTCCCTGCTCTTCGCTGCCTAATACTCGTTGAAGATAGAAAAAAGTCGAATCACCTGCTAATTCTCTTGCACTTTCTTCTGCCTGGTCCAAATTAACTTCATTCAAATACTCAAGATAAACACGAGCAGAAATTATTTGGGAAACACTTATAGAAGAAGTCTTAAGCCTTTTGAAGTTGAGGACCCTGTAGAGTGCTTCCACAGAAAAGAACATATTTAGAGAGAGGTCGAAATCAATCCCTGTTCCCACATGAAAACCGACTGCACTGGAATTGCTCTCGAGTTTCCAGGCGATATAATTCCAAAGTGCCGCAGTACCTACGCCTTCGGCTGTCTTAACAGCCTTTTTGCATCGAATCCTGCCAAAATAATATCCAATTCCTCCCAGAAAATTCCAGCGTGCCTTTGGCATGACAGAAAAAGAATATATGACTGAGAGATAAAAAGGATAAACATCAGAGCTGAGCTCTGGGGTATAAGAGAAAGTTCCGACAAAATCACCCGTGTCTGGAGTAGTAAATCGACCTGTATTGCTATTTAAACTTTTTGAAAAATATCCGGTTCCAAGAGAAAAAGCTATGTTAGAGTTCAGCTGATAGATAAATTCCAAAGATATATCCAGCCCTGGATAGGTTTTCTCCCCTTGAATGGCGCTGTAATCATAATAATCTGTCGTAGTATACCATGCATCATGCACTTCCCCCCAAGGGAGTAAACCGAAACTCATTTTTACAAAAAGCTGTTTGGACTCAAGAGTAAAAGGAAAAAGATAAAAAAAACATAAGATTGCCGGAAGAATGTATTTTTTCACTTTTCAGTCTTGCTCTTATCCTATCACAAATCCAGAGAATTTTTAGGCTTGAGTTTCACCTTTTTTCTTTTAGGCAAAAAGCATCCAATTCTTTCTTTATCCATTCTCAGCAAGGAACATGCCAATTCATAATAAGGGATTGAGCTCAAAAACAGACCAGACTTATGTCCTTCCTGGATGACAAATGTAATATAAGGGAATTACGGGATTTTATTCTAAAGAAGGAATTATGTCTTTTTAGAGAATGCGATTTCCCATTCGCCTGATTCAGATATTTTAATCTTTACGATTTCTCCTTCCATCTTGCACTTGTAA
>Ga0209991_10000190_pt1 | contig 26928 bp, 16 predicted proteins | sample ChitaG_FD_183167 | JGI IMG/M metagenome (GOLD analysis project Ga0209991, IMG submission 183167) | Deep subsurface microbial communities from South Pacific Ocean to uncover new lineages of life (NeLLi) - Chile_00310 metaG (SPAdes)... | ecosystem: Environmental > Aquatic > Marine > Oceanic >... | reverse complement strand
GTGAACCTTTAGATCAATCCCCAATTCCTTGAGAGCAGGAGCGATCGAATTTATGTCTCCGTTGCAGCTCTCGATTCCGTCTGTGATCAGAATAATGCTTCCATTTTTAATTTTTTCAAAATCTTTTGCGGCCTGAAGTGTTGAATAAACCAGCGGAGTTTTCCCCCTCGGTTGAATTTTGTTGATGGTGTCGATCAGTTGATTCTTCGCCACAGGTCCGATCGGTACGACCAACTCCGTGTCCTGACAGGCTCTTTTATCTTTAAGATTATATCTATGCCCATACATACGCAGCCCCACATTCATTTCATCCGGAAGTCCGTTGATAATTTGGGCTAAAACCTTTTTAGCTATAGAGATTTTACTTTCTCCACTTATCTGCCCCCACATGGAATTCGATGCATCCAGGATAAGTTCCACATTCTTTGTAGCTTCCTTCTCTGCGCCCTTTTCAAACAGGATTTGGATGAAGCCAGGCTTTTTTGCCTTGGCTTTCCATTCCGCTTTAAGGCGATATTCCACAGGTGCGGTGAGCTGTTTAAAAATCGTGTTTGCGCTTTGTTCAACCTGTTTATCTGAGGGAGAATGATAGAATTGCCCGCGGCTTGCATAAGCGATTTCCTTAAAAATCTGCCGACGGGTATTCCTGAAATAATTCGTTTTATTATCCCATCCGGACTGAACTCCGATTGTTGAGAAACTGATTCCAGCATCAAGAATGGAATCCCAAAGCTCAATGTATTGTTGAAGATATTTGTTTGTCTCACCGTCGATTTCATCAAAAATAGCCAGTACCGCCCGGTTGCCTTTTTTATTTCTGACGCTATTTATAGCCTCCATCAAACCTAAGAAAGTATTCGTCCCCCCACCGCCCTTGACCTCTTTTTCGATGGCCTGCTTTAGCTGTGCAGGATTATGGGTAAAATCAGAGAGAGAAAAGACTTCAGCCGTATATTTCATCAGTTTGATGTTTAATCCTTCTCCTAGATTGTCTAGATATCCTTCAAGAACCCGCTTCACTATAGGCACGCTTTTCCCCATGCTTCCGCTGTCGTCATACACGATTGTTAAATAGGTTTCAGGGCGAACGATTTTGAGATAATAATCATCAGGATCCAGGGTATAGGTGATTTTCATAGTGCTGCCAACTGAAACTACATCAGAAGGTTTGATTTCTATTCCGTCTTCTGTCAAAAGGGTGTAATCAGGCCTCAGGATTCCGGTATTATCAAGATAAAGAGTCAGTGAATTGCCGGGTTCTTTTAAAAAAAGTTTGAAATAATCGACATCCTTCTGCGCGGCTTCTCCTCCTAGATAAGTGTCTAGAGGTAATAACTGAGCTTCTGGAATTGAATTGTTAGGCTCCTTTTCCATTAGCTGAACTTCCCCGAGAGTTTCTTCCCCGCTTTGTTTAGTCCCCAGCTCTTTAAAATATCCTTTGACAAACATCTCATCGATATAGAGATATTTTGGATCATGCCCCTGAGTGACTTGTATTTTCAGATATTTTGCCTTCACCGGCTTAACTGAGAATTCTTGATAACTTTCCGCCTTTGGCTCCAGGGTGATTGTTGTTAAGGGTTTAAAACCCGATTTTGGTGTCTGATTGGATACCCAGAACTTGATCTCTTTTGGAAAGTATCTGCCATCAAGTTTAAACCCAATGCTGTGAATTTCGACAAATCTCCCCTGAGGAAAACAAAAAACAGCCTCTTCCGGAAGAGTCGCCTTACGGAAATCGAGGTCATAATCATTCCCCATCTTTTCTTTTTCATCTAAGTAATGGTCGATGAGCTCCCAAAACTGGTCATCTTTTGGAGGAGTTACTCTATAGATAACCGCAGCACCTCTTCTTGAGGAGAGAAGATCTTGCAGATGTTCGGTAGGTAGGGTGCTGGGATCGAGGGAAATTACCTTTATTTTATCAAGAAGTATTGCTCCTTTATCCAGAGCGGAAGTCCCGAACCCCACTCGACCATCAACATAGCGGCCATCTTCGATATCAAATATAACCCGGCCATCAAAACGGAAGAGAATGCGATTTTCGGCAAAATCCACCTGTAGAGGGAACCATTTCTTGTGGAGGTATCCCATTTTAGCGAAGGCAAGAATCTCTAGACCATGAGGTGTGCGAGCAGCAAGTTCAAAGCGGTCCTTATGAAAGTTGTATCCTGCAATGTAATAATTCTTTCCATTCCGGTAACCGAATACGACCCCGGTCAGATCGCCATCGCCCTGGACAGCATAAAGATTGGTTTGAATCGAGTAGTTTTTCAAGTCTTTATCCCCTGTCACAAGGGTTGTTGCAGGAGATTTCATATCATTTTCAATTCCAGAAAATTCGGAGAGAACTATAGCCCATTGACTTTTCGTATTGGCTTCTGGATCATCCCAGACTTGCCACTTGCTCAGATTTCCTGATATAAAATCTTCTTTAAAAAGAAGATTCCCATTTCCGCCGGGCTTTGATTCCTCTTTGGAAACCGTTGTGATTTCTGATCTTTTAGGATAACCATAGACAAACATCTCGTGAATCCGGACATATTTTTCCGAAGTAGAGGAAAGAATGCGGATTTTTAAGTATTTAGCTTTAACGGGCTTGATTTTAAACTCTTGATAACTCTCTTTTTCAGGCTTTACATCAAACGTCCCAAGCGAATGAAAGGTATTTTCTAAGTTTTGTTCTGAAACCAGAAATTCGACTTTTCCAGGGAAAGAATTCCTAACAAGCTGAAGACCGATGCTGCCTATTTCGACTTCTTTTTCCATGGGAAAAGCAAATACAGCTTCAAGCGGGAGCTGTTTTTTCTGAAGGTCAAGATCCAATGTATAGCGATAGTCTTTATCTTTCGTAGTCAGCCACAACCTATGATCGATAAGATCCTTGAATTCTTCCTGATTAGGTCTTGAAACAACTTTTGCACCGCGTCGCTGGGATAGCAAATTCTGCTCTTTTATGGGAGGTAAAGTGGATGGATCTAAATATTTTACAGTAATAGGCCCAAAAAGCACCCTTGCCCCTCTAAGGCCGGAAGCGCCCAGGCCGAATTTTCCACTTGTGTAGCGTCCGTCTTCAATGTCAAAAATGACACGGTCATTGGCGCTGAACCTGATACGGCTGCCAGCAAAATCCAGACGAAATGGAATCTCTTCTCGCTTTGGAAACTCCATTTCACAAATGCTTAACATTTCATACCCGCCAGGGGTCCGAGCTTCTAGTTCAAAACGATCTTCCTCAAAATTATAGCCGACAATATAAAAATGCTTCTGATCCTGATAGCCGAATATAATGCCGGTAAGAAAACCATAACTTCCGACTTTATAGAGAGAGGTTTCAACAGTATAGTTCTGCCATGATTTTTCACCTGCCAAAAGTGCTGTGGCTATCTTTTCATTACTGTTTTTGATGCCGGATAACTCAACCAGACCTAGCCTCCACTGACTGGACTTTTTTTTCTCTGTTGGATCATCCCAGATTTCCCACTTTGTCTGCAGGTCAGAAAAATTGCTCTCGAACAGGACTTTTTCCTGAGTCTGGCCTTGAACTCCACTCTGAAGAGAAAAAACAAAAGCAATAATGATTAAAATAATTAATTTTTTTGTTGAATTTTTAAATAAAAGGGTTGTTTTCTCCATCTCATTTCACCTCATTAAATAAATTTCATCTTATTCATATTAGTTGCCTCCTTCTTTTTGTTCATCCGTTCTCTCTTCAATGATTCTATTATCTTTTGAAAAAGAATTTTTATATGCTTTATGTCGTAATCCGTTAAGTTTTGAAATTTTCTTGGTGTGACGATAGATGTAATATGGAATCGCCTCTTATATCATCTAGCATCAGTTCGTATTCTAATGACTTCTCATCTGTCTATAGGGAAATCGTCGAGCCATGCTTTTAAGCTGTCAATTATCTGTTTTAATATCCATAGGGTGAGACCGACTGCAGTCTCTTTTTCTAAAATGGTTGTTATTCCAAAACCAGCAAACTGGACTATACACAATGTCATTTTCAAGGTCATCCTCACTTCATCTTTCTTATCTGCAAAAACCTGTTCAGAGATTATTGCATTAGCCATACAGTTACTAAAAGCTCCCATCGATATAAGAAGCTTTGTTATGGGATACTCTACTTGAGCTTGCCCTCCTCCTGATTCAGTTATGCCTAGAACATGGCCAGTCTCTGGATTTACTCTCCACCAAGCAACGACTGTTTCGTTTTTTACAACCACTGCTTTTTGAGTAACAAGGACTACATATCCAGCAACCAGATCTTTTTTTATTTTGGTTTTGGCATCTTCAGGAAGGTCTAATTTTTTCAATGTTGGATCGTTCAGATTTCGAATAGTCAACCATCCGCTACCTTGCATCCTCTCTTGGGAATAAATCTCTGCTGTATTTGTTATTGCTTCTGATTGTCCTTTTATGAGAAAGGCTTCTGCATTTGTATCCAAGACACCTTGCTTTAGGCGAATGAGAAATGGATCAATATCTGACGTTGAAGCTGTTGCTATCTCGTTTGAAACTATGTCAAAACCAGAGCAGACTTCCAATTCACCACATGGTTTTTGCCGGAGAAAATTGTAGTAATTTAAAACGTTCGGACGTTTGAAGTAAACCATGTTCCCTAAGGAGCTCCATTCTCGACGGGCTAGAGCCAGAAAATAAGCGGGGCCTGGCAGCTTTGTGATCTCACTTATTTGCTTTGTCAAATTTTTTTGTTTTGTCAGATTGCCCCGGCTGAGTAATCCGAGAAGAATTTTTTTGTTGGCAAGAATATTCTTAGCCGTCCAATGGGTAACGAAATCCGAGGTTAAATGACAAATCTGGATAGTGATTTCATTTTCCCCAAGAAGGGCCAAGCCATTTTTTATCCGAAGCTCTCTAGATATTTCTGGTTTTGGGATATCTTTTCTCTCTCGAATAGCAGGGCCGATTGCGTCAAAAATATGACGCCTGATTTTTTGACTGGGCTCTCCAGGAACGCGGATTTCGTATTCTATCCATTCTGCAGTCAATTGAGAATCCTTTTTCTTTTTTTCTTTGCCAGCCATTGCGCCCAAGATGCCTCCTGTTATTCCTGTGACTCCTGAGCGGCCTGATTTCCTTCCAGGTGTATCGTTTATCTCTCCGGTGTCCATGAAGCTAGATTTTGTAACTCTTTCAGATCCTACGCTTAGTATAGGCAACCATTCCTTTTGATCTAGCACTGCTGTAACAAAGCTTTGTTTGGGATCCTTTTCTTCGAGAATATTCAAATCCTCAGGCCAGTTCATTGGGTTATGCTGAAGCGTGATCTGTTTCCCAAAGAGCTTGGACGGTTGTACAGTATGCTCAAGGACTGTGTCTTCCTCGAGTTGGCCATTTTCCCATCTTTCCACTATTATCCGTATGTCGACTAAATGGAGCAGCTCCTCATCGAGTTCTTCCGGAGAATAATATTCCTCTTGCTCTATCATAACCTCATTTGGAACAGCGCTTGGAAATGTTGGATCCAAATTCACCCAGGTATTTTCCTTATTCCACTGAACCCACCAATGGTCTTGTAAGGCCGCATGTTCAGCCTCCTGGATTAAAGATTCTTTGTCTGTTTTGGGTTTACCGACAGCATTTAAAATGGCTATTGTTTGTTCTTCTACACGTTTGGAAAGTTTTTTAACCATTTCCTCTTGTTCTTCAACATCTTTCATTGCTTTGCCGAATTCTGCGCTATCCAATTGGTGTTTCAGAGCATACTTGTCGATGAGGTCATCAAAAGCCTCCCTAGAAAGAGAAGGAGACGAAGGAGGAGTAATAGAGGGGATCTGTCCGAGTCTTGATCTCAGATTCTTTACTTTTTCTGCAGACAGTGTCCCCCGTGCTAATCGTACCTCATGACCAGCTAAATCAATCAGCTCATGAAGCAGTAGAGCACGGTCCAGACTGTTGCCGAGGCGATCCATCAATACTCCAATTGGTCCTCGGAGAGAACCGCGATAAGGGACAAGGTAAGTATTATCGCGGACCCATTCAAAGAGCTTTATAGAATTATTACCGATCTTCTCAATAATCGCCTCGGGGTCGAATGTATCCCTGGGCAATTCCTGGACTGCCTCTTCAAGGGCATTAAACAACCTTTCCAGTTTATCCGCCAATTGCTTGAGTTCTTCAGTACTGGGTTTTGATGTTTCCTGTGCGAAAGCTTTGTATTCAGTGATCCCGCTCCACATAAAAAGCAGGATAAATATCATAAACCAGCAAAGTTTTTTTGAGACTATGTTTCCCATTTTTCCCTCCTCCTTTTCATAAAATGCTCATATTTTATTTGTTAAGTTTAAAATAATTCTCACTCCGATAGCCCCGGAAGTAAAGAGAAGTGGGGGAAACTTCGGTTTCATAGGCCAGTTCAAATCGGATAAAGGTTTTTGGGGGAATGATAAACGGAGATGGTGGACGATGGAGAAGTGTATCTGTTTCAGTATCATCTATAGATATTTTTTCTTCATTCACAATAAGCACAAATTGTGCTTTTCTCTGGATTTCAATGCCGCTCTCTGCCACTGATTGAATCCCCAAATCCAATAAAACTTTTCCGTTATCTTTTCGCATTCCAAAGATCATCACTTCCATTACATCCCCATCGCGGTGAGTGGCTATTGCCTTCGGCATTCCTTTTGGTTTTTTCCCTGTCAGGTCAAGCTGAAATACGTCATTTCTGATTCGAACGCCAAGTTGATTTACGCAAGCTGATTTAGGAACAAGGAAAGCAAGTTCCTGGTGCTGATAAATCTCGGGAGTGAAGCGTATGAATCCTTGTTCGGTGGTTGAGCCACCACTAGAATAATAGAAATACCCGCCGTCTGTGGTTACCCAAGTGTATTCTTTAGGTTTTATCTGCACGATATCTTTAACGCTTTTCCCTGATAGGCTTTTTCCGCTGAGTTGTACCACTACATAGTGCCACCCTGCGGGGGCTTCCTCTTCTGCATACTCGTTCTGGATATCAAAGGAAAGGGCTGCGAACTCTACTAGATCACTTTTTGCAAGGCTTAGGACTTTGCCAGGTGGCCCGCCTGTTCCACGGGCTTTTTTTATGTCACCTTGAATCGAAAGGAGAATATGGCCATACTCATAGTCGAAGAACTGGAAACCAAGATTCTCTGAGCTCTTTGGGATTAAATAAACGAAGTTTACTTTGCGCACATCACCCTTTTTGGGGATAGTAAAGGCCTTTTGAAGGTTTGCTCCTCCGGGAATATCCTCGGTCGATCCATGTAGCGAAAACGCCAGCCCGTCTGCAAAAATGTAGGCGTGGTTGTATAATTTTTGGATCATGTATGCAACGTCTACCTCGACGTATTCTGTCTTCTTTTTCTTTCCTGCGAATGTGGACACTCCCATGGTTTTGTCTGTTTTCCCTTCAAGCTTGTCTTTCTCCACCTTTTGCTTGGGATGAATATTCTCCCATTGGGTTTCGAGGACAACGAAGATTCTCCCTGTAGGTGCCTGCTTTCCCAATATTTCTTGCTCCAAGGTGATTTTGATTATATTTATGCTCGCAGCTTTGTTTGAAGCCTGTTCTGGGGCATTCGCTTCGCTTGTCGACAGGCGCACGTCTTTTACGTTAACAGATAGGTTTCTGGTGTTTTCTGCAATGTTTTCTAAAGGCCAGCAAAAAAAGCAAAGAAAAGATGCAGCCGTATAGACTAAAACTCTGAATTCTTTGATGTTATACATTACCCTTCCCCTAATAAATTCATTATTCAAATATTCTTTTCTTTTAATGTATTAATAACAATTGTTAAAGAGAGTGTCAATTTTAATAATTTGTAAGCGTAAGCAGTTTTATGAGCTAAGTTTGTCCTTATGATTGGAGAAGCCGAGAAAAGGAATCGTAAGCAAATAGCCTCCGGCGGCCAGGATCAGGACAATATTGTATCCTCCCCAGAATGCAATCATAAGCGCGAGTATCGAGTTAATTACAGATGAAAAGGCATTGGTTGCCCATGCCCAAGGAATAAGCCTCTTTTCTTTTTTCTCCAGCATTCGAATTCCAGAAGGAAAAGGAAATCCCATCATGAACCCGAGGGGAAAAATAAACAAAAAAGTCAGGAAAATTTTTAAAGAGAGATTGAGACCTATAAACTTTTCATAAAAGACTGGGAAAATAAGAAGATAAGCAGCAATAAGCCCCACGCAAAAAACAAGACTTACCCTAAGATTCTTTTTTAGATTATGGCCTAGAATTTTCTTAGAGAAAAGACTTCCCCATCCTGAGGAAAAGAGAAGAGAAAAAATGATGATAGCGGTGGAGTATAGTGGATGGCCCAAAAAAAGTATGAATTTTTGTATAAAAGTTATTTCCACAAACATAAATGCCATTCCGATCAGGCTGAAATAGAAAAAGACTTTCAGAGAAACACCTTTCCTGCTTCTTTTGCTCCTTCGAAAAACAAAAAGCGGCAGCAGTATTAGAACAAAAGCTATGATGATAGCTTGGATGAAAAGAACCGGCACCAGAAATTCTCCTTGAAGAAATGGCAGCCACTTTTGACTGAGAGCTGTGTAAGTATCTTTAATTTTATTAAGCTTGAAGAAGTTGAAGAAAAACGGCCGGTTGTCTGATACAGGTTTTACCTGGAATAGATAATCTTTGTAGAACTCTTTTCTCTTTGAAGGCGAAAGAAGCTGAATTGCATAATTATAATATAGAGGCTCGTCAAATTCATTGTGTATATTCACTTCATCAGCTTTTATGCCAGGATAGAAAACGAGATCAAAGAGGCATTTGTCAGCAAAATCTTTGAGCTTTTGGATTTCCTTTTTGGAGAAAGAGCTATTTTTAACAAAATAGCTTATTGTTCCCCAGCTTCTGATAGCCATGAGATGGGAAGCGGGATCTTTTTCGCTCCTTTCTAAGGCTTCGATCCATGTTGCCAGGATTCTTATTTCCTGACGGGGAGGGGGGAGCAAGTATAAACTCATGCTGACCACTCCTTCAGGAGTTAATCTGTTTAAAATGTTGACAAAAGACTCGAGTGTATAAAGATAATTTTCCCCGAATCCATACATGCCTGTTCCGGATGAGCCAAAGACATCTGCCAGGGAAAATACAATGAGATCAAAGTATTCTTTTTCTTTTTTTAAAGCCGCCCGGCTGTGTAAAGATACGATATCTATGTTTTCTTTATTGTAGAGTTCGCCAGAAAAGGAAGAGAGTTCCTCGCTAAGAATCTTAACGATGCCAGAGTTGCTCTCGATGACCTTGATTTGAGAGGCTTCGAAAGCAAGGGCCGCAAGGACGTCCAATCCCCCTTTGGGTTCGATGATAAGCACATGCGGTTCTTCCTTGAAAGCATAGGAAAGGGAAGAGGGAAGGAAGGAGAAAAATTCCAGGGATGGGTCCTTTGAATCTTTAAAGGCGGTAATAGCAGTAAGTTCACTTCCATCAATGGATAAGCCGAGCTGGGGAGGGAGATTTTTGTTATACAGCAGGCTTAAACCCGGTGCATATCTTACTGCAGGAGACTCGAGAATATCTATTCGTGACACAGCATTCCATTTTGTGAGATGATGTTTTGCCTGGGGATATTTTAAGGCTAAAGGAAGGGCTTTGAAGGGAGATATCCTGAAGCTTAACCAGGAGGGCGAGGCAAAAAAGAGAATTATTTCTGCTGCCATGAAGCAAACCAGGAGAGATTTAAAAATGAATGACCTCCTGGTATAGAAGAGGAAAGAAGAAACAAGAGCCAAAAAGGAAATAATGAGGATAACGCCCTTGTCTCCCTTGGGCAAGAATATAAAAATGGCAAGCAGAGTGCCAGTTCCTGCTCCCAGAAGATCATAGAAATAAATCTTGTTAACAATGCTTGAAGCCCTGGTTATAGCAAAAGAAATTGTCATACCAGCAAAGAGGAAAGGCACGCTGAGGAGGAAATAATAGAGGATGATAAAAAAAACTTGATTTTTATCCCAGGAAAGCTGGATGAAATCGAAGGGAATAGAATTACAGAGAAGAAAACTCAGAAGAATAGTAATAGAAAAGAGAAAGGAAGTAAAAGACAGGAATTTGTCTCGGTCCAATTGGTGAAGTTTTTTAAAGAAAGATAAAAAAGATCCACTGGCCCCAAATCCCAGGAAAGCTATGCTGACCACTAAGAATGCAAAGTGGTACTGTTGAGAAATCGAGAAATATCTTGTGAGAGATATTTCCAGACAAAGGGTTGCTGATGAGATTAAGAATATTCCCACAAGAGAGCGGACTCTTAGTTTTTCCACTGCCATCTATATTACTTCATTTGCAAATAATAGTTAAATTTAAAGGTTCTTATCTATTTTGTGTGGGTCATAATCAGAAAATATTCGGGATCGGAACAGACGGAACAGACCGAAATTTATTGCTTTTCCCTGAGTGTTATGTTAGTTATTTAATAAAATAGATATGATTAAATTTGGCACTTCGGGATGGCGAGCCGTAATGGGGGAAGAATTCACTTTTCAGAATGTCAGAATAGTTATTCAAGCAGTATCAAATTATCTCAAGAAAAAATTTCCCGGGGACCGGATTTCAGTCATTATGAATTATGATACCCGTTTTCTTTCAGAGAGGTTTGCTCTTGAAGGCGCGAAGATTTTCTCCCACAATCAGATTCACGTCTTTATGTCAGATAGAGATGCTCCATCTCAGGCTCAGGCTTACCAGGTGATAAAGAGAAAAGCTCAGGCAGGCATTAATTTTACTGCTTCTTTCAATCCCCCTGAATATAACGGGCTAAAATTCAATACAGAGACCGGCGCTCCTGCACTTCCAGAAGAGACTGATAAAATAGAAGAAGAAATAAAGTTATTGATGAAAGATTATTCTTTCTGTTCCTATTATCCAAAGGTTGAGTTTATTGAGAAAATTGATCTTCAGCACGATTATCTTTCCTATATCCAGGAAAAAATAGACTTTGATCTCATCCGGAAATCAAAGATTAAAATTGCAGTCGACCTTCTGTACGGTACAAGCCGGGAATATCTGGATGAAATTCTGGAAGAAAATCATATTCCTGTAGAAGAGATTCATGGCTACATCGATCCATATTTTGGCGGGATTACGCCTTCTTGTACTGAAAAGAATCTTGGGGAGCTAAAGACGCTGGTTAAAGAGAAGAAATGTCACCTTGGAATCGCTACAGATGCTGATGGGGATCGTTTTGGAATTGTTGATGAAAAGGGGAATTTTATTATTCAGAATTTAATCCTGTCTTTGTTATTAGACTATCTTGTCTCAAAGAAAAATTGGAGGGGGGGAGTTGCCCGTTCTGTCGCCACAACTCACTTAATAGACCGAATCGCCCGCAGATATGACCTTCCACTTTTTAAAACACCCGTTGGTTTCAAGTACATGGCTGACCTCTTTCTGAGGAAAAAAATCATTTTTGGGGGGGAAGAAAGTGCTTGTTTAGCCATAAAAGATCATCTTCCAGAAAAGGATGGCATTATAGCTGGGTTACTGGTTGCAGAGATGGTGGCTGCTTTAGCGAAAGGCCTTTCAGAGCAGATAGATGATTTGTTTAGCAAATACGGAAAAAGAGTTGGAAAACAGAAGAGCATCCCTTTTAAACCTGAAAGTGAGAAAAAACTGCGAAAAGTGATAAAAAACCCTCCGTCTAAGCTTGACGGCAGAAAAGTCATTAATATAGAAACCATCGACGGAATCAAATTTGATTTTTCTGATGACGACTGGTTTCTCCTCAGATTTTCAGGAACAGAACCTCTCATCCGCTGCTATGCTGAAGCTGGTTCCAAGAAAGAACTGGAAAGGCTCATGAGATCTGGATTGGAGTTGGTTTCTTAATGGCAAAAAAAGAGAAAAACAATTTGTCCTTCAGAAAAAAAATTTTAATTGCAAGTATAGTATTTCTGTTTTTTGTTTTACTAATAGCTTCTTTCTTTGGAAAACGGGGATTGATTGAAATATACAGAACTGAGAGAAGGAAGGAAGCCTTGATTCAAGAAATAGAAAGGCTTAAGCATAAGGAAATGAAACTGAGGAGAGACATAGAGGAACTAGAGAAGAATCCTAAGGCAATCGAAAAGAAAGCCCGGGAAAAGCTCTGGCTGATGAAGCCAGATGAGAAAGTTATAATCAAAAAATAAAGCTATATACTGATTGTGTCGTTAATTTAAATTAACAGCAATAATTAAATCTCAGTTCCACAAGATGTTAAGAAAACTCCATATTCCAAACAAATTCCAATTACCAAAATATATATTAAAGGGAGGAGTAAGTAGTAAGTAGTAAGGAGTAAACAGGAATATAAATATTTTGCTCCTCACTCCTTACTCCTCACTCCTTACTATGTTTTTGTTTCGGTCATTTGGATTTGTTTCCTACAGGAAGATATGCATCATTTATTAAGAGACCTCAATGATGAACAGAAGAAAGCTGTTATTCATGGAGAGGGCCCTCTTATCATCATTGCAGGAGCAGGAACCGGTAAAACAAAAGTCATCACTCATCGCATTGCCTATCTCATTGCCTCAAAATTAGCCAAACCTGAAGAGATTCTTGCTGTTACCTTTACTGAAAAAGCAGCAAATGAAATGGAGGAAAGGGTTGATCTCTTAATCCCTTACAGCTACTCATTTGTCGAGATCAGCACCTTTAATTCATTTGGAGAAAGAGTGTTAAGGAACTATGGACTTGAACTGGGTTATTCTGCGGATTTTAAGCTTCTGGATGATGTAGAGCAGGCAATTTTTTTCAGAGAGAATCTCTTCCAGTTTCCTTTGAATTTTTATCGTCCCTTGAGTTCGCCAACAAGATACATCCAGGATTTCCTGGCTGTTATTAAAAGATTAAAACAGGAAGATGTAAAGCCAGAGGAATATCTTGAGTTTTCTCGGAATCTTGATAAGAAGGCTTTGGATGAAGTAGAAAAGGAATGGGCTCTCAAACATCTGGAAATTGCTCAAGTTTATTTAAAATATCAGGAGCAGCTGATAAAAGGGGGGAAAATTGATTTTGAAGACCAGGTTGCGTTGGTTGTTGACCTTTTTAGGAAAAGGCCTTCTGTCCTCAATACATTTCAGGAAAAATATAAATTCATTCTTGTGGATGAATTCCAAGATACGAACTATATCCAGTTCGAGTTGCTTAAGCTTCTGGCTGCGAAACATAATAATTTAACGGTTGTTGGAGACGACGACCAGAGCATTTTTCGTTTTAGAGGTGCCTCCTTAACCAATATCCAAAATTTTCGAAAAGTTTACCCTAGTTATAAAAAAGTCGTTTTAAACAAAAATTATCGATCTACTCAAGCAATTCTCGATTCTGCTTATTTACTGATCCAGCAAAATAACCCCAACCGTTTAGAAGTCCAAGAAGAAATAAATAAAACACTTGAATCCTCGGTAGAAAGCGAAGGAAAAAGTATACATATGCTTCCGTTTGATACTCTTTCCCATGAAGCTGATAAAGTTGCTGAAATCATTTTGGAAAAGCTTCGAGAAGAATATCATTATAGAGACATCGCTATTCTGGTCAGGCGTAACGCAGATGCAGACCCTTTCCTCAGAACCTTGAATATGAAAGGGATCCCATTCAGATTCTCAGGAAGCCGGGGCCTGTATTCACAAGAAGAAGTAAAAGCCCTTGTCTCTTTTATTAAAGCTCTGACTGATTTTGAAGATAGCAAAAGCCTCTTTTACCTGGCTCTTTCTGAAATTTACAGAGCGGATCCTTATGACTTGACTGCCATCTCCAATTATTCGCATAAAAAAAACCTTACTTTACATAAAGTATTCAAGAATATTAATGAGGGACATACCCCTGTAGAGATTTCTGCTCCTTCAGAGGCAAATGTTAAGAAAATTTTTCAGGATTTACTCTATTTTATCAAACTGGCAAGCTCCCAGAATGCAGGCCGTGTCATATATTCTTTCCTTGAAAGGACGGGGTATTTAAAATCCCTTGTTGAACAGAAGAGCCTTCAAGCTGAGTTAAAGATAAAAAACATCCGCATTTTCTTTGATAAAGTAAAAAATTTTTCTGAACTGACCGATGATGACTCTGTTTATTCCTTTGCCCAGCATCTTGATCTACTTCAACAAGTAGGGGATAATCCTGCCACTGCAGAGGCAGAATTGGAGGAAGATGCGGTTAATGTGCTCACAGTCCATAAGGCAAAAGGGCTGGAGTTTCCCGTTGTATTCATGGTGAGTCTTATAGCAGATAGGTTCCCAGGGCGATGGAGGAAAGAGAAAATTCCTGTCCCTGATGAGATTTTAAAGGAGAGCCTACCAGAAAGAGATAATTATCTCCAGGAGGAAAGGCGTCTTTTTTATGTTGGAATGACGAGAGCTAAAAAACACCTCTATTTGACATGTGCAAGGGATTTCGGTCTAAAAAGGTTGAAAAAAGTTAGTCCTTTTGTGCTAGAAGCTTTGGATCTTCCTGTAATGCCCGATGATGTACTTCGGACTTCGGCTTTAGAAGAAATTAAAAGATATGCTCCTCGCAGTTCTCAACCTTTAGTTTCTCCTAAAATAGAAGAGAAAAAAATTTTGACTCTTAGTTATTTCCAGGTGAATGATTATCTAACATGTCCTCTCAAATATAAATTCAGACATATTATGCGGATTCCTGTTCTTCCCCATCACAACATTGTTTTTGGTCGAATTCTCCATAACGCAATCCATTATTACTTGAGAAAAAGGATGTCAGGTGAAAAGGTATCAAAGGAAGAATTTTTAAAAAAGTATGAGAGCTGCTGGGTTAATGAAGGGTTTCTGAGTCGTGAACATGAAGAAATGAGAAAAAAGGCTGGGGAAAAGGCTCTTTCTCTCTTTCACAATAGGCAAGAATCTTCAGGTCTTCTTCCCCATTTTCTTGAAAAAAATTTCAAGTGGCAGTTTGGTGGGGCAAAATTCATCGGCAGGTGGGATAGGATTGATTATAGGGAAAAAGGGGCGGTTGTCATTGATTTTAAAGCAACAGAGGTTAAAGACCAAAAGGAAGCTGACAAAAAAACTAGAGATAGCCTACAAATGGATTTGTATGCCCTCTCTTTTAATAAGACCTTTGAGGTCCCTTTGATCGAGACACAGCTTCATTTCTTGGAATCGGATATTATCGGCCATGCACAAAAGGAGGGAAAAAATCTGGAAAAAGCCCTGGAAAATATTATGAAGGCTGAGGCAGGGATTCGCAGCCAAGATTATAGAGCCAAGTCTGATTGGCACAACTGCAGCTTCTGCGATTTCAAGACGATATGTCCATCGTCGTATGCATATTAGAAAGGGTAAGACAGGCAAGACAACGCTTCGCTGGCAAGACAACATAAATTGGCAAGACAGGCAAGACAAGGAATTCGCTTAGACAATTTAGCCAGTTATTTATCTTAGAACGGACAAAACAGATTTTATTCAGGTGCAATCCAGAAGGGCATTAATACCAAGATTCTTTCTCTCTCAAGCACCTTAAACGTAGAAAACATTTTTTCCAATCTGGGATTAAGGCCAAGGTTTGTATATGACAATCTTTTTCCGATAAGGGCATTTAAGAATGAGACTTTTTTGGGCCAGACTACAAGCTTAACTTCTTCATCGGCGGGAATACCTGCTAATTCTTTTGCTAGCTCTATTGCTTTTGACAGCCCTCCGATTTCATCTACCAGGCCCTGCTCTTTTGCCTGGCTTCCGGTCCAGACACGGCCTTTTCCGATCTTGTCAACTTCCTCTTTTTTCATATTCCTGTTATCTGCGACTTTGATCAGGAATTGCTCATAGGTCCACAGGATTTCTTGCTTGATGAAGTCTCTTTCTTCAGGTGTGAGTCTTCTGAATGTAGAAAATATGTCTGCCCTTTTTCCGTAGGTGAGTTTTTCTCCTGTTATTCCAATTTTTTCATATAGTTTTACCAGGTTGAATTTAGTGAAAACAACTCCAATAGATCCTGTAAGTGTTTGAGGTTGTGCAACGATTTTATGGGCAGCCATGGAAACCCAGTATCCGCCTGATCCAGCAACATCAGACATGGAAACAATTACAGGTTTTTCCTTTTTGGTTAAGGCTACTTCCCGCCCTATGATGTCTGAAGCTACGGCTGAACCCCCGGGACTGTCTACCCTGAATACGACTGCTGCAATAGATTTATCCTTCCGAGCTCTTCTTATCAACCGTGCTACTGTTGAACTGCCCATGGTTTGACCGAGAAGGCCTTCGCCGGTGTGGATAAGCCCTATTCCGTAAATCAATGCAATTTTTTTTCCTTTGTTTAAACCAAGAGAGGAAGGTTTAATCTTTAAATACTGCTCATATGTGATTTTGTGTATTTTTTCTCCTTCCTCCTGAAGAAAACTTTCGAATTCGTCTTCATAGAGGAGTTCATCGACTAAACCCGATTCCTTTGCTTTATTGGCCTGGAAATAACCATGGTCGATAAGTGTTTTTATTTCTGTCTCGCTTTTTCCTCTAGCCTCTGCAATGACTTTGATATATTGAGAAAAAATATTTTCATAGATTGATTCCATCATCTCTTTGTGTGCTGGAGTAAACCCTTCTTCTGTAAACTGGCTAGAGGCTGTCTTGTATTCTTCCACGTGTTCTACTTCAGCTTCGACACCGAGCTTATCCAGAGTTTTTTTAATGAATGGAATGTAGCCACCGATTCCGTTTATAACCATCAAACCCTGAGGATGAAGGATAATTTTGTCGCAGGCAGTAGCCAGATAATATTCTTTGTCAAAATCAATGGCCTCATCGATGACAGCATATACCTTTTTCCCTGATTTTCTAAAATCCAGGATGATTTCCCTCAGTTCGTTTATTTTTGCCCAGTCGCACTGAATATAACCGAGGCGCAAAATAAGGCCTTTAATACGTCTGTCAACTTTAGCTTTTTGTACATTCATCCAGATATCATACATCGAAAGAGGTTTTCTTCCCATAAACATACTCATCAGAAAATCAGGAGCTGCTTTCTCTTGCAGTTCTCCTGAAAGCTTGACTTCAAGATAAGAGCGAGCTTTTATTGCCGGAGGCCTTCCAAACTCGAAATAAATGAAAGAAACGATTGTTGCGAGGATTATAAAGAAAAAAATTAAAAATATGATCAGGACGTATGTTCCTTTTTTCATTTTTCCTCCTACTCAAATTGTCGAAATATTCTTGTCAGAGTTTTTAGGATTAAATATAACAGAAAATATGACATCATGGAACTATAGAATTTTTTGTTCTGTTAATCTGTTAATCAGTTAGTCAGTTTATCTATTAGTCTGTTAATCTGTTAATCAATAATCCACAAAATAGAAATTTGCTTTTTTTTATGTTTATTCTAAAATAGATAATTGACAAACAGGTTAACTGATTTAAAAAAAAAGGATAATAACATGAACGCTCTTGAGATTGAAAACATTTCCAAAAGGTTTGGTGATTTCTATGCAGTGAAAAACCTTTCATTCAACATCCCAGAAGCAAGTATTTATGGCCTTTTAGGGCCCAACGGAGCAGGAAAGACAACTACAATCCGCATGGTGATGAACATTATCATTCCAGATGAAGGTGCGATCAAGATTCTAGGCGGGAAAATGGATGAAGAGATGAAACAAAGAGTAGGCTATCTTCCTGAAGACAGGGGGCTTTATCCCAAGATGAAAGTAGGGGAGATTCTTCTTTTTCTGGCAGATTTGAAGGGCCTGAAAAGACAGGAAGCGCGAAAGAGAATTGACTTCTGGCTTGAGAGGTTTGACCTCGCAGATTGGAAACAAAAAAAAGTAGAAGAACTTTCTCGGGGAATGCAGCAAAAACTTCAGTTTATTGCCACTGTCATCCATCAGCCTGAAATCATAATTCTTGATGAACCATTTGCCGGACTGGATCCAATAAACACAAAATTGTTAAAAGATATCATGCTGGAAATGAGAGGGAAGGGGGGAACAATCATTTTTTCCACTCACCGTATGGAACAGATAGAGATGATTTGTAATAGTATCTGCCTTATCAACAAAGCTGAAAGGGTATTGGAGGGAAACTTAAATCAAATAAAAAAGCAGTATGGAAAGAACACAGTTGTTCTGGATTATGAGGGAGACGCAGGTTTTATAAAAAACTTTCCCGAGACCGATAAAATCGATGACTATGGAAAATTTATGGAAATAAAAATAAAAGAGCAGACCGATCCTCAGGATTTATTAAATAAATTGGTCGGAAGAATCAAGATCAATAAATTTGAGGTCAGAGAACCTTCATTGAATGCCATTTTCATCGATATAGTTGGAGAAAAAAATGCACAAGATACTGTCAGTCATTAAAAGAGAATATATTCAGATTATCCGGACCAAAGGCTTTATAATTGGGACAATTTTAGGCCCTGTAGTCATGGCGGCCTTTATCGTAGTCCCTGTTGCTATCCAGTTTATTTCTGTTGACCAACAGGAACGTATTGGTGTTATAGATGAAACTCGAGAAGTTTTTATGGAACTTGATAAAAAACTGGATCAAAAACTAAAGGATGGAACCCGTCGCTATCTCCTCGAAGAGTTCAAACCTTCTGCCAATATTGAAGAGCTTCTTCAGGAGTTAAACAAAAAAGTCCTCAATAAAGAGCTTTCTGCCTATATTTTTATTCCCAAAGATATCTCAGAAGGAGGAGAGGCTGAATATGTCTCTGAGCATGTATCTGATTTTGACAAGAGGGGGAACATCAACCAGGCTTTAAGCAGCGTTATCATCGGGAAAAGATTAAGGGGAGAAGGATTAGATCCCCAAAAAATAGGCGAATATATGCGTCCTGTGAAATTAACGACCAAAAAAGTGACAAAGAGAGGAGTAGAAAGGGACACAGGAGGAACCTTTATCATTTCTTATTTATTAGTGCTTATTCTCTACATGACGCTTATATTTTATGGTCAAATAATCTTGAGAGGTGTTATTGAAGAGAAAAGTTCGAGGGTCGTCGAGATTGTCCTTTCTTCTCTAAGGCCTTTTCAGCTCATGGCCGGAAAAATTGTGGGAATTGCTGCCGTGGGATTTACACAGTATGCAATCTGGGCCCTCTTTGGACTTGCTGTTTCGCAGTACAGCAAAGGCTTGATTTTAAGGTTTTTCCCTGCGGCCGCTGCATTTGAGATGCCGACCATTCCGTCTTATATTTTCATCTATTTTGTCATATTCTTTATTCTCGGATATTTTCTTTATGCAACCCTTTATGCTGCCATCGGGTCGATGGTGAACTCGGAAAAAGAAGCTCAGAGTTTAGTTATGCCAGTGACAATGTTTCTAATTGTCCCAATACTGCTTATGTTGTTTGTGATGAAAAGCCCAAACAGCTCTTTCTCTGTAGTTTTATCCATGATTCCCTTTTTTGCTCCGATTTTAATGCTCCTGCGCATTTGTGTCCTGCTCCCTCCTTTCACTCAAATCGCGGGTTCAATCGTGCTACTCGTCCTGACCACACTTCTGATGATCTGGATTACTGCAAAAATCTACAGGGTGGGAATCTTGATGTACGGAAAACGCCCGAATTTTAGAGAAATTGTGAAGTGGATGAAATACGGCTAAGCTTCAGTTAGTCGGTTAGTCAGTTAGTCGGTTAGACTGTTAGTCGGTTAATCTGTTAATCAGTTATCTTATTTGGTTCTTCTTCCATTTGTGGGGATAATAGGGAATTATTGATATCGTCATTTTAATATAATTTCTTTTTTATCAATTATATGAATCAAACTTATTAACAGATAAACAGACTAACGGATTAACTGACTAACAGAAAAACTTTTACTAAGCGTGAACCTTTTTAAAAATATATCCGTAATACACTTTGAAGATACTCAAATAAAAAAGCCAATTTGTTTTTTAAATATTTAAAAATAATGGAACTAAAGAGAGTAGTAAAAAATGAAAATATCTATACCCTTGTCGAAAAAATCAAGGAAGGAGATAGAGAAGCTTTTATGACTGTGACTCGCCTTTACCAAAAAAAGGTTTTTTTGCTTGCTTTCTCTTATTTTCGTAACAAAGAGGATGCTCTGGATATTGTCCAGGAGACCTTTTTAAGGTTTTACCAGAAAGCTGACATGTTTCACAAAGGAAGAAATTTTCAGAGCTGGCTTCTCCAGATTGCCAGGAACATCTGCATAGATTATTACCGGAAGAATTACAGTAGAGAAAGCACATTTAATAGAGAAAAAAATATCGATGAGATGAATTTACCAGCAACAGACTCAAATGAGAGCCATTGTTCGTTGGATTTAAAAGAACCATTTTCCAGTTGTTTGGAGAGGTTATCTGAAAGGCAGCGAATGATTTTTGTGATGAAACATTACAACCAGCTTAAATACAGAGAAATTGCACAGATTTTAAATATAGCTTTGGGAACCGTAAAATCTCTCCATTTTAAAGCGGTTCAAAATCTTAGGGCTCTAATGAGCCCTTATTTGGGGAGACAAACATGAAAGAATGCAAGAAATATCAAAAGAATTTGGTGGCTTTCCTTTACGGAGAGCTTCAGGGGGATGAAAAGAAACGTTTGGAGTCCCATCTTGATACATGTTCTCTATGTAGGAGTGAACTCGATAGATTAAAAGAAGTCAAAAATGGAGCGGATTCTTTAAATCCAGAAATAGAAAATGTTATGGCCTCTATAGATTGGGAAGCCCTCCAAGAGAAGATTTCAGAGGCTGTTTTTGAGGAAGGAACTTCTATGATTCGCCAATCATGGCTCAGAAGTTTTTTACAATCAATATTCCAACCCAAGCTCAGGCCAGTTTATGCAGGACTCTTTTTAGGGATTTTAATAGGAGCAGCAGTCTTTTTCATGATTTTTCGCACCCCTCATCTCCAGGTGGTAAAAAATGGAGAGATTATTGTGCCCCAGAGTTTTTTGGAATGGGCAGAACTTGAAATGGCCAGGAGAAATACAATAGATTATCTCGAGAGAAGTCAATACTTACTTTTAGATTTTGTCCAATCTTCTCCAGAGAAGTCAGCTGGATTCTGGCAGAGCGATTATGCTTCCCAGAAAGCAAGAGATTTGCTGTCGAAGAAAAAATACATCAATCAGCAGTTGGACAAGTTTCACATGGCAAAGGCTAAGGCAATCTGCGATCAGATCGAACTCCTCTTCTTTGAGCTGACTCAGATAAGTGAACAGATTTCTATGGCAGAGCTTAAGAGAATTCAAGATCTAATAGTAGAGAGGCAGATTTTGCTGAAGATAAGAATAGTGAAAAAAGAATTGGAAAAAAGTGAGGTATAAAATGATATATAAACTGAAAAAAATAACGATAATTTTTGGAATAATTTTTTTAGCTTCCTTTTTCTTTCAAGTAAATGCTCAGACGCTGCCAGATGAGAAACTTTTCCAGGAAGCTAAGATTCTCATTTTTGATAAAAAATGGGAGCAAGCTCAGGAAAAGCTGGAAGAGTTTCTGGAGAAATATCCTGACAATCCCTGGTTTTCCCAGGCTCTTTTTTACAAAGGGAAATGTCTGGAAGAACAGAAAGGAAAAGAAGTCGAGGCACTCAATGTGTATAAAAAGTACATCCTGCTTAAAGACCGCAACCTAAGTTTAACTGAGGATTCTGAAGGTTCGATTATAGATTTAGCCTTCAGGCTCTATGAAAAAGGAAAAAAGTCCTATTTAAGAGAAATTGAAACAAGGCTTTCCAGTCCACACAAGGTTGTTAGATACTATTCTGCCCATAAGCTGAGTTATGTGAAGGACAAAAAGATTGCAAGCAAAGGAATTCCAGTCTTAAAAGAAATATTAAAGAATGAACAGGATGCTGAACTCAGAGACCGGGCAAAGATTAACTTGCTTCGTATTGATCCGGATGCCTTGAGAGATTTCGATGAGAAAGGATACGGGAGAAGAGCAAGAATTTTCCATTTACAAATTATTAATAGATGGAAAAAGGAACCTGAGTTTTCTCTTAATATTCCCTGGGCCCTTGCTGATCTCGCTTTAAGCGCTATTCCTGAAAAGGAAAAGGCTGAAATGAGAAAAGAAGGCTATGATCTGGATAAGATCATAAAAGAACTCATAGAGTTTAGAGGGAAAATCATCGAAATTAAAACAGAGAAATCAATTATTAAAATTTGGATAGATTAAAAGGAGGGGAAATGGAAAAATTCTTCCATTTCCCTTTTCTCTTTGCATTTCTGATTTTCTCCTAATATATATCACCCCTTAAAAATCATCTTTAAAGGGGATTGACTTTTATCTTTATTATATGTATATTTAAAACAATCTTTTATGCTGGCTGTAAACACTTCATAACCCCCCTTTTGCTTATTTCCCCCAACAGCCAGCATATATATATTTAATAAGAATCTATTGAGCCCATGAGCGATGTCTTATATGATATATTAAATACAAAGAACCGATGGATTTTACTACTACGGGAAAATACTGATCTGGAGATAGGATTGCTATGCTAATTCTTTCAGTGGACACAACGACTTCTACTGGATCAATAGCGATTTTAAAAAATACTAAGCTTCTATCCGAGATAAACATAGACTCTTCTACGACATATTCCGAAAGGCTTCTTCCGGCTGTCCAATTTCTGTTAAAAAACAGAGGTTTGAAGATTAGAGACATCGATGGTTTTGCCTTGGCTGTAGGCCCTGGATCTTTTACAGGGATCAGGATCGGGCTGAGTACGGTTAAGTCTTTTGCGTATGCTTCCGGAAAGCCAATCGCGCCAGTTTCAACCTTAAAAGCACTTGCGTTAAAGCTACGGCACCCGCAGAGCCGCCTTCTCTGTCCTTTATTGGATGCCAAAAAAGGCGAGATCTATGCTGCTCTTTTCGATTCAAGGGGAAGCGAGCTTAAGGAAATTGTTCGTCAGGGCGCTTATTCTCCTGACCGCTTCTTCTCACTTCTTCCTTCCCATAGGATAATTTTCTTTATCGGCACCGGAGTTTATGTTTATAAGAACAAAATTTTTCAGTATTTTAAAGATAAAGCCAGAATTGTTTCACGTTCGCTCTTTATAGCCAACGAGGTTGGGCTGCTTGGCTATGAAATGTTAAAGGAGAATAAAGGAATGGATTTTTGCAAAATCGAACCACTATACTTTCGGAAGTCTCAGGCGGATGAACGTCATTAAGAAAGCTAAACTCCTCCAGGATTTTTTTTATTTGAGAAAAATGGAGGAGGATGACCTTCCTGATGTTTTAAAAATTGAGAATCTTTCTTATTCCAAACCCTGGCATGTTTCTTCCTTTAAGGGAGAAATAGATAATTACCCGATATCTAACGCTTATGTGATTGTTTATAGGCCTCTAAACAAGGTCATTGGGTACATTATTTATTGGCATGTAGAAAAAAAGATCCAAATCAGCAATATTGCTGTCAGCCCTGATTTTAGAATGATGGGAATTGCTGAAGCTGTTATTCGGCAGATTATCGTTCAGATCAAGAGAGAAGGAGCAGAGTTTGTGTTGCTGGAAGTTAGGCCGTCCAATTATGCTGCGCTCTCTTTATACAACAAGTTAGGGTTCAAGGTTTTGGGGATAAGAGAGAACTATTACAGTGATCCCAGGGAAGATGCCATGCTTATGGGAAAGAGCCTCGCTTAAACCAATATAGGTTTTGGATTTTAATATTTAACTTTCATAAGGCACAATCCATGTGCCGGAGCTGTGGGGCTTTCGAGAGAACGTTTTCCTTGTTTGAAGAGTTCGCATATGCTGTCAGGTGGAATCCTTCCTCTGCCGATTTCAAGGAGAGTCCCCACCATGGTCCGAACCATATATCTTAAGAATCCGTTCGCTTCGACCATGTAGATAATTTCTTTGCCTTTTTTTATGATCTCCGAGCGAAATACTTTCCTTACCGGATGTAGAAAGCGATTGGAAGAGAATGGAGTGAAGTCTGCATCTCTAACAAAATGTTTAGCTGCTTCTTCCATCGATTCCACATCAAGTGGCGATGACCATTGGAGAACATACCTGAAAAGAAATGGACTGATGTCAGGTGAGTTATATATTCTGTATTGGTATATTTTTGATTTAGCCATTTTGCGGGCGTGAAAATTTGTGGCAACTCTTTTAAGTGAAACTACCCTTATATCTTTAGGGAGTTGGCTGTTCAAGGCTTGGAAGAATTCTTCGTCGTTGAGGTTTAGGGCGGCTTTGAAATGGGCTACCTGTCCATGTGCATGCACTCCTGAGTCTGTTCTTCCTGCTCCAATAACATTGATTTTTTTTGAGCAGAGTTTGAAAAGAACATTTTCAAGCAGACCTTGAATTGTTTTTCTATCAGGCTGACGCTGCCAGCCATGGTAATCCGTGCCGTCGTAGCTGATTACTATCTTATAATTTTGCATAATGGGGACCATAATAGGGAACGTCCCTATTATATCGCTATGTTATCTGACAAGCGGAAAATAATCTTTTAGCGCTAAGTCTATGGCTTCCTCAGCTGTGTCAGCCTTGATTACACTCTCAATGTCCCATGTCCCAATTCCAATGATTTTTTTTCTGTAGATGCAGCCATAAGCGATTTCAGTGAGAGTTCCGTATTGCCCGTCTACAGCGATCAAGACATCAGAGTTCAAGGCCACAAGAGAATTACGGCTGTATCCTAATCCTGTTGCAATTGCAATATCTATGTATGGATTTGCGTCCTTAGGGGAAATTCCTGGGAGGATGCCCACAGTCAGTCCCCCAGATTGCTTTGCCCCTCGGGCAGCAGCTTCCATCACTCCACTGAGCCCTCCACAGACAAGAATTGCCTTTTTTTCTGCGATTAATTGGCCGAGCTTGAAGGCGGTCTGGCGGGATTCAGTATCCGGTTTTGCTCCTCCGATAACTCCAATTCTTAATTTTTTTTTAATTTCCATAAAAACGTATTCCTTCCTTTAAAAAAAGATTTTAGTTTAATTGAATTTTTCTCACCTGTCCGGATAAACAGATAATATAACAGTAAAAAAGGAAGTTCAAATTTTCTCTCAGTTATGTCTGTTGAGTCCGTCAGGCCCGTTTAGTCCATTAACTCCTAACATCTCATTTAAGATAAATAAAATGTTAACTGATTAACAGACCAACAGACTAACAGATTAACAGACTAACAGATTAACAGACTAACCGACTAACAGATTAAAACATTGAACACAGAGGTTAAATTGATTAAAATGCCAATTGGCAGTAACTTGATGTTTATGAAAAAAAAGGCTCTTATTTTCCTATTCCCCTTGTTTTTTCTAAGTAATTGCGCAAAATCTCCTTTGTCCGAATTTAAACTCTATAGATTAATTGATAATCTTGATAAAGAAAATATTATTCATTCACCGCTGATTCAAATTTCCAAAGAATCGAGAGAATCGAATAGGAATTTCCCTTTAAAGTCTCACCAGATCCTGGACTTAGGTTCTGGAGATAATCCTTTTGGAATAAAGAGGAAATTAAAACTTGGTGGAGCAGAGATAAATGTGCTTTTTTCTCCTCCAAAGAGTAAATTCACTTTCAGCCTTAATATTCCAGAGAATTCCGTATTAGAATTTGGTATCGGCAATGTCAGGGATGAAAATTCAGAAGAACTTATCAAATCTACTGGGAACGAAGAAGGAGGCGCTACTTTTTTAATCTCCTTTGAAACAAAAGGAAGAAAAAAGACAATTTTCCAAAAACACGTTCCATTTCCTGACAAGGATGAAAAACATTCTTTTTCCAGGCATTGTATTGACGTTCCTTATACTCAGGAAGATGTAGAGTTGTCGCTTGTTACAGAAGGTGGAGAACATAATTTTTCCTTTTGGTATAATCCAGTCCTGTACAGGAAAGAAAGAAGCCTTCGTAACATTATCCTTATCTCTATAGATACTCTCAGGGCTGATCACTTAGGTTGTTATGGATATAATAGAGACACGAGCCCTAACATTGATTCCCTAGCTTCAGACAGCGCTTTGTTCCTTAATACATATGCTTCTTCGCCGTGGACTCTGCCTTCTCATGTATCACTTATGACCTCGCTTCACGGAGTTCATCATCAGGTCTATTACGATAGAGAAAAAATGGATTCTAATATCCTTACCATGGCTGATATTTTAAGGCAGAATAATTTTTCCTGTTCATCACTCACAGGAGGAGGATTTGTCAGTTCTGTTTATGGATTTTCCAAAGGCTTTGATACATATCATGATGGAGTAGGGGGAGTTTTTCAGCAGGATTCAGCTGGACTTTTATTTCGTGTTGTTTCAGAATGGCTTGACAGAGAGAAAAATAAGAATTTTTTTCTTTTTCTCCATACTTATCAGACTCATAACCCTTATGCCTGTCCTTATCCCTATAAAACGATGTTTACTAGGGAAGGAGCTAAATGGAGACACATAGATTTAGTCAGTTACCTGGGTGGGAAGCCAGGTTTGTTTAAGAGACTTCCTGAGGAAGAACGCCAGAATATCATCGACCTGTATGATGGAGAAATCCGCTATACAGATGAAAAACTTATAGGCCCTCTTATAGGGAAGCTTAAAGAGATGGAGCTTTATGACCAGACGATGATCATATTTACCAGTGACCATGGCGAGGAGTTTTATGATCATAAGGGCTGGGGACATGGGCATAGTCTTTATGATGAATCTCTGAAAGTTCCACTTGTCATTAAATTCCCAGGATCAAAATTTAAAGGGAAAGAGATCGGAAATATTGTCTCTCTTGTAGATGTCATGCCGACCGTTTTGGAGGAGATGGGGATAGATTTTTCTGATTTGAACATTGACGGCAGGAGTTTATTTCCTGTGATACAAGGAAAAGAGAAAGGAGATAGAAAATTTTTAGCGGACATAGGAAGTAATGTTTTGAATTCCCGCATTCCACAGAAAATCTCCATGAATATTGGAAAAGACAAACTCATTCTCAATAAAAAATTCAGTACGAAAGATCTGGATTTTTTTCTCTGTGCCCCTCCTGCTTTAAAACCTGTAGAACTTTATGATTTAAAACAAGATTCGATAGAA
>Ga0209991_10000189_pt1 | contig 26978 bp, 41 predicted proteins | sample ChitaG_FD_183167 | JGI IMG/M metagenome (GOLD analysis project Ga0209991, IMG submission 183167) | Deep subsurface microbial communities from South Pacific Ocean to uncover new lineages of life (NeLLi) - Chile_00310 metaG (SPAdes)... | ecosystem: Environmental > Aquatic > Marine > Oceanic >... | reverse complement strand
AAGCCAACTTGCCATTGGAAGCCATGATATTGGGTGCCGTCATATTCTATAAGCAAAATAAACTTACTTGACCAATTCAATTTGAACCATAGGCGCGTTATCACCATGGCGGGGTCCCAGCTTTAGCAACCTTGTATAACCCCCGCTACGGTCAGCATAGCCTGGAGCAATTTCAGCAAATAGCTTATCAACCACTTTTTTATCAGTAATAAAAGCTAAGGCTTCCCGCCTTGAGGCAAGGCTGCCATCTTTACCTAAAGTAATCATCTTTTCCGCTAAACTGCGAACCTCTTTAGCTTTAGCCTCAGTGGTGGTGATCTTTTCATGAGCCAAAAGCGCGGTAACTTGACTTCGATATAACGCCCACCTGTGCTCTGTCGGCCTGCTTAACTTCCGTCCTGCTACCTTGTGTCTCATTCTTTTTTCTTCTCAGGAACAGGAGCGCCTAATTTTGCCATTAACTCTTCCACTTCGGCTCGAGATTTTGCCCCCAAACCAGACAACGGTGGCAAACCTTCTCTGCCTTTCTCTATTAATTGTCCCAGAGTGAAAATACCCGCTCTCCTCAAACTGTTATATGAGCGAGTTGATAAATTTAGTTCTTCCAGAGGGGTATCATATTGCTCGGGCAAAAGGGACAAAGCTCTAGCCATGGGAACTTCAAGATCCCTGAAGGAAGAAAACTGATTAATTAAGATGATAGCACTTTGACTAAGCGCCTCCCAGGAAAAAATGGTAGCATCGGTCCAAATCTCCAGGATGAGCTTTTCTGGACTTCCCTCCTGGCCAGGCCTGATAGATTCTACAGAAAAATTGACTTCCCGCACTGGGGTGAAGATGGCATCTACTGGCAGTGCTCCCACAGGTAAACCGTCAGCCGATTTAGCCAGCACATAACCTCTCCCCAGCTCCACGTTAAGTTCGACGTAAAGCTTGGCTTGGGGGGAGTCTAAAGAAGCTAAATAAAGTTCCGGATTGGCAACGCGAAAGTCAGCCGAGGGTTTAATATCACCTGCACAGACCTTGCCTTCCCCCTCTACTTCCAAGAACAACTGCCCGGGCTGACGGGAAAGAGAGCAGAGTCTCAGTTGCTTGATATTCAGTAAGAACTCCATAGCATCTTCTTTAACATAGGGAATGGGAGAGAATTCATGCTGAATTCCTTCGATCTTGAACCAGGTTACCGCAGCACCAGGCAAAGAACTGAGAAGCACACGCCGCAATGTATTACCTAAAGTGACACCAAAACCTGGCTCTAGAGGTTCAGCAAGAAAACGACCATAATTACCAGTGCTTTCAACGCAAGTTACAGTGGGGATAGACAATTCGGGCATAGTTCACCTCGAGTAATATTCAACAATAGCTTTCACAGCAAATCCAGCTTCAATGTCATCCTTGCCAGGCAAATTTAACACTTTACCTGTCATGCTTTCTTTGTCCAAGCTTAACCAATTAGGGATAATTTTTCCCTCAATTTCCTCAGCTACTCTTTTATAATATTCCGTTTTTTTACTAGCTTCTCGCCACTTTATAACGTCTCCCAATTTCACCAGAAAGGAAGGAATATCTGTTTTGCGATCATTGACAGTTATATGGCCATGCCGAACTATTTGCCTGGCTTGGGCACGTGAGTCAGCAAAGCCCAAGCGATAAACCACATTATCCAATCTCCGCTCCAGCAATATGAGAAGGTTTTCTCCAGTGGCACTAGGGCCTTTTTTGGCCTCGACAAAAAACCTGCGAAATTGTCGCTCCAGGACACCATAGCTAAAGCGAACCTTTTGCTTTTCGCGCAATTGAAGTCCGCGGTCGGAAATCACTCTGCGCCTTCGAGTTGTAGGATGCCCGCCAGGAGGAGTATTCCTTTTCTCTAAAGGACATTTAGGTGTAGTGCACTTCCCGCCTTTGAGCATCAGCTTGTCCCCAAAACGGCGACATAGACGACAAGCCGGGCCTGTATAGCGCGCCATTTTATACTCTTCGCCTCCCCCGTGGACGACAGCCATTATGGGGGATCGGAGTCACGTCTCTGATAGCTGTAACAGTAATTCCGGAGGCCTGTAAGGCGCGAATAGCTGCTTCTCGTCCACTACCAGGGCCTTTAATATACACCACAACTCGGCGCAAGCCATCACCCATTGCTCGATGTGCTACATCTCTGGCAGCGATTTGGGCAGCGTAAGGGGTTCCTTTCCTGGAACCCTTGAATCCTGCAGTACCAGAACTCCCCCAGGCGACAACGTTACCTTCCATATCAGTAATGGTAACGGTCGTGTTATTGAAAGTGGATTGGATGTAAGCTTTGCCTTCGTTAATTTTTTTATGAGCTTTACGAGCCCTTTTCTTTTTCGGCATTTGTTAAAACAAGCTCCTTACTTCTTACCTATGCCACGTCTTTGCCCTCGACCGGCCACTGTTTTCCTGGGCCCTCTTTTAGTTCGGGCATTTGTGCGCGTTCTCTGTCCATGGACTGGTAACCTCATGCGGTGTCTTGTGCCTCGATAGCAACTAATTTCAATAAGCCGCTTTATATTAGATTGAACCTCTCTCCTGAGATCGCCTTCCAGTTTATATTGTTTGTCAAGAACATCTCGAATCTGACCAACCTGTTCCTCACTAAGTTCCTTGACTCTAAGGCCAGGGTCGATACCAGTAGCAGCCAAAATGCGCTGGCTTGATGAAGCCCCAATGCCATAAATGCTCTGCAAGGCTACCCAAATTGGCTTATCTTTAGGAAGGTCTACACCAGCAATACGTGCCACTGTTTATTACCCTTGCCTCTGTTTGTGCTTTGGATTCTCACAGATAACCCTAACCACCCCCTCCCGCCTGATAACTTTGCATTTGCTGCATATCGGCTTAACCGAAGCTCTTACTTTCATTTCCAATCACCATTCAAACAAACCCTGTTATGATAAACCTTCTTAGTTAACCTGTCAAACTATTTAAGCCGATAGGTAACCCTGCCCCGACTCAAATCATAAGGGGAAAGTTCTACCAGAACTCTATCCCCAGGTAAAATTTTGATATAGTGCTTTCTCATCTTACCCGAGATATGAGCCAACACTTGATGTCCATTGGGCAACTCGACGCGAAACATGGTATTAGGTAAGACTGTAATCACCTTGCCTTCAACTTCTATCCTCTCTTTCTTAGCCATTTCTTACATAATACCTAAACAAGTATCTCAGCTCCATTATCAGTTATGACAATGGTATGTTCAAAATGTGCTGAAAGACTTCCATCAGCCGTAAGCACCGTCCATTGATTAGCTGCCAATTTAGTGTGCCAATCTCCGACATTAACCATAGGCTCAATAGCCAGAGCCATACCTTTACGAAGCAAGTGACCTTTCTCAACCACAAAATTAGGTATTTGGGGCTCTTCATGCAGGTCCCGACCTATGCCATGCCCGGTATATTCTCTAACCACAGAAAATCCTTTGGATTCAACATAATGTTGAATAGCAGATGAGATATCCCCTGTCTGTGCTCCACTTACAGCTTGAGCAATGCCTGACTTTAGACTACCTTCTGTGCCCGCGATAAGTTCCTCTGCCTCCTTACTTATCCGCCCAACACCAATAGTTATGGCGGCATCGGTATGAAATCCATTAAGTTTTGCTCCTACATCTAAAGAAACGATGTCTCCTTCTTGTAGTATTCGCTCACCGGGAATGCCGTGAACTATCTCATCATTTACCGAAACACATAAATTGGCAGGGAAGCCGCGATAGTTCTTAAAAGAAGGTATAACTCCCCTCTTTTTCGATTCTTCGGCCATGATTATGTCCAATTGACCAGTCTGAATCCCCGGTCTTACTTCCGCTCTTAGTTTATCTAAAATAGCGGCGAGGATTTTGCCACACTTTCTCATAATAACTATTTCCTCGTCAGATTTTATAATCACCATCTATTTTATCCCTGCTTTGAGGGCAGAGATTATTTCTCCAGCCACCCCCTGTATTCCCAGGTTACCATTGACCCTAATTAGTTTACCTTGTTTTTTATAATAATCAAGGATGGGAACAGTTTGAGTAAAGAAAATACTAAGTCGGTCCTTTACTGTTTCCTCTCTGTCATCAGAACGCTGATACAATTCACCACCGCATTTATCACATTTCTCCGGAGTTTTAGGCGGTGAATTTATTATGTGATATGGTGTCTGACAAACTCGGCAAAGCCGCCTTCCACTGAGGCGCTTCACTAACTCTTCATTGGGCACTTCAATGTATATTGCCTTATCTATGGTTTTTCCTTGCCCCCTAAGGGCTTCGTCTAAAACTTTAGCTTGATGCAAAGTCCGAGGAAAGCCATCGAGAAGACAGCCAGAGGTACAGTCTGGCTGATTAATTCTTTCCAGAATCATTTTTATGGCTACCTCATCAGGAACTAGTTCTCCCTTATCCATATAGCTTTTCGCCAAGAGACCAACCTCGGTCCTTTCCTCTAATGCCTGACGAAACAAATCCCCGGAGGCTATATGAGGTAAATTCATCTCTTGAGAGAGAATATCTGCCTGAGTTCCCTTCCCTGCCCCCGGAGGACCTAGCATGATGATGTACATTATTTTAAGAAACCCTCGTAGCGGCGCATGGTTAGTTGAGCCTCTAATTGCTTCATGGTATCTAGAGCCACACCAACAGCTATAAGCATGGCGGTGCTCTGGATTACCAATGCTGTAACGCCGGTGATTTTTTGAGCAATGAAGGGCATAATTGCCACTACAGCCAGAAAGAGAGCACCACCAAAGGTAATGCGCTTTATGATTCCATTCAAATAATCAGCCGTTGCCTTGCCTGGTCGAACCCCGGGGATGAAGCCGCTTTGCTGTTGCAAGGTTTGAGGCAGGTTCATTTGCTCGAATATGACCATAGTGTAGAAGAAAGCGAAACCAATTACTAAGGCAAAGTACAACCCTTGGTAGACTGCAGTATTAGCCTGAAACACATTATAGATTGTATTCCAGAAATTGGGGTCTGCACTGTTCATGAAATATGTAGCTATCGTGGCGGGAAGTTGCATTAGGGCAATGGCGAAAATAATTGGTATCATCCCGGCAGTATTTACCCGCAGTGGTATGTAGGTGGAACCCGATTGGCGGTACATGCGGCCACCGCGAAAAGTGCTCCGGGCATACTGTACAGGAATACGGCGATGAGCTTCGATAAATACGACTATAAGCACAAGCATAGCTAAGGTTAGAATAATGTAGGCGATCAACCCCTCAGGCTGTCCGCCAACAGCAGTAACAATGCCCTGACCCACTATCCCAGGCAGGCCGGCCACGATACCACCAAAGATTATTATAGATATCCCGTTTCCTATACCACGCTCGGTAATCAATTCACCTAGCCACACGAGGAACATCGTGCCAGCGACCATCGTTATTATTATGCTGGCTGTGGTCAATGATCCAAGTGGCTCAATAGTAACGCCCTGAGAGCGTAACAAAGCAATCATCGCATAGCCTTGAAGAGCAGCCAAAGGTATAGTCACAAAGTGAGTAATTCGATTGATTTTCTGGCTACCGAGCTCCCCCTCCTGGGATAGAGCCTGAAGTCTGGGGATTACCGGGACCAGCAATTGCATAATTATGGACGCAGTGATGTAAGGATAAATGCCTATTGCAACCACACTGAAACTCGCCATGGCACCACCGCTAAAAAGGTCAAGCATGCCGAAGAGGAGGTTCTGCTCGAAGAATTCTCCCAACTTCCCGATGTCCACGCCGGGCAGGGGAACGTGAGCCATAAAACGAAAAACGACAAGGATGCCAAGGGTGAAAAGAATTTTTCGCCGCAGATCGGGCAATGTCAATACGTCCATCATTGCCTGGACGAGGCGTGGTCGGGTCGCTTTGCGCTGCATTCTAAGCCTGCTTTACCTTCCCTCCAGCAGCGAGGATTTTTTTCTCCGCTGATGAAGAGAATTTGTTAGCACTAACTAGCAATGGATGCCGGACGTCGCCAGCGCCGAGAATTTTGGTCGGATGGTCCGGGGTGCTGATCAGCCCCGCTCGAAGCAATTCCTCAGGGGTTACCTCAGTTCCTGGGGGGAAAATGGCTAGCTTCCCCACATTGACAATATTATATTCAGTTTTAAAAATGTTAGTGAATCCTCTTTTTCGTGGTAGCCGTTTTATCAAAGACAATTGCCCGCCTTCAAAGCCAAGGCGCACGCCACCGCCAGAGCGAGCCTTTTGCCCTTTGCAACCTCGCCCCGAATAGGTGCCATGACCGCTGCCATCTCCTCGACCTACGAGTTTTTTCTTGTGCTTAGCACCCACAGGAGGCCTTAATTCATTCTGTTTCATCTACCTTTTCTTTCTGAGCTTCAACATCGGTTTGAATTGCCGCTTCCTCACTCTTCTTCAAGTTAGCCAGGGCAAGTATCGTCGCCTTAGCTACGTTGATTTTGCTTGGTCCACCGAATTTTTTGCCAAGGGCGTCTTTTATGCCTGCCAATTCAAGCACGGCTCGAGTAGTATTGTTGACAATTAAGCCTGTGCCAGGCGCCGCCGGCTTTAGTAAGATTTTGGATGCACCAAACTTGGCTAGAATTTCGTGAGGGATAGTACCCTCCTTGATAGGCACCTCAATCAGCCCCTTCTTTGCCATAACACCTGCCTTGCGAACTGCTTCAGGAACCGCTGCCGCTTTAGCTAAACCAAATCCGACATGCCCCTGGCCATCGCCAACTACTACTAAAGCTCTGAACCGAAGGTGTCTACCACCTTTGACCACTTTAGTTACACGGTCGATGCCTAACAGTTTCTCTTCGAGCCTTAGTTCCGAGGCATCGATTTTGGCCTTCTTCCCTCTTACTTTGGTAACCGCTTTCATAAGCTAACTCTCAAAATTCCAATCCAGCTTTCCTGGCAGCCTCGGCTAAAGCCTTAACTCTGCCGTGATACTTATAGCCACCACGGTCAAAAACCACCTGCTTGATCCCTTTATTTAATGCTTTCTCCGCAAGCAAAGTTCCCACTACCTCAGCCTTCTTGGTTTTCACCATTCCATTGGTCTTGCCTCTCATCTGAGAGTCAAGAGTGCTCATTGAGACTAAAGTCTGGTTCCTAGAATCGTCAATAAGCTGGGCATGGACATGATTCAAGCTACGGAAGACACATAATCGAGGACGTGATATCGTTCCCGTTACTTTTTGCCTCACCCGTCTGTGTCTTATCTTTCTGATTGCCTTTGAATCTCTCCCGCTCATTATAGCCACTATTTCTTGCCTATTTTGCCCGATTTGCCAGGTTTAAGACGTAGCTTCTCATCAAAGTATTTAATGCCTTTCCCTTTATAGGAGTCAGGAGGGCGTATCGCCCGAATTTTAGCAGCCGTTTCCCCAATTATTTCTTTATCAATACCAGCGACGCGAATACGATTTGTCCCCTCAACGGTGATACTAATACCAGGAGGGGGGGGAAACTCCACAGTATTGGCGTATCCTACCTGGAGCAACAGCTTGTCGCCAGTTTTCTGCGCTCTATAGCCTACGCCATTTATTTCCAGGACTTTTTCAAAACCTTCACTCACCCCTGTAACCATATTTGCCAGAAGGCTGCGAGTGAGTCCATGTAAAGAACGATGAATCCTACTATCACTAGGGCGGGTTACAATCAAGCACCCATCCTTCAAAGCGATAGAAATGTCAGGGTGAAACCGTCGCCGGAGTTCTCCCTTGCTTCCCTTTACCACAACTTCGCTTCCATCAATCTTTACCTCGGTACTTTGAGGGATAGCAATGGGAAGCGAGCCAATACGAGACATAATTCACTGCTCCTGAGTTAATTTACCACACATAGCATAGAATTTCACCGCCAAGACGCTGTCGCCATGCTTCCTGGCCAATCATAATGCCCTTGGATGTGGATAGAATGGCTATGCCCAAGCCCCCATAGACGCGGGGGATTTCATGCCTTTCCATATAGACTCTTAAGCTCGACTTGCTCACTCTTTCTAAACCTAAGATTGCGGGCTGGTCACCTGTATACTTGAGGTGGATTTTTATCATTGGCTGCGGTTTACCTTTAAGCACTTCATAACGGTCAATAAAACCCTCTTCCTTAAGTATTTTGACGATAGGAAGCTTTATTTTAGAGGAGGGCACAAGCACACTCTCGTGACTTGCCATGATAGCGTTGCGTATCCTGGTCAACATATCAGCGATGGGGTCAATAACTGTCATTCTTCTTTACCAGCTTGACTTTCTTATCCCAGGGATTACACCAGTTACAGCAAGTTCTCGGAAACAAATACGACACAAGCCAAATTTACGCATATAAGCACGCGGCCTACCACATAACTTACAGCGATTACGTTGCTGCACTTTATACTTTGGCTGGCGCTTTGACTTGACAATCTTAGATAACTTCGCCATATCAAGTTCTCCTGAAAGGCATGCCCATTAGTTCCAACAAAGTCCTGGCTTCATCATCGTTCTTAGCCGTAGTAACAATGGTTACCTCGAGGCCACGAATTTTGTCTACCTTATCGTAATCAATCTCAGGGAAACCTATCTGTTCTTTCATGCCCAGGCTGTAGTTCCCTCGACCATCGAACGAATCCCGTGATACTCCGCGGAAATCTCGAAACCTCGGTAGAACAACATTAACCAGTTTGTCAAAGAAATCGTACATCCGCTTACCTCGCAAAGTCACCATCATCCCAATAGGCATACCGGCCCGTAGTTTGAAAGAGGAGATAGCCCTTTTTGCCCGTGTCGTCACCGGATGTTGCCCCGAAATTGTAGCTAGGTCCTTCTCCGCTGCTTCAAGAGCTTTAGGCTCCTGTGTTGCTTCGCCCAAACCAATGCTAAGCACAATCTTGCTCAGCTTGGGCAATTGCATTATATTGTCATAGCCTAGTCCAGCTTTAAGCTGAGGAGCTAATTCAGCTAAATATTTTTCCTCCAAGCGAGATTTCATAACCAACTTCCTTAGTCAATCACCTCTCGACATGATTTGCAAACTCGCACCCTTTTGCCATCGGCCAAAAAGTGGAAACCTACTCGCGTAGGTTTGCCACATTTACTACATACCAACATTACGTTGGATACATGGATTGGAGCTTCAAGCTCAATTATGCCAGCTTGGCGAGCAGCCCTGCGGGCACGGGAATGGCGCTTAATCATATTGGCTCCTTCTACTGTCACCTTCTCTTGATCAGGCCAAGCACGGCGCACCTTTCCCTTTTTCCCACTGTCTTTGCCAGCAGTTATGACAACCGTATCATCTTTTCTGATTTTCATTTTACAAGACCTCGGGAGCCAAGGATATTATCTTGGCAAAGTTTTTATCTCTAAGTTCTCGGGCTACAGGACCAAAAATACGGCTGCCCTTAGGATTATTTTTATCACCAAGAATGACTGCGGCATTCTCATCAAATCTGATATAGGAGCCATCAGAGCGGCGATAGGGCTTAGCCACACGCACAACCACAGCTTGCACTACCTCACCCTTCTTCACCATCCCATGGGGCATGGCTCGCTTCACCGTGGCTACAATAATGTCACCTATATGAGCATATTTCCTTGCCCCAACAGGGACATTAATGCACATAATTTGCTTAGCCCCAGTATTATCGGCTATCTTCAGTCTGGTATAAGTCTGAATCATTCTTCTGTTATGGCTTAGTTTCAGCTACCTCACTTTTAGACATTATCTCTATTACCCGCCATCTCTTCTCCCTAGACAAAGGGCGAGTCTCGACAATCTTCACTTTGTCGCCAATTTTACAGGTATTATTTTCATCATGAGCCTTATATTTTTTGGTAACTCTGATAGCTTTCTTATAGAGTGGATGGACTTTCCTGGTTTCCACGGCTACCACAACGGTTTTATCCATTTTGTCACTCACCACCAAGCCTTCTCTAACCTTTCTTTTCCCGAGATAACTCATCTTACTGTGCCAAGTTCCCTTTCTCTTAAAATAGTTTCTATTCTGGCAATCCTTTTCTTCACTCTAGGAATCTCTCGATGATTCCCCAACTGTCTAGTAGCCAAGCGAAAACGGAGGTTAAAAAGTTCCTCATGAGCTTCTGCGAGCTTCGTTAATAGCTCTTCATTGTTGAGAGTGCGTATTTCGCTAGCTTTCAACTTTCTGCCTCTCCTTCCTGACAAAACTAGTAGCTATAGGGAGCTTGTAGGAAGCAAGACGGGCTGCCTCCGAAGCCACATCCTCCTTTACATCAGCCAATTCGAACAGAATTTTGCCTCTCTTAACTACGGCTACCCAGTGATCCGGAGCGCCTTTCCCACTACCCATCCTTGTCTCCGCAGGTTTTTTTGTCACAGATTTGTCAGGGAAAACTCGTATCCATAGCTTACCACCACGATGCAAGTGGCGGACAAATACGCGACGGGTTGCCTCAATTTGTCGCGCTGTTACCCAAGCGGATTCCTCAGCCCTAATGCCGAAGTCACCAAAAACAATGGTATCCCCGCTCTGGGCACTACCTTTTAGCCTTCCTCTATGTACCTTGCGGTACTTCACTCGTTTCGGCTGTAGCATTTTTCTCCTTCTTTTCAGGGATAATATCGCCCTTATAAATCCACACTTTAACCCCAATACGCCCCATCAAGGTATGGGCTTCAGTAAAACCATAATCGATATTGGCACGTAACTTATGCAACGGCATTTGGCCTTGACGGAGAGTTTCACTTCTAGCAATTTCAAGCCCACCAAGTCTTCCCTTGCACGTTATCTTTATTCCTTTAGCACCAGCTTGCAAAGTTCGGAATGTCGCTTGTCGCATAGCCCGCCGGAAAGGGATTCTCTCTTCAAGCCGCTCAGCTATGCTCCGAGCTACCAAAAGAGCTTCAAGCTCAGGGTGCTCAACTTCTCTAATGGTCAATCTAATTTTATCCCCACTGATCTTTTCCAGGTCCGACTTCAGTATTTCCACATTTTGTCCCCCTCGGCCAATCAAGATGCCAGGACGAGCTGAGTAAAGAGTTAAATGTACCTCGTCTCCCGGACGTTCAATTTCCACCCGAGCAACTGCTCCTCCAGGACATTGTTGTTCCACAACTCTGCGTAGCTTTAAATCATCTAACAAAAACCGGGTATAGTTCTTCTCAGCATACCACCTGGCTCGCCAATCCTGGTTAACCCCCAGCCTGAAACCACAAGGATGAACTTTTTGTCCCAAAACTATTCCTCCTCTCCAGTAACGAAAACTGTGATATTGCTAGACCGCTTTAAGATAGGACTCACCCTCCCTCTCGACTGAGGGCGGAATCTCTTCAAGGTATGCCCTTGATCAGCAAATATATCAGTGATTCTAAGCTCAGCAGGCGACATTTGAAAATTGTTTTCAGCATTGGCTACCGCCGATTTAATTACTTTAGCCACGGCCTTGGCTGTGGGGGTAGGCAAAAAACTGAGGATATTCAATGCCTCGTCAACTTTTCTGCCTCTAACCATATTTATCACTAACCGAACCTTCTGAGGCGAAATGCCAACTTCCTTAGCTACAGCTCTTACCTTCATCGCGTCTTATTTTGTCCTCGCCTGTTCGGTTATTTTAGCTTTGGTGATATGGCCCCTGAATGTCCTAGTAGACGCAAATTCTGCCAATTTATGCCCCACCATATTTTCAGTGATGAAAATGGGCACATGCCTCCTGCCATTATGCACTGCAATAGTGTGACCTATCATTTGAGGCAAAATAGTAGAGGAGCGAGACCATGTCTTTATCACTGTTTTCTCGCCCGAATTATTGAGCGCTTCTATTTTCTTAAGCAATTTAGCATCGCAAAAGGGCCCCTTCTTACGCGATCGTGACATCTTCTTTCCTTCGTTTGAGGATCATTTTATTTGACGTTTTACGGCGACGTGTCTTAACCCCCAAAGCTGGCTTTCCCCAGGGGGTTTTCGGAGGCATTCCTCGGGGAGCCCTGCCCTCCCCACCTCCATGTGGGTGGTCACGAGGAGTCATAGCAGAACCCCTGACCGTAGGCCGCCAACCTGACCATCTTCTCTTTCCAGCTTTGCCTAACCTTATATTTTCGTGGTCAACGTTGCCTATTTGACCAATAGTAGCCCAGCATTTATGATGAAATTTACGTAGTTCACCCGAAGGGAGTTTAAGCACAACATATTGGCCCTCCTTGCTTATAATTTGGGCAGAACTCCCTGCGCTATGAACAAGCTTTCCTCCTTTGCCCGGCTCAAACTCAACATTATGCACTAAAGTTCCCACAGGAATGGACTCCAATGGGAGAGCATTCCCAGGTTTTATATCAACATCCTCGCCTGCCTGTATAGTATCACCCGACTTGATGCCCAAAGGGGCGAGTATATAGCGCTTTTCTCCATCAGCATAATGAATTAGGGCAATGCGAGCTGACCTATTAGGATCATATTCAATGGAAGCTATTTTCCCTGGAACGGTAATTTTATCCCTCTTAAAATCGATAAGGCGAAGTTTGCGCTTACTGCCGCCACCTCGATGACGCACAGTTATAACACCCCGGCTATTACGCCCTGCTTTCTTTTTCAGCGGCGCCAGTAAGGATTTCTCAGGAGCTACCTTGGTTAACTCTTCAAAAGTAGCGCCAGACATAAATCTCCTGCCTGGAGAAGTTGGCTTATAAGTCCTTAATCCCACGATTCGCTCCTTATTTGTGCGTCCTTTGCCAGCGAGTTTTTTTAAGAAGTTTCTGATGTCTGTGTTTTGACATCTTCTTTTTTCTCCACTTAACGACTGAACCCATTAGATACCCTCAAAGAAAGTAATTTTGTGTCCCGGTGCCAAGGTAACTATTGCCTTTTTCCAAGGTGAGCCAGTTACTTGCCTCCTGCCAAATCTTCTTGTCTTGCCAGGCACCGTCATCACATTGACTTTACTTACCTTTACCTTGAAAGCTTGTTCCACTGCCTCCTTAATCTGAGACTCAGTAGCCTTGCTCGCCACCTCAAAGGCATATTTATCTCTCTCCTTAAGCCAAGTAGCCTTCTCTGTAATTAAAGGACGCCGCAGAACTTCGTAAAGATGCAATTTATTTACCCCAAATTTGCTCAATGTTGCGTATTGCCGGTACAGTGGCTACCAGCATTTCATAGGAAAGCAAATCCAATACATTAATTAGATCCGAAGGTAGGACTTTGACTTCAGGCAAATTAGCCGCTGATTTAACCACATTTGGTGTGGACTGAGCAGTAAGAATCAAAGTGGAGGAATCGATGCCGAGCGAGGACAGAACATTTATCATGTCTTTTGTCTTTGGTTCCTTAAAGTCAAGTTCCTGCACCAGTCTTATATTTCCTTCTCTAACTTTAGCGGAAAGGAGGCATTTCAAAGCTAATCTCCTCATTTTCCGGGGCATAGATTGGCGATAGGTGCGTGGCTTGGGGCCAAAAACTACCCCACCCCCCCTGAGCAGGGGTGATTTTATATCCCCTCTTCGTGCTCTGCCAGTATGCTTTTGGCGATAGAGTTTCCTTGTGCTCCCTTTAACCTCGCCTCTGGTCTTGGTAGACACAGTACCATGGCGTCTATTAGCTAATTGTCCGGCCATTGCTTGGTGAACCACCGCCCCATTAAAAGGAAGATCAAAAATGGCCTGACTAAGCTCCATTTGGTCAACAACTTCACCGTTTAAAGTATAAACTGGCACTTTCACTTCCTGTTACCTTACTTTTTCAATTATTAACAGCCCACCATTGGCTCCAGGTACTGCACCCTTCACCAAAAGCAAATTGCTCTCTGGGTCAGCTTGAATTACTTCGAGATTACGCTCTGTTACTCTCCTATTTCCCATATGTCCTGCCATGCGTTTCCCTTTAAACACCCGACCGGGAAAAGTGGTAGCTCCAATTGAACCAGGGGCGCGATGGCGGTCAGTTTGGCCGTGGGTCTTTGGCCCACCAGCAAAATGATGCCGCTTAACCACGCCAGCGAAGCCCCTGCCCTTAGAAAAGCCAGTTACATTTATCAGGTCACCTTGCTTTAGAAAGCTAACATCCACTTTGTCACCACTCTTGACCGAGCTAATATCATCGGTCCTGAATTCGCGAAGATAGCGAACATTCTCTAAGCCTCGAAGATGTCCCTTCTCCGAAGAGCTAAGCTGAGATTGCTTCACTTTGTTCTCAATAAAGCCCACTTGGATAGCATCATAACCATCCTTGTCTCGGCTCTTTATCTGAGTTACCACGGAAGGCCCAGCTTGAATAGCGGTTACTGCCATCGCCTCTCCGCTTTCCTGAAACAGTTGCGTCATGCCTATTTTTTTACCAATAATGCCTGGAAACATGGTTTTAACTATAACTTAATATCTATCTCTACTCCGGATGCTAGGTCAAGGTGACTCAGGGCATCTATAGTCTTGGAACTCGGCTGCAAAATATCAATTAACCTTTTATGGGTCCTGATTTCAAACTGCTCCCTGGAATCTTTATCGATGTTAGGGGAGCGAATAACGCAAAATTTTTCGATATCTGTGGGTAAAGGCACCGGACCAACCACTATGGCCCCGGTACGTTCCACTGTTTCCAGTATTTGCCTTACTGCTTGATCAGCCAACTTATGATCGAAACTTTTAACTTTGATACGAACCTTTTGGTCGGTCATCTGCTTCTCCCCATTCTAGCCGCAATTTGCTTAGCCAAATCCTGAGGCAATTGTTCATAGCGATGAAAGTGCATAGTGTAACTCGCCCTCCCTTGACTGCGCGACCTCAAATCTCCAGCGAAACCGAATGTTTCCGCTAGAGGAACAAGACAACGGACAGCAGAGGACTCGTCGCGACTCTCAATGCTTTCAATATGAGCTCTTCGAGAGTTTAAATCGCCAATGATGTCTCCCAGGAACTGATTGGGAGTTGTTATTTCCACTTCCATAATTGGCTCGAGAATAATAGGCTCAGCTTTATCTATTCCATCCCTCATAGCCATGAAGGCCGCCATCCTGAAAGCTACGTCCGAAGAGTCGACCTCGTGAAAACTCCCGTCATACAAAGTCACTTTCACATCTATTACAGGGTAACCAGTTAATCCCCCACTTTGCAAAACTGTCTTAACACCAGTTTCTACTGAGGGAATAAATTCCTTAGGTATAGCTCCACTTCGAATTTGATCACGAAACTCAAATCCACTGCCACGCTCTCCTGGCTCAATTCTAAGCCAAACGTGCCCGTATTGTCCCTTACCCCCGGATTGACGGACAAATCTTCCTTCAGATTCCACAGGAAGGGTGATTGTTTCCTTATAAGCAACCTGAGGCTTACCAGCATTAACCTTTACGCTATATTCGCGAAATACACGCTCCATTAATACCTCGAGATGAAGTTCACCCATCCCCGAAACCAAAGTTTGGCCTGTTTCTTTGTCATGGTAAATCTTGAAGGTCGGGTCTTCAACAGCAAGTTTAGCCAGGGCATTATCCAACTTGTCTTGGTCGGCCTTGCTTTTGGGCTCAACAGCCATGGAAAGCACCGGTTCAGCAAATCGTATAGTCTCAAAAAGCACCGGTCGTGTGGGCTCGCAAAGGGTATCACCTGTCGAGGTCATCTTAAGCCCCAGATTAGCTACAATGCTCCCAGTCTCAGCGTGGTCAACCTCTTCACGGTGATCGGCATGCATAACATATAGTTTTCCCAACCTCTCTTTCTTACCCGTGGTAGAATTCAAAACTTGTGCCCCAGCTTTTACCATGCCCGAATACACACGCAAATAGACCAGCCTGCCCATAAACAGGTCAGAAACCGTTTTAAATGCCAATGCGGAAAAAGGCTCATCATCGCTCGCCAAACAAAGGATTTCCTTTCCACTTTTAGAATTTGTAGCTGAAGGGGGGGGGCTATCTAGCGGCGAGGGGAGATAATCCACAATAGCATCGAGCAATGGCTGGATGCCCCTATCCTTCAAGGCGCTGCCACAAAGGACAGGCACTATGCGGTTAGAAATGGTCAGCCTTCTTATAGCCGCCTTAATTTGAGAGGCAGCGATGTCTTGCCCACTAAGATAGGGTAGCATAATCTGCTCATCGAGCTCAGCCAAGTTCTCAATTAATGCTTGGCGATGCTTGGCCAGCAAAGTCTCACTTTCTTCAATTAAAGCTGGATTAGGATCGGGGAAAGCAATGATTTTGTTTTCCACAAGGTCGATGATGCCCCGAAAGAGTTTTTCACTTCCTAATGGGAGCTGTATAGGTAACGCCTTGATTCGCAACCTTTCGTTAATCATGGTCACCGTGTGATGAAAATCAGCGCCAATCCTGTCCATTTTGTTAATAAAACAAATCCTGGCCACGCCATATTTATCTGCCTGGCGCCACACAGCCTCTGATTGAGCTTCCACTCCAGCTACACCATCGAAAATCACGACACCGCCATCTAATACACGGAGGCTACGCTCTACCTCAGCAGTGAAATCTACATGCCCAGGGGTATCTATGATGTTTATACAATGTTCGCGCCAGTGACATGTAGTAGCCGCTGAAGTAATGGTAATACCTCGTTCTCTCTCTTGCTCCATCCAATCCATTACCGCAGTCCCTTCATCCACGCTTCCAACCTTGTAAGTACGCCTTGTGTGATGTAATATCATTTCCGTAGCCGTGGTCTTGCCAGCATCTATATGAGCAATGATTCCTATATTCCGTATTTTTTCCAAAGGGAAAGTCCGCGACATGAGCTTATCCTTTACCTCAAGTACTGCTTTTAACACGACTTCTCACCAGCGATAGTGAGCAAAGGCTTTGTTAGCCTCTGCCATCTTGTGAAGATCATCACGCCTTTTGATTGCTGCCCCCCGACCATGGACAGCATCAACCAACTCGCTTGCCAGCCTTTCTTCCATAGATTTGCCACTCCGAGCTCGCGCTGAAGCAATGAGCCATCTCATGGCAAGAGCGCGCCCCCGATCTTCCCCTACCTCCGTCGGAACTTGGTAGGTAGCCCCACCAACACGGCGTGATTTAACCATGAGAAGCGGCGTAGCATTTCTAACCGCTCGCTCTAAGGCTTCTTCAGGACTGCTATTCACTTGCTGAGCAGTGAGCTGCAAGGCATTATAGACAATGCCCTCGGCTGTAGCTCTTTGCCCTCGTAGCATAAGCCTATTAATAAATTTAGCCACCGTAATGCTGTCATATTTAGCATCGGGTGGTGGTATCCTTTTTACTACTTTCCTAGCTCCTCTTGGCATTTTACATCCTCGCTATTTTGGTGCCTTGGCCCCATACTTGCTGCGACCTTGCTTGCGATTAGCTACTCCTTCAGTGTCCAAGGTGCCACGGATAATATGGTAGCGAAGTCCAGGAATGTCCTTAACTCGGCCACCACGAATCAACACTACCGAGTGTTCCTGCAAATTATGTCCTTCGCCAGGAATATAAGCGGTCACTTCCATACCGTTGGTCAGCCTAACGCGGGCAACTTTGCGCAATGCCGAGTTGGGCTTCTTAGGTGTAACCGTCTTAACCTGGACGCATACACCTCTTCTTTGAGGCGCCCCCTGGATCCATTTAATTTCCCCCTTCATCGTATTTCGGGTGTAATGCAATGCTGGGACATCGCTTTTCTTTCCCAGCTTCTGCCGCCCTTTACGAACAAGTTGATTAATTGTTGGCATTCCTAATACTCCTCTATTTTAGACAATCAAAAAGCCGTCTGGTTATATGCCGGTCTACTCCAGGAAAATTTGCTCGGCTTCAGCCAGCCGGCTTTTACAACTCTCTACGCTTTTACCTTCTAGTAGACGCCAAGTTACTAATTTAACACAAGGTAATCAGGATGTCAACTAGGGCGGTTGAGGCTTGGTTTTGGTCACCGGAGCCTGAGGGACACCCTCAAAGCTGAAACCAAAGAGTCATTTTCATTATACCTGTGATACATTAAGCTGCAGTGTCAGGCAAAATCTTATGGATAGTTTTGAATGCTATTTTGAACGCTTTGCTTGTTAATGCAGGTGTTTCCTTACTCCTGCCTTAACTTTAAACATCCTGCTACTGGATAGGTTATCTAAAGACGCATTGAGCATAGCTGTGTATTCGTCTACTTCATCACGATCGAATTGTATAACTTTATTGGCTATTCGTTGGCAATAATCACAATGGCTACACCCGGATAGGCAATTTTGCTTCCTGAAGAAATCCATAAAGCCTTCCAGAGCTTGGTTATCGATATAGAATCTGGGCGGTGTCTCAATAACGTTGTTTTGTACGCCCGGTAAAGCAGAATTGCTAAATTCAATTTTCGGAGTGATGATATTCAAAATATCATATAGGTTCCCTTGATAATGACGTGATGAATACGCTGTGGCAGCATTCAAAATTCGCTCGGCGGACATTGACCTGCCACTAGTTTTGAACATATCAATACCTATCTCTTCGTAAACATGAATATCCTCGGGTCTTACCCAGCGGCACTTAATGATTTGAGAGGTATCACAGAGCCTGTCTAGAGTACAACGAAGTACACAATAGTCTACATAATAGCCGTTAAGTGGGTTATAACTTTGACTGGCATGCCCCAGGCTATCATGGTGGTAATATTCGTAGGGGCACTGGTATAAGCAGAGATTATTCAGTAGTATAGTGAGTTCGCAATTCACTGCGTTCCTGATAGCCTTGAGCAATGTAAAGTCCCGATTTATGTTAATGTCCAGAGTAATAGAATCGGCGCCTAAGGATTCAAACAATTTGGCTCTAGCAACGCTGTTCACATGAGCAATGGTTGATACCCTTACATTAAGATGCGGAAATTGACGCTTTATAAGCTCAATCAGATAAGGGATGGTTACTGTGACGCTATCCACCCCAATGCTTGTGATCCACCTAAGGTGCTCTAGCAACTCTTGATGGGTATTCTCATCCCACTCCATATTACCCATGCTGGGAGCATTTAAGATGTAGTCAAACTTCAAACCTGCTGAATGAGCCTGTTCGATGTATTCCTCTGCCTGATTTTCCACCATGTGGATGCTATCAGGACCTCTCCCCCCACTACCTATCATTGAGGTAGGCAATACGCCATATAGCTGTACATCAGCTTCCAACCTGCTTAATGGCAATATCAGATCTGGATCCCAATTCGTTGGCACTAGTAGCTGCATGCTACCCCACTATGGCAAATAATGTTGGTACAAAGCTGGACACATGTGCCCCACTCCACACCTTTCTTCGTCTTTAGCAAAACCATCCTCTATATCGTGATACGATGTATTATGAATACAAAGAAATTTTTTGTCAATACCTCCGAATCAAAAGTCGCTGCTCCAAGATTTTGTCACCATGTAACTACATCGGGAAATGTCACCTTCCATGGAAATAGTAATATTGAATAGAAAGGGACAAAACTCAGATTATACCTTATAGACCTCTGTATCGTAATGCGATGTATTATGAACATAAAGAAATTTTTTGTCAATACCCTTTTGATATTGGCATATAGTTAGATATCTCGCAAAACCATAGCATCATTAGATTAGCATCTTTCAACAGCGACTGATTTAAGGAAATGCTCCGCCATCTATAGTGATGGCTTGTCCCGTGATATAGCCAGCTCTTTCACTGGCTAAAAAAGCTACCAGTTCAGCCACATCCTCAGGTTGGCCAAAGCGTTGCAATGGAATCATTGCCAGTATGGCTTCCTTTCTTTCCGAAGGCAGCTTATCTGTCATCCCAGTAATAATGAAGCCTGGGGCCACGGCATTGACAGTTATATTACGAGAACCCATCTCTCGAGCTACGCTTTTGGTGAAAGCAATGAGTCCTCCTTTGGAAGCAGCATAGTTGCTTTGCCCTGTATTCCCTACTATTCCGGTCACCGAAGATATGTTAATAATGCGTCCCCACTGCTGCCTCATCATAGACCTCAGGGCAAACTTGGTGCACAGGTAGGCTCCACGCAAATTGGTATTGATTACATCGTCCCAGGCATCATCAGACATTCTTAACAAAAGGGTATCTCTATTTATTCCGGCATTGTTCACCAGAATATCAATCTTGCTCCACTTATCAGTCACCTGCTCTATCATGGCTTGCACTGCTTCACTATCCCGAATATCAGCTTCAACCGACATAGCTTCCCTGCCTAGACGGATTATGCTCTCCACTAAATTATCAGCATCAACCTCATTACTGGCTTCAATTGCCACATAATTAACTGCCACTTTGGAACCAAGGCTGGCAAGCTTCAAGGCAATGGCTTTACCCATGCCCCGAGAGGCACCAGTTACCAGGGATACTTTTTCCTCTAATTCCACGACTTGTCCTCACCCATTAACGCGCTTAAGTACCAGGGAGCAGTTTTCACCACCTAAACCAAAACTATTCTTCACACATACATTCACTTGAGTCGGGCGAGCTATATTGGGGACATAATCCAGATCACAGTCCGGGTCAGGGGTCTCATAATTTATGGTTGGATGGATAATCCCCTTGTTCATAATCAATATAGCGGCGATGGTTTCAATAGCGCCGGCAGCAGTAATGCCATGCCCAATCATGGACTTAGTAGAGCTTATAGGAATTTTGTAAGCATGCTCTCCAAACAGCATTTTAATAGCTTTGGTTTCACAGGCATCATTCAGCTTGGTGCTGGTGCCGTGAGCATTGATATAATCAACCTCCTCAATCTTCACCCTGGCATTTTGCAGGGCTGTACGCATGGCATAAGCCTCAGCCTCAGGAGCCGGAGCAGTCGCATCGTGAGCATCAAAAGACCAGCCTGCACCGGCAACTTCAGCCAAGATAGGTGCACCCCGCCTCTTGGCATGTTCATAGCTTTCCAAAACAACTAATCCGGCACCCTCAGCATAGACGAAACCATTCCGGTTGAGATCGAATGGACGACAAGCCTTGGACGGGTCAGATTCATGAGAAAGGGCTCCCAAAATATCTATTCCAGCCATGCCAACTGGCTCCAGGCTGGCGTCAGAACCCCCGGCTACCATCACATCAGCATACCCTAAGCGAATAAAATTGGTCGCTGTGCCTATGGCATCAGCGCCACTGGCACAAAGGCTATTTACACTGCTGTTAGGGCCCCTGGCCCCCAGCATCATTCCCACCTGCATGGATGCTGCGCTGGCAGTTGACTTGGTGATGAAGAGCGGGTCGGCTCCTCTTCTAGGACCCGTTTTTTGGTATTGCTCCCATCCCCAAACAACATAGCCTTGTTCTGTCATAGTAGAAATGCTAACACCTACCCGCTCAGGAATTTCCTGAGTCATATTTAGGCTGGCTGATTGTATTACTTCTTTGACAGCAGCAATAGCAAACTGAATGGTCCTTGAAGTCCGGTCAATTGCCTTCAAGTCCATATACTTTGTGGCATCAAAGCCATGCACCTCAGCATCCACTTTCACCCGAAAGTTACTGGCATCGAAGTGGGTAATAGGACCGATGGCTGACTTTCCTGCGACTAATCCCTCCCAAAATTCTTTTGCATTTAAGCCCAAGGGATTAATGGTAGCCATACCGGTAACTACAACCCTGGGTATATTTATCGTGCCCCAGGAATTTACCGAGTTTGTAGAAACTTTAGCCGTGTTCATTATTCTTATTTTCCTGCGAGGGCAAAGAGCCCTACAGAGGTGCCTCCATCAACAATAATAGTTTGTCCTCTTATCATAAAGGCCTCTTCACTGCACAAAAAAGCCACTACATTAGCGACATCTTCGGGAAGCACCATTCTTCCCGCTGGCGTTACTTGACGACTATCTTTTACCAGCCCCTCTTTGAAATAGAACTTCAATGCCTCTGTCTCCACAGCAGAAGCAGCTACAGCATTAACGCAAATGTCTAGAGGAGCCAGCTCTATTGCCAGGTAACGAGTTAAAGCTTCCAGGGCAGCTTTGGAGACTCCAACGACAGTATAATTGGGCAAGACAAAACGCGAACCCAGGCTAGAGATGCTTACTATTTTACCACCCCTGCCCTCCATTAGTTTGACTACCCTCTGGGCACAGAGCAAAAGGGCTCTGGTGTTGATGTCCATAGTCCATTCCCAGGCCTTAACATCTATATCCACTGCAGGACGGCCTACGCCTGAAGCAGCATTGCTAATAAAGATATCCAGGTGGCCAAATTTATTGCCAATCATATCAAACATTTCATCTATCTTTGCCGGGTCTCCCACATTGGCTCTGATGACTTCAGCTTTCACTCCCAGAGCCTCGATATCTTTAGCTGTTTGTTCAGCGTTCTCGCGGTGGCGAAAAAAATTGACAATAATATCGGCACCCTGGGAAGCAAGTTTTAAAGCAATCGCCCGACCAATGCCTCGCCCACTGCCTGTAACTAAAGCCAGCTTCCCCTCAAGAGACATATCTAAACCTTCTCACCTTGTGCTACCCGATTCTCTACATAGGAGACGAAGTCGCCGAAGTTCTGAAACTTCTGGGCCTCCTCGTCAGGGATCTCAATCCCAAAGGTCTCTTCCACTGCTACCAATGCCTGCACTATATCCAGGGAATCCGCCTTAATCTCTTTAAATGTGCTCTCTCGAGTGATAATGCTCTTATCAACACGAGTAATCTTGGCTATGATGTCTCTTATCTGCTCTTCAACGGTCATAATTTACCTCCCTGGTTGAATTTTGCTAATTCCGATTTCAAACTTTCCACAACCCCGGCTTTTACCGCTTCCTTGGCGCTTTCTATAGCATTAGCTATTTGGGGAGCTCGGCTAGCTCCATGCGCTATCTTCACAACCCCATCAACACCCCACAAAATACCACCACCTCGCTTCTCAGTCTCATTGGATATTTTGGTTACCGGGAACAATCCCTTAAACAATAGTCTAACTAAGGCACGTAGGGGTGGGTACTTTTTCAGCTTTCGCACTGCCCAAACCTGGGCATAACCTCCAATGTTTTCATAGAACTTTAAAAGAACATTGCCTACAAAGCCGTCACAGACGATGACATTGGCCTCGCCGCTTAAGATATCACTGCCTTCTATATTGCCAATAAAGTTCAACCCACTATTTTTAAGAAGGGAATAAGCTTCACGCACTGCTTCACTCCCTTTACTTTCTTCACTTCCAGTGCTTAGCAAAGCTATCTTAGGGTCAGTGATGTTAAGGAACTTCTCAGCGTAGACCGAGCCAGCGATGGCAAAAGCCAGAAATTGATGTGGCTTGCAATCTACATTAGCTCCAAGGTCTACCATCACAGTATTCGGTGCAAAGCTACCCAGAGAGCCAACAAGTGCCGGACGATATACTCCATCCACCATGCCCATAAATTGAATGGCACTTATTGCAGCCGCTGCAGTAGACCCAGCACTCAATAATGCATCTGCTTCGCCCGATTTTACCATCTTTGCCGCTACGGCAACAGAGCAATTAGGCTTGCGACGAATTACGTCAACCGGCGACTCATTTTCCTTGATAACTTCGCTGGCTTCGACAACATGGATGGATGAACCGTTGCTGAATTTGTACTTGGCTAATTCCTTTTCTAGAATGTTTGCGGTGCCCACCAAGAAGATTTCTATATCTTCCTTCTGAGCTGCAAGCACCGCCCCCTTAACTATTTCTTCAGGGGCATGATCACCACCCATGGCATCCACTGCCACCCTTATTCTGTCATTTTGAACCATATTCTTATCTCTTATCACTTGATAACTTGATTATTGCCTCCCCTGTGACTATTATTTCGCCTCTTTGATTACGGCACTCAAAACTGCAATTTGCGTATGATACATCATCTTTCTGTTCAATGCAATTAATCTTACCGTTGATAGTCAGAGTATCTCCAGGGCGTGCCGACTCTTTAAACTTTGCTCGAAGCTTACCTCCAGACAGCCAGTTTCGCCCAAAAGCCGAAGTCATCATCTCCGATACATAAGCTAAGTTAAGCATACCATGAGCAATAGTTCCACCCAAAGGAGTTTTAGCGGCAAAAGACTCGTCTACGTGGATGGGATTAAAATCACCCGATGCCTCAGCATAAAGATTAATTTTCTCCTGGGTGATATGTCTTACCACAGGATTAAGAGCCTTCCCTTCTTGAATCTCTGTTAGCATTTCTTTCCTAGGTGGGCAATGCTATAGTTGCCCTCCCCGATTGCACCTTTTCTTTGCCTTTGTCAAAAACCTCAAGCTCCAGGATTAACATACTCATTTTGCCCCGAGTTATCTTTTGTGCCACTCTGGTGTGACACTCTATAGTGACGCCAATAGGCACCAGCTTGAAAAACTCTAATTCTTGTGAAGCATGTATAGCGATAGTGCCAGGTGGCAGGGGAATAGACCTTGTCATAGCAGCTATGGCACAGGCTGTAATGGCCAAAGGGGGAACAAATCCATCACCTTCACTATCCACCGCTTTCAGATATTTGGAGACGAAGGAGGCACTCAGTTCATAGGTGGCAGGAGGGAATTCGTAACCGGGTGTTAGTTCTTCATAGCTTATAGTTTTGTCCGGCATTTGACCAGTTCTCGATACATCGGTATACTATGTATATTACATTATACATTGCCCCTGATTATTGTCAATATTTTCCTACTATTATCTATCACCACCGATTGATAATGGACTTTGGCATCGACAGAATTGACTTAAAATCAACCTGCCCCACACAGGATACCCTGAATTGCTGGGAGATATAAGAAGGAAAAAGCTATCGAGCAAACTTTGTGAGCTGCACCGTCTTCTCATTTGGTTTGCTGCAAAATGGGCTCGGCAGGATTCGAACCTGCGACCAACCGGTTATGAGCCGGCCGCTCTGCCACTGAGCTACGAGCCCACTCTTCCACCCATGAAAAGCTTCACCTTTCATGGTAACCAATTTTGTGTGGAGCGGGAAACGGGACTCGAACCCGCGACACCCTGCTTGGAAATAGGAGCCGTCCCTGAACTCCATTTTCTGCCCTTTTTGAACCTGAAAAGCGGGAGAAAATTGCCTCTCTTCTGCCGCAGTCAGATGACCGCTTTTTTAACCTCCCGCCACTTACTTGACTGATTTTACCATACTTGCCTGTCAGGCAACAACTGGTTTGGTAAGGACAAGAGACACTTCTTAGAGTCACCATGGTCTCTTTACAGTCAAAAGGATACGAATGCTCGGCCTACTGCTCATCGAACAAAAGAGGTTTTTATTGTGCTTGAAAACCTAGCTAGAATGTTGTCTCCCCTAGCCAGTTGAGCGAATTTAAAGTTTGATAGACTGACAGGCACCAAGGGATTCGGAATTAAGTCATACAGAGGGGATAGACCTCGCAAAATCTGTACTTGAGAATATTAAGCTGCGCGCAACTTTGCTACCTTGGCTAAACGATTGTTTCTTTTGACCTCACTAGTCCAAGGTGGTAGACTGCTAATATCTTCTTAACCGGAACTTAAATAGGTACGCAGCCAAGGCCAGGTCACAATGTGGGCAAAGGCTTGAAAGAGCACTTTGTTTCATGCCTCAAGACAGAAGTGAAGGAAAATGAGAATAGAAAGCCCCAGATACACTGAGCGTTTTGGCTCAGTTCGGATTAACGATGTGCAGCAGGTATTGGAACTGGACTCTGGCAGAGCCAAGGAACTTCCCCCGCAAGAGAATATCGCCGTGCAAAAAATTGAGGAGGATGTTATCAAGGACTTCGAAGAGAAAATGGCTATTGTCATCCCTACTAAGGACGAGAAGCTCAAGCTCTTCGAAGGTGTTATCAGTGGAGTTCCTCATGAGTGCCTGATAATCGTAGTCTCTAACAGCCAGAGAAGGCGGGTTGACCGGTTCAGGATGGAGAAAGACGCACTGAACCAGTTCTGCCACTTTACTCGCCGTGAGGCTCTGATTATTCACCAGAAAGACCCCATACTAGCCCGGGCTCTCGCTGAGGCTGGCTACACTGACATTTTGGGAGAGGATGAGTTGATAAGGAATGGCAAGGCTGAAGGCATGTTAGCTGCAATCTTTATAGCTATGGTTGCCAAGAAAGATTTTGTTGGCTTTATCGATGCTGATAATTATTTTCCCGGTGCTGTATGGGAGTATGCCAGGTGCTACGCTACCGGCTTCAGCATGGCTAAATCCCCTTATAGCATGGTCAGGGTTTTGTGGCGCTACAAGCCTAAAATTTCGGCAGGTATGTTTTTTAAGAGATGGGGTCGAGTATCAGAGATAACTAACAAGTGCATGAACTCTCTGATCTCAAATAAAACCGGATTTGAAACTGCGATTATCAAGACAGGCAATGCCGGGGAGCATGCTATGAGCTTGAGACTGGCAGAAATACTCACTTATGCCTCAGGCTACGCTGTGGAATCTCAGGAACTCATATCTATCTTCGAAGGGTTTGGTGGTGTCTTACCCATGGCACACCCCACCACTGCCAAACATGGCGTTGAGATATTCCAGACCGGGACAAGGAATCCCCACCTCCATGAAGAAAAGGGTGGGCATCATCTTCTGGTGGAAATGCTATTGCCAAGTCTGGGGGCTATCTATCACTCTCCACTCTGTGAAGAGGAGACCAAGCAGTTAATTATCAACGAGCTTTTACAGCAGAATGCCATCCAGCCGGATGAAGAACCACCAAAACCACGCCTTATTACTCCACTAAGGGCTATAAACCTGAAGAAGTTCACCGCAGTTATGGCGGAACACATGAAATCGTATTCAGCATTGGAGGAAGAGGAATGAAAGCGGTCATTCTTATCGGTGGGGAAGGGACGAGGCTACGCCCACTGACCTGCAATATCCCCAAGGCGATTGTGCCTATCCTGAACCGACCTTTCTTGGAGCATTTGCTGGGCTATTTGAAAGAGCACGGAGTTACCGATGCTATTCTTGCCATGAGTTATCTCCCTGACCCAATCCAAAGCTGCTTAGGTGATGGTACTCAACTCGGAGTTCGGCTCACCTACCTGGTGGAGGAGTCGCCTCTGGGCACAGCCGGAGCAGTGAAGAATGCTGAATCATACCTGGATGGGCCATTCCTTGTTTTAAACGGGGACATTATCACCGAGATAGACCTCACCGCTATGATGAAACGCCACAAAGAAGTCAAGCCCAAAGTTAGCAT
>Ga0209991_10000187_pt1 | contig 27050 bp, 29 predicted proteins | sample ChitaG_FD_183167 | JGI IMG/M metagenome (GOLD analysis project Ga0209991, IMG submission 183167) | Deep subsurface microbial communities from South Pacific Ocean to uncover new lineages of life (NeLLi) - Chile_00310 metaG (SPAdes)... | ecosystem: Environmental > Aquatic > Marine > Oceanic >... | reverse complement strand
TTTTTTCAATTCCATATCTTAAAGCTCCCCCTTGTTCCATTGCTTCCATTGATCCCATTCCTCGATATTTTTTAACCATTTTATTTTCTTCATAGTCAAATTCTTTTTCACCGGGTGACTCATCTAGGCCAGCTAGCAAAGAACCCATTATCACTGCCTGAGCTCCCAGAGCTAAAGCTTTGGTAATATCGCCGGGCTTAGCAATATCCTGCTCTTTCTCATCAGGAATTCTTATTCCACCATCAGCAATAATTGGAAAAAAGCCATATTTTGGCTCAAGTTTTTTTGCCTCTTGAGCACACTCCCAGACAGCCGAAGCCTGAGCTCTACCTGTACCAAGCTCTTCCTGAGTAATACAGGCTGCTCCTGGACCTATTCCCACTCTCAAGGCATCACAATGTTTTCCTGCTTCAGTAATTATCCTTCTAACCATTTCAGCTGAATCAATATTACCCAAAACCACTTCTAATTCTGGATATTTTTCTTTGGTAAATTTAGCAATTTCAATCTCTTCTCTAAAAACAACACTGGCATCGATGACCATTCCATCGATGCCAGCCTCTATCCCTTTTTTAATTCTTTCTTTAGCCAGATTTAATCTTGATTCAACGGCAATAAAAGTTCTTAATTGTTTATTTTCATTTTTTGTTGCCAAAGGATACATTTCATTTTTTTTTATATCACTATCTGTAACTAAAGCTACAATTTTATTATCTTCGTCAATGATGGGTAGGGTATCAAGGTTATGTTTTCTTAAGATTTGGTTGGCCTGGTGTAAATCATCTTTATCCACTGTCTCTTTTTTGGGGGCAACGATTAATCTTTCTCTGGGAGTCATAATTTTTCCTAATTTTGTTTCCATATCTTTTCTATATCTAACATCTCGATGAGTGACAATTCCCACCAGCTTTGAATTTAAGGTTCCATCTTCGGTTATGGGTACACTAAAAAAGCCGTATTTCTCAGCAATTTTATAAACATCTCCGATATTATTTTGGGAAGCCAAAACCACTGGCTTGAAAACAAACCCTGCCTCAAATCTTTTTACTTTCTTAACTTCTTCTATTTGTTCCTCAATTGTGGAGTAATTATAATGAATTACTCCAATCCCTCCATATAAAGCCATCAAGATTGCCATCTCTGCCCCACAAACTGTGTCCATGGGGGCAGCAACAAAAGGGGTTTTAAGCGATATTCTTTTGGTAAAATTAGTAGTCAAGTCGACTTTATCTCTTTCAAAATCAGGAAGCCTATTGGGAATGAGAGTAATATCTTTATAGGAGAATTCTTTGTTTTGGAGGTCTAAATGAAGTTTCGCCATATTTGTTAATTTTAATTCCTTCTTTTTTAAGTAAATAGATTTTTCTTTTAGTGCCCTTGTTATATCCGCCTACTTCCCCATTTGTCTTTATGGCTCGGTGGCAGGGAATTTGCGGATTTTTATTTTTAGCTAAAATATTGCCGATTGCCCGCCAGGCCTTGGGACGACCGACCTTCTTTGCTAATTCTTTATAGGTCATTACTTCTCCTGGAGGAATTTTTTTTACCGCTTGATAAACTTTTTCCTGAAAAGAAGTCATTTTTGAATTTCCGCGTAAATCAGCGTAAATCCGCGTAAAAATCTTTGAATTTAAATTAACTCGTGAAAGAGCCTTAAATAATCTCTTAAGAGTCTGGGCATCAAGAACTTTTCCCTAACTGTCTGACGGCTGGCTCGGCCCAATTTTTCAGCTAACTCTGGATTTTTTAGAAGCTGAACAATTCTTTTGGCTGTCTCTTCTGGAGAAGAAACCAAAAATCCGTTTTGGCCGTTTTTAATTTGGAGTTTTATTCCTCCTACATTCCCGCCGATTACTGGTTTTTCCTTCCACATCGCTTCACTGACAGTTAAACCGAACCCTTCTCTAATTGATTTTTGCAAAATAATATCAGAACCTGTCTGAAAGGCGTTAACAAAAACATCAACTTTTAAACTGCCCAATTCTTGAGGATCAGAAAATAGAAAAATATTAGGATCCCCCTCAGCCCATTTTCTGACCTCTCTAAATACTTTCATTGCCTCAGGATCATCCAGAGCTAAAAAAAGACCAACTAAGGCCAATTGTAAATCAGGAATTTTCTTTTTGGCTAAATAATAAGCTCTAATTACTCCTAAGGGATCTTTCCAGGGATCAAAGCGGGAAACTTGAGAGATTAAGGGTTTTGAGGTGTTTATCCCAAAATTTTTTAAAATATTTTTAGCCGTAGTTAATTTTAAAGGTTTATTTTTTTCGGTTAAGGGATCAATGGCCGGCGGGAAAATAACAATTTTATCTTTTGGGAAGTCTTTTGGAACGAATTCTTTGGTGCTAAAAATGACTTTATCATAGGTTATTAAAAAGGGTTTAATAAAATGCCAGGTTTCTTTATTTGGTTGGGAGGTATCAATGTGAATATGAGAAATTGAGGGATGGAAATTTGGTAAATAATGGCTAATTCCAACTGGTTGAGGATCATGTAAAACCCAAATATCAGATTTCATATCAAGTATTTCTTTGGCTGCTCTTTTCATATAATAGTGATAAAGTCTTCTTGACTGAAAACTTAATAAATATTCTTTTCCTTGAAGGGCATTGTGGATTTCTTTAGTTAAACCAAAGAAATTTCTTCCGGGCGGAATAACATACCAACAAGCATCAATTCCTACTCCTTTCATTAAGGGCACCAAGCTTTTTAAAACTTCGGCCACTCCCCCGCCTCGAGGCGTAGAATTTATCATAGTTACTTTCAGTCCTCCTAAATCCTTAGCCAAGCCTTTGATTTCCTCAAATAAGGTATCGGCAATAACGGTTTTATATTCTTCTATTTTTCGAATTGGCGTTTTAACAAATGGTAACATAAGCGTTTCGCTAAATTAAAGATTGATTTGCTTTTTTTAAGATATCTTTAGCATTTTGAAAAGTTAGTTGTTCTAAGGCTTCTTCATAGGGAAGCCACTTGTAACCAATATGTTCTCCGGATATTTTAACATTCTTTGTTTTAGTTCTTGCCAGATAAAAAGTAACTATTTTAAAAATCGTCTTGCCTTTTAATTTGAAAAAATATTTAATCCACTCTTTAAATCCTCCAATAATTTCAATGTTTTCTAATCCTGTTTCCTCTTTTACTTCTCTTTTGACTGTATCAATTTCTTTTTCTCCTTTTTCAATATGACCTTTAGGAAGATCCCAATACTCTTTGGGGGCTTTTGCTCCCGAAGGATAATGTAATAATAAATATTTTATTTCTTTGTTTTTATGGAAAATTACTGCACCGGCTGATTTTTCTAAGGGCATATTTAAAAATCTCTATTTCATTATTATACCAACTTTTGAAATAAACCAAAATGGCTCGCTTCAGCGAGCCATTTTGGGAATTGAAATTTATTTACCTAAAAACTTTAGTAATTTCTCTAATGGCTGAGTATTAATAATGTCGCTTTTCTCCGCCCAACCCCGTCTGGCCTGAGCTATACCATATTCAACAAATTTCATCTGGTCTTTGTGGTGAGAATCTGTATTAATCACCATTTTTACTCCTGCCTCTTTAGCTCTTCTGATATTTTGGTCATTTAAATCTAATCTTTCAGGAAAAGAATTTATTTCGAGAACTGTTCTCGTAGTCTTGGCTACTCTAAAAATTTTATCAAGGTCGATCTGATATTCATCTCTTCTCTGAATTATTCTTCCGGTTGGATGAGAAATAATATCAATATTAGGATTTTTCATAGCTCGGATTATACGCTCGGTCATCTTTTCTTTTTCCATCTTAAAACTGGAGTGAATTCCGGCAATAGCATAATCCAATTTTTTAAGCGCCTCGTCATTTATATCTATCGAGCCATCGTTTAAAATATTAGTTTCTGCTCCTTGTAAAATTCTAAATTTTATTTTTTTTCTCTTAAAACTTTCGTTTAATTTGTCGATTTCTTTTCTTTGTTGAGAAAGTTGTCTTTCATTTAATCCATGCTCGATTCTTAAAAACTTTGTGTGATCAGAAATTCCTAAATATTTATAACCCATTTCCATTGCTCTTTCTGCCATCTCTAAAATTGAATTTTTACCACCATCCCATTTGGAATGACAATGCAGGTCTCCTTTAATGTCTTTGTAACCAATAATTTTTGGCAATCCATTAGGTTTACCCTGAGGACGTTCGGCTGAGCTCAGTCGAAGTCCTTGCCGAAGGGCCGCTTCAATTTCTCCTTGATTTTCTCTCATTTCAGGCGGAATCCAAGAAAGGCCAAGGGTTTTATAAACTTCTTCTTCGGTTTTGCCGGCAATCATTTTTGAACCCCGGAAAACTCCATATTCGTTAAGTTTTAAACCTTTATCAATAGCGATTTTTCTGGTAGCGATATTATGTTCTTTTGAGCCAGTAAAATATTGAAGGGCAGAACCATAACTTTTTTTAGGCACCACTCTGATATCCATATCAAATCCCTCTCTCATTCTGACCGAAGATTTAGTAGAGCCTTTAGCCCAAATTTTTATCACTCCCGGCAAAGAACAAAAATAATCCATAACTTTCTGGGGCTTTTTGGAAATAACTAAAAAATCTACATCGCCAATAGTTTCTTTCATCCTTCTAACCGAACCTGCTGGTGATATTTCCTCAACTTCTTTTAATCGCTTTAATTTTTCATATGCCTCTTTCATTCTGGGCATTATTTCTCCTAAAAGAAATCTTCCTTTGCTTCTTTTTAGAAATTCAATTCCTTCTAAAATATTCTTTTCTGTTTTTTCGCCAAAACCAAACAAAGGTGCAATTTTATGAGCTTTGGCTGCTTTTTCTAAGTCTTTTAAGTTTCGAATTCCTAATTCTTGATATAAAACTTTTACTTTCTTAGGGCCCATTCCTTCAACCCGAATTAGTTCTTCCATATTAACCGGAGTTTTCTTCTTTAGCTCCTTATAATACTTTATCTTGCCGGTTTTTAAATATTCTTCAATTCTTTCAGCTATATTTTTGCCTACTCCAGGAATTTTTTCCAAAGCCTTCCTTCCTCCTTTTTTATAAATATCGGCTACATCTTCTTCTAAGCTCTCTAAGGTAATAGCTACTTTTTGATAAGCATAGGGCTTGAAAGCCACTCCTTCCATTTCTAAGAAGTTAGCAATTTCGTAGAAAATTTGTGCTATTTCTTGATTCTTCATAAACTAGCTTTTTAGAAAATAGCTTTTAGCTTCTTAGCGTTGAGATAATTTTATTGAGCATTTTCATAACTTCTGCCAATAAGCTATCTACTCTTTTGTAATCTAAATTCTTCCCAAACGATAATCTCTTGGCAATTTCTACTTGGGTTTCGAGCTCTGCACCTGAACCGTAAGCAATGATTAGAAATTGCCGAAAATCTTTTCTGCTTCCTCTCCTTCTACCCTCGGCAATATTCGATGGAATTGACACTGCTGATCTTCGTGTCTGAGAAATAAGACCATATACCTCTGATTTAGGATATTGTTCAGTTAATTCATAAACCACAGTAACTAACTCCATTGACCGCTGCCAAACTACTAGATCTCTATAAGAATAAATCATGTTTTTTCTTTCCATATTTCCTAAAAAGCTAAGAAGCTAAATAGCTAAAACTAGTGGGGTTTTAAAACTGGGAATATTTTTTCTTTGGGAATTAGGTCTTTGGCAATTAATAAAAACAAAAGGGTAGCAATTATTCCCAAGACACTTACTCCGATAAAAAGAGGGGTAAAGCCGAAACTTTTAGCTACTATTCCCCCAACGATTCCGGCAATTCCTATTCCAATCCCCAAAGAAGAGCTTTCAATTCCCCAGGTCATGGCTTCTTTTCCTTTATCAATATGGCGAATAAATACTCCGCCCCAAGAAGGAATGGCCAATGCCATTCCTAAGGCGTGAATTCCCTGGAGAGCGTACATATGCCAGGGCAAAGTAGCGAAAATAAAGCCAATTGGGACCAAAGAAGCTAAGCCTGTTCCAAAAATTAGAAAATAATAATCATCTTTTTCTCCCGTAGTCCTATCTAAATATCTACCAATAGGAATTTGAATTAAAGATTTCAAAATCCAATAAATACCAATGGCGATGCCAGCCACCTGGGCATCGCCTCCTTGAATCTTATCCACAACAAAAATAGCTAAAATCGGAATAATCAGGCCCCAGCCAGCCATCAAAACGAAATCAGACAAAATCAAAACCTTAATCACTTTGTTGATTGATTGAAGCATATTTTACCCTACGAATTACTGATCTTTACGAATATACGAATTTCTTTAACTGCTAACTATTTTCACGCTTATCTCTCTTTCTCTCGGCCGATTATCAAAATCAATCAGGATAATTTGCTGCCACGTCCCCAGCATTAAATCACCATTTTCGATAGGCACTGCTAAAAAGGGATTAACAAGAGCAGACCTTACGTGAGCGTAACCATTACAATCGCCCCATTTTTTACAATGTTCATAATCTTCTGACATCGGGGCAATGATCTCTAGGGCCCTTTTCAAGTCTTTACTTGTCCCCTCTTCATATTCAGTGGTGGTTAACCCGACCGTTGAACCAGAACAAGAAATCATACAAATTCCCTCTTTTGTCCCTGATTTTTTTACAGCTTCGGAAACCCGATCAGTAATGTCAATGATATCGTTGAACCCTTTGGTAGAAATTGAAAATTTCATAGAGTTTTATTTTTATTATTAGTTAAATTTTCAATTTTTCTGAATAAAGTTTTTTGAGCTAACCCAATTCCCAGTCTAGACAAAAATATTATCCCAATCAAAACTATAATTACTTCTGCTCCTCGAATAATCATGGCAAAAGCTAGACCAGCGCCTTTTCCAAGACCAAAGGCGCCAAAGGCAAAAGTTTGTATTGCTTCGTGAGAGCCTAAAGCTGCTGGAATAGGTATCATAATAGCTAAATAAGAAAATCCCAGAATAGAAAGAGCAGGTAAAAAACTTATACTTTTTCCCAAAAATAAAATTAAAACCCAGCATCTTGTAAAATGAACTGCTTCTCTCAAAAAGGATAAGCCAAACACCTGCCACATTGCTTTTTTCTTTGGATCAAGAAATTTAAAAATTTCTTTTTCTATTTCTAATAAAGTATTTCTTTTGGGCTTTAACTGACGATTGAAGAATTTTAAAAAAAACTTAATAATACTTTCTTTTTTAAGGCCTTTAAAATAAAAAAGAATGGTTCCGCCTCCAAGGAAAAGAAAAAAAATTCCTAAAATTATTACCAAATTTTTTGGAGGAAGGCCAATTTTCAAAAGAAAAAAACAAAAACCTAAAAAAATAATAACTAAGTAAGTTGTGAACTCTAAAATTCTATCTAAAATTACCGTCGCTATTCCCTTTTCAAAAGGAACAGAATTTTTTTCTTTTAAGACATAACTTTTGAAAAGTTCTCCTCCAAAAACCAACATCGGGAAAAGAAAAATAACAGAGTAGCCAGCGAGATATGGCCAAGCGAGTTGAGTGACGGGAAGATCATAGCCCTGGCTTCTTAAAATTACTTTCCATCTCCAGATAGCAATTAAAGCAGCCAAAGCCGTGAGAGCTAAAATTACCATTCCCTTCCAGCCAGAAAAAGTAAGAAAAACTGCTTTTATCTCTTCCCAACCAACAATCTTTATAACCCAGATTAAAAGAAAAATCCCAACAAAAAAAGAAAAAAAGAATAAGAAAAATTTTTTCATATAATGATTCTTTTATCTAAAAATCTCTCCAGCTAAATCAAGGTTTAATAGATAATTTTTCCTTTTCTCACCCCTCTTGCTCCTTCAGTCCAGGCAGATGGAAATTTGAAGATGGGATAGCCAAAAATTTTTTCTCTTCTAGCTGATGTACCTATTAGAATGGTAGGAGAATATTTTATTGAAAAAAGACCGAATTTTTTAAGAATTCTTTTTCCCAAATCTAAATCTTCTCTTTCTCCTTTGAAGGGGTCTAGGTTTTGATTAAATCCACCAATCCCCCAAAATGCTTTTTGCCAAAGACAAATTCCGCTTCCGGAAGTATAAAAATAGGGCCTTAGCCAGCGGCTGAAAACCCGAAGAAAGCCATGAAATAGACTATCGTAAGTGCAGACTCCTCCGTGGGAAAGAACCACTTTTTTTGATAATTCTTTAATTATTTTCTCTACATAATTCTGGCTAAGAATACAATCTGCATCAATAAAAAGAAGAATTTTGCCTTTAGCCTTTTTTGCTCCTTCATTTCTGACTAAAGAGAGATTTCTCTCTGATACCTTTACTACTTTTGCTCCAAAATTTTTCGCAATCTCTACTGTTCTATCTTTTGAAAAGTTATCAACTACAATTATTTCAATATTTGGGTAAGTCTGATTTTTAAGGCTTTTCAAACATTTTGGCAGATAATCTTCTTCGTCTAGAGCAGGAATTATGGCCGAGACTAAAGGTCCTTCAACCCCGTAGAGAGGATTACCGCGAATTCCTTTTAAAATTTTATTCCTGGCCTTTAAAGAAGTAATTAGCATTACTATCAAGATTGCTATCCCTGCTAAAAAAATCAATATGATAAGATTTAAAATCATGTTTTTTAGGAAGTTTTTATTGCTTTATTTAAATCCTTTAAAAATCGTCGAAGATCAATCCGGTGCAATTTGGCCGCTTCCTCAATTGTTTCATTTTGAGCAAGAGGGCAGCCAACGCAATGCAACCCATAATCAATAAAAACAAAGGCAGTTTTGGGATATTTTTGAATAGTTTCTCTTATTGTCATTTCTTTTGTGATTTTTATTCTCTCAGCCATGATTTGTATATTATATCAAACCCCGCCCCTTTGAAAAAGGGGCGGGGGCAAAATCCCTCAAAAACGAGGGATTTTGTTATCCTTTTATATCTGAAATTATTCGCTATTGCTAATAACGATTAAAATCCACCGTATAATTTCTGAACGCCAGTGATATCTGGAGTCTCAAGGGTTCTTTTTTGAGTTTCCCCATAATCAGAATAGCCATACATTGTTACCGCTGAGCACTCTGTTTCATATACATCAGCTAAACCAACTCCGTGGCCTAATTCATGAGCAGCTATGTTCTGAAGATCCATTAGTGCTGGATCAACAGTGGCATCACCCCAGGTCCAATCGATATCAAGCATTATATCGAACTCAACGATTGTTTTGGTGGCTGGGTTATACCAAATAGTTGTTACTGCAATTACTCCTTCTGTTGGATAGTCTCCAAACGAAAGTGCATTCTGATAGTCTTGATCTCCATAAGCTGCCGTATAATCAATATCATAGATATCATTGAATAATGGAGCTGCTGTCCAATTATCCCATTCCTCAGCTCCTACTGAAATTGCATCAGTCACAAAAGTCTCTGAAAGTTCATCTGGGTTTGTTGGATTTATCACATAACTTACTGGCAACTCTCCCCATTTCAATAGCCTTTTCCCATATTTACCTAAGAAAGCGTAACAGGTTGTTGCGGGCTCTTCTTCTCCGTTTTTACAATCGGCGCAACTTGGATTTTCTCCTAATTCTGGTTCACAAATTTCATTGTTGTTACAAGTTGGCTTAGCAAATCCTTTCTTCCAGTGGATAAATTCTATCTTCTCTAAATCAGGAGCTTTTGCTTTTTCTTTTGCCACATCTGCTGCTTGATTTGGAATTGCTGCAGCTACTCCTGAAAGCGCTAAAATAGTTAGCGCAACTAAAATTCCTAAACTTAATTTTTTCATTTTTTATAATTGATTAAAGTTTAATTTTTTATCCGCCTAAGTTTTTTCAAAATTTTGGCGGGTTCGACCTTTACTTCCTTATTAACTAAATTTCAATTTATATTATATATTATTTAAATTTTTTTGTCAACTAAATTTAAGAAATCTCAAAAGTTCTTGAAGCCATTGCCAGAGATTCTTCCCTTGTAAAGATAATTTCACTTTTACCATTGTGCTATCTTCAGCCTTAACTAATTGCCCTTTTAATTCTCCCGAAGCTGAAACTGTAATGACATGAGTCCCTTTTTCTTCCCCTTTCACTGCCCAGGAAATCTTTTTTTCTTTTTTGCCTGGAATTACTCCTATTTTTTGAACTGGATTTTTTCTAAGAAGAACTAATTTATCGACGGGTAGAAAAATTTCCCCTCTGGCATTTTCAATTTTCTCTTCTCCTTTGTTAATTATCTTAGCCGTTACTTTAAAAACCTTATTTATTTTCACTTCCCCTGGAGCGGAAACATCAACGGATAAAGGATTAATAGTAATCCAAGCCCTAATAGTATTCCAAAAAGAGGCCTGGGCAAAATAAGTTTCTTTCTTATCTATTATTCCAGAGAAAAAAATAGCAGTTAAAATAAAAACTGCTAAAAGAAAAAGGGAGATTTTTTTTGAGTAACTTGGCATTAATTCAAGATATATATTATTTTACCTTAGCGAATCAAGGTTCTCGAGCGAAGCGAGAGGTTCTTATTTTCGAGCAAGGCGAGAAATCAAGGTTCTCGAGCCGAAGGCGAAAGGTTCTTATTTTCGAGCAAGGCGAGAAATCAAGGTTCTTGAGCGAAGCGAAAGGTTCTTATGTTTTTCTTCTAATTCCAATCTGGAAGGCAAAAAACTTTTTAAATATGGCAATAATTATTGCTGCTATCACTATCGCCAAAACTACATAGGGCCAGGGGGCATACATTGTAAAGAAAGAGGAAATTCTATGGGTAATAGCCTGCCAGATATTAGCTGGAATTACTGTAAAATAGGTTTTGGTTGCAGCAGCCACTCCAATAGTAGTACCAGGTCCTGCCTTAATAATTGGATGAGCTTCCAAATAGGCAAAGTAGTCTCCGGGTTTCATTTTCATTGGTAAAGTTAATTTAACTGCCACGCTTTGAGAAGCTCCCGGTTCCAAATGAAATTGCTGAGGCTCAAAACTAAACCATTCTTGAGCTGGTCTAAGTTGAGGTTGGTCTTGATGATAGGTAATTTCTAATTCATATTCACCGGGTTCATCTCCAGTATTAATTACTCCCAAAGAAGGAAAATTATAAATTCCGCCTGGTTTTAAGGGCTCATCAATTTTTATTTTTCCAAGATTTACTCCAACGCCTATGCTGGCAAAAACCATTAGAGGAAGAAATAAAGAAATTATTAGAAAAAGGATAATAATTTTTTGCATATTTTTGGTTAATGTCTCGAGAACGGTTCTCGGGACGTTAAGTTAATTGATTTTATTAATCAGATTGAGTAGCTCGGATAGTAACAGTAATAGTTTTTTCGGCAGTATTAGTTGAACCAGTGGGCATTAAAATTTGTAAATCAAGGTTCTGTGAATTATTTACTGAAAGACCAGTAAAAATAGTTCCAGTATAATCATTACTAACAGGGAAATCATACCAGGCAGCACCAGTAGTAGTGCTATATTGATGACAATACTCGTCAGTGGCAATACTACCGGCAGCTACAAGATCCCAAGAAATAGTACCGCCAGTTGCATCACTGCTTTTTACAGTTAGATCCACGGCGACACTACCTGTATTTTTTATAACCGGCGTCTTACCTAAGACTACAGTATTTTTTTTAGTGGGGTTAGAGGTATTAGGGCTTAAACCTAAAGTGCCGTAATCAAAAGTATCATTAGCGGTAACAGTAATTGAGATTACTGGTGCATAAGTTAAAGCAGCATAGGCATCAATTAGGCCCCAACCATAATATTGATCCCGACCAGCTGCTCCTTGATCTTCAGCAGTTGTTTGAAGAATATTTCTTATATCATCTGGGGTCCGATTAGAATCTTGAGCTAAAAGTAAGGCAGCTAATCCCGAAACATGAGGAGTAGACATCGAAGTCCCTTGATAGAACCAATAACCCCAATCTTTAGGGTTTCTATCAAATGTCTGCTGCAAGACTCCATCACCATAACCGTCTTCATTTTGATCAATCGTAACATCTCCCCCTGGCGCAGTTAAATCAAGACTTGAACCATAATTAGAATAATAAGCAACTTCCTCGTCGTAACGGGTTGCCCCCACAGCAATCACATAATCGTCATAAGCCGCAGGATAAGAGATCCCCCCTGTATACCCCTCTTCGTCTGCTTCATTCCCAGAAGCAGCAGCAATAGTTACTCCTTGACTATAAGCATAGCTGATGGCATTTTCTAGAGTTAGACCGGGATCAACTCCAACGGGCCAACCAAGACTTAAATTAATGATATCAGCTCCGTTATCTGCAGCGAAGTAAATACCATCAGCTACTGTCTGGGTTGTCCCACTGCCAAATTGATTCAGTGCTTTTACCGGCATAATGGTGGTATTAAAAGCAACCCCAGCTACTCCTAAATTATTATTGGTAGTCTGGGCAATAGTGCCTGTCACATGAGTGCCGTGACCTTCGTCATCGTTGGGATGGTTATCATTATTTATAAAATCATAGCCAGTCACAAAAGAGGTACCAGCTAAATCTGGCGCCCGCTCAAAGCCCTTATAATCTTCATAAGCTACCCCGGTGTCAACCACAGCTACTATTACGCTTGAAGCTCCGGTACTTATATCCCAGGCAGCTTCCATATGAATTCCGCCGTAAGGATTGCTTCCTGTCTTACAAGTCTCATTTACTGAATCCCACTCTAAACTATCATCTAGGTGCCACTGCAAGCAGTAGTAAGGATCATTAGGAACCATTGTGGCGTAGGCATAATAATTCGGCTCAGCGTATTCAACTAACGGATTTCGTGTAAAAATTTCTACTATCTCAAGCGCGCCTTTTCCCTCTGGAATCCGCAAAGTTTTGAAGCCAGCGAATTTGCTGGTTCGAATTGCCTCCACACCATGTTGTCTATTCAGTTGATCAATCTGGGCTGGAGTTGCCCCTGGTTTAAATTTAACAATAATTTCGTCAGGAACATAAAGGGGTCTCTCTATTTTTTCTGCCGGTTCTTTAACAAAAAGCGGCAGCTCTGGTTGAGCTGCTCCTTTGTTATTTAAACCAAAAGCAAGCATTCCACCAATGACTAAAAACAATATCAAAATTTTAGAAATTTTGACCATAACAAAATTCCTTCTTTATTATAACAAAAAGTCTGCTTACCCCGTAGGAAGTTCTACTTTCCTTTGGAGCGCTTTTGTCCCCGCCCGCCGTAGGCGGGCGGGGTAGTTAGCGCTAAATAATAGAGCTGATCCTATTTTCTCTCGAGAAAACTCTATTAGGATTATATCGTTGCCTGAACGGTCACGTTCACTGACTGTTGAGTAAAGTCGGAAGCTGAGGGCGGAGTGGTGATCTTTAAGTCAAAGGTTTGTGTGCCGGTTCCCGCAACAACTCCTGTCGCAAGTTCCTGGGGATTTGTTGTCAAAGCAGTCCAGGACGAACCACTATCCTTGCTAAACCCATGATAGTACACACTTGCTCCAGAAGCAGCGCTACCCAATGTCCAACCAGCAGGAGAGGAAACCGTGCCATATATATTGAAGGTCTCTGTAACATTTCCATTGTTGGTCGCTGTCTGGAGATCAACAGGAGAAAGAGTGTCTTTGCTACCGCCGGCAGCTAATATTCCATAGGCAACGTCTCCATCACTTACAGAAACTGAAATACTTTGCACGGTAACTGTTGCAGCAACACTTGCTTCATCCGCTCCCTGAACTGTTATTCCTACTGCCATGCCAACTAATCCTAAAATACAAATTGAAGCGATAAAAGATTTCATGTTTTGCTTTTTATTTATTAATTACTTATTAAGTTCGACCTTTGGGCCTCTTATCCGAGGCAAATCAAAAAGAAGGTAAACCCTCCTTGATTTTTTAAATAATAATCTATTTTTAAGCTACTGGCTCAGCCAAGGTTTGTTAGGATGATTTCTTAAAACGTATTCATATTTATCAATGCTTTCGCCGGTTTTTTCATCAAAAAGCGGGGTTCCTCCAATATAAGCTGTGTCTTTAGGATCCCCGTATTGATTTAAATCATTTTCAATAATCCAGGCTTCAATCAGTTGTTTTTCTTCAAGCGAAATTTCGCCTTCTTCTCCCTGTCTCAAAATAGCAAACCCTACTATTAAAATCAAGATTACCAACCCAATAATAATTGCTATCTGCTGCGCCTTCATAGCCTATTATAATACATATCATCTAAATTATGTCAAGTCTTTTTAACAAAAACACCCCTTGGGCTTGGGGTGCTTAGTTGAGGCAGCGAGATCTATTTTTTTCCTGAACCAGAGAAGAATAGATAAATCCTTCTATCTCTTCTGATTCGTGCCAAAACCGGATTTTGTACCAAATGTTATTTGTCCAGCCGCGAACGCTTCTGGTAAAAAAGACGCTATCGCCTTCCACCACTTCGTAAACTTTTACCATATCTCCTTTATCTAAATGGCCAATGATATTGTCCTCAAATTTTGGTTGAGAACGAACATTCGCTTGCACTAGTACCTTCCCACAAAAAAGGACTTTTTGCTCCTCTTCGGTTTCAACTCTGAGCCAAGACTTAATCGGTTCTTGCCAGAAGGGGTTTCTGTCTTGAGAAAAAGCTACGCCTGTCAAAACAAGCGAAGCCACAAAAACCATAAAGGCTAAAATCAGGAAAATGGCCCTTATCACGTCCGCCCTCCCTCCGAATCCTGAGAACACTGCCCCTAAATGTGCTGATGAGCATTATACCGCGGGCCTACATTTTGTCAACTCCTTTATCTGTCGAAAGAAAATCAAAGATTTTCAACGGGGCAGGCAAAGTTTTAAAAGTTCCTTGGCGTTTTTTACGGCATAGCCAGAAATGTCGTTGTTAAAATATACATAAACGCCTAATCTTTGTTTCAGCCATTTTTTAATTTTTTGAGCCAAGGAGCTTAGCTCCTTTTTTGTATATTTTGAAGAAAATAAAACCTTTGAGCCATGAAGGCGAATATAGACAAAAGCAGTAGTTATAACTTCGGCTTTTGGATATTTTGGAGAGTCGGCCACTACCCAGGCGACGTTATGCTTTTTCAGAAGCTTGTAGATCTTGTCGTGGCACCAAGATTTATGGCGGAATTCGAAGGCGAAATGTAGTTTGTAGTTTGTAGTTTTTGGTTTATGGTTAGTTATCAATTTTAAGAAATCTTCTAGTCTTTTTATATTTTCGGGAGTAGCTTTAAAGCTCGGGGGAAACTGAAATAGAATTGGACCTAATTTTTCTTTGAGATTTAAAGCATTTTCTCTAAAAACCTTCCAGGCCTCTTTCACTTCTTTTAGTCTTTTAATATGAGTGATAAAACGGCTGGCTTTGACGGCAAATAAAAAATCCTTGGGAGTCTGGGAATACCAATTTTGATAGGTACTCGGCCGAGGTAAATGATAAAAGGAATAATTTATTTCAACAGTTTTAAAATGTTTTGAAAAATATTTTAATTTATCTTTTGAAGGCAAATCTTCAGGATAAAAAATTCTCTCCCAATGGTCATAAACCCAACCCGACGTTCCTATAAATAATTTTTCTTTTCCCATAAAATTCTTTTTAAAAAAGTTTTTATCTCTTTGGGCTGAATATTTTTAACAAATTTCCCTTTTTTAAAAACTCCGGCTTTTTTATTCTCTAAACCAACTATTGCCAAATCAGCATGCCGGGCCTCTCCTAAGCCATTGACGATACAATTATGAAGTGAGGCTCCAAAAGTAACGTAGGAGTGATCTTTAGTAACTTTTAGATTATAAACTACTCCTTTATAAGGAACCGTCCTTATTCTAAATATTGGGGCGTAGAGAAAGTTGCCGTCCACAGCTATATGTTGTTTTCTCTGGGAAATCTCACCTAATTTTACATTTAATCTTAACATTTGAAAGAATCGGTTTAAATAATATTTACCGGTTACAGTAATTGCGTAGCTTTTTTGGTGTCCTGGCCGAGGGCCCATACTTAATATAGATGCAGCAATACCTTGACGAAGCAGAAGTTGATGCACCTGGAAAGCTAATAATAATGATGTTGTCACATAAGATGCCCTCCAATAACCCCTTACTTTACCAATATAACCGTCTCCTTCCCAGAGAGTTTTCAGTAAGTGGACTTGCTTTTTTGGGGGTAACGTTAAAAACCAGTAAGGCATATGTTTTTTCTCCGCCCTTTTACCAAATAGTTTAAGAAGCAAAGAGCCCCAAAAAAGCGAAGAAATGTATGTGCTTAAAGTCTTTTTAGACGGCCGAGCATATTTGTGTAGCTTTGTGTTATATCTATTTAAGCTTTGTTTCAAATTTAAGTAATAAGACTTCTCCTTTTGGTGAAAATCGAAATGCACTTGGTACGGTCTGCCATTTCTGCCACTAAGACTGCCCTCACTTAAATAATAACCACAGATAGTTAGGAAATCTTTATCAATTTTAATGCCTTTATAGTCTTTCACATCTCTAGATCCTTTAATTATAGGATAAGTTAAGATCCATTCTTTTGAGAGCATGTTAGCTTTTATCCATCTGGGATTTTTTTGGCCAATAGTTCTTGAAACTGCGATGAGTTTTTGCTTGTTTTTAGAAATACGTGGACGGGGCATCGCTTGAATGGGATGTTCAGGAGTGACTAAGAAAGAAGGAAATCCTCGAGGTTGAATCTCTATAAGATTTCCCCTGTAATAGCGTTTGAATACCTGTATAACTTTTTGGAATTTGCCAAAATGAGTGAGAACCCGGTCATTAATTTGAACTTCTTCGATGGGTTTAAGCATGGGATTTGCTATAATGGGAATCCCTTTTGGCAAACAACCCATTACTGCTATTTTCGTGGGTTTTTTAATTAAATCAGAAAAACCTTCAATATATTCTGCAATTTCTGCCACCGGAATTTTGGTTCTGGCGCAGGTAGGACAGCTGATAACCGTTAGCCCTCTTTCTCTTAAACTTAAGTCTTTTAAAATTTCCCAGCCTACTTTTACTTCTTCAAGGGGTGGGCCGCTTAAAGAAACCCGGATAGTATCGCCAATTCCTTTCAAAAGAAGACTACCAATCCCAATTGAAGATTTTACAATTCCCGTTCTAGCTCGGCCAGCCTCAGTAATTCCCAAATGGAATGGCCAATTCCCTTTTTTAGCCAAAATTTCATAGGCTCTAACTGTAGTCAGAACATCGGTTGATTTTAAAGCCACAACGATATCTTTAAAATTAAACCCTTCCAAAAGTCTAATTGATCGTAGAGCCGATTCAACTAAGGCTTCGGCAGGAACTTTTTCCTGATACTTTTTTAATAAATCCCATTCCAAAGAACCGCTATTTATCCCTATTCTAATTGGAATATTTCTTTCCTTAGCTGCTTCAACTATTGCTTTCACCCTTTTTTTTCTTTCTCGCGGTGAGCTGGCCGAACCGCCAATATTCCCCGGATTAATTCGAACCTTATCTGCTCCTTGGTTTATTGATTCAATGGCTATTCTATAATCAAAGTGGATATCGGCTACCAGGGGAATATTTATCTGTCTTTTAATTTTTTTTATTGCCTTAGCCGACTCCATGTCCGGCGCCGCCACTCTTATTATTTCGCAACCTGCTTTTTCTAACTCTTTAATCTGTTTTACTGTCGCTTTAATATCTTTAGTATCGGTATTGGTCATTGACTGAACAGAAATAGGGCTCTTTCCGCCAATTTTTACATTGCCTACTTTTATTAATCTAGTTTTTCGCCTTTTTATTTTACCCATGGCTTTTTAGCTGTTTAACTACTTCTTCAATTAACCAATCCGGTGTAGAAGTACCACCCGCTATACCAATTTTATTAACTCCCAGAAGCCATTTTTTTCTTAATTGGCTCGCATTTTCAACATGATAAACAGGCTTCCCGCTGGTTTTGGCAATCTCTACTAATCTTTTAGTATTGGCACTGGTTTTTGAACCAACAATTAATAATGAATCTACTTTTGGGGTTAACTCAAGCACTTCTTTTTGGTAATACAAAACAGTAGGGCAAAGAGTATTGTAAAATTTAAGATTTTTAAATTTCTTTTTAAGTTCTCTTAAAATCTTTCCCACCCTTTCTAGATTTTGGGTGGTTTGAACTATTACTGCTACAGATTTATTTTTAATTTTTAATTTCGGGAAATCTTTCTCGCTCTCAACAATAATTCCTTTTCCTTTTATCGTAGCTTGAATTGACCTTACTTCCTTATGTTTTTTATCGCCGATAATAATTACCTGATATCCTTTTTTTTGAAGATTTTTTGCTAAATCCTGAACTTTTTTTACTAAGGGGCAAGTGGTATCAATCATTTCAAGGCCCATTTTTTTTATTTTTTCTAAAACTTTTGGGTCCTCGCCATGGGCGGGAATTATTATTGTTCCTTTTTTGGCTTTATTTAATGAATCAATAAACTTTATCCCCTTCTTTTTAAGTTTCTCTATTACAAGCTCATTATGAACTAAGGGCCCCAAAACTTGACAGGGCTTTGGTTTTTTATTGAGTGCTTCAAGGCTCATATTAAAAGCTCTCCTTACCCCAAAGCAAAAACCAATTTTTGGAGCTAAAATTATTTTCATAAAAAGAGGCTGAATTTATTTTAAGCCTTGATCTTCAAAAAATTTCCTAAATGAGCGGTCGTAAGTTCTTTCTGCTTCTTTAGAAAAACAGCAGGCCGGAAGTTCGTTACTCTCTAAGTGATGCCTGATACACTCACAGCAAATCCCCTTTCTCGGACAACCAGGATAGGTACAAGGACAGGTCTTTAAATTGTTATTTTTTTGACATTCCATGTTAAAAAACAGAAGGGGTGATGGGGAAACTGAGTGTTTCCTCAAGGTGGAAACAGCGAGCGAAAGTGAGCGTTAGAACCGCAAGGTTCTAAAGAGCGGTGTTAGCGGAGGCCGTTTTAGACGGCCGACGCGTGCCGCGACTTTTGGCATTCCATACATTTTTATTATAGAATAAATATGGATTTATGAATAATGACTTAATTGAAATTGATGGTTCAATCGGTGAAGGCGGCGGCCAAATATTAAGGACAGCTGTGGCTTTAGCGGCAGTGACTAAAAAACCCTGTCATGTTTTTAATATTCGCCGTGGTCGCTCCAAGCCCGGTTTAATGACCCAACATCTTTTAGGAATTCAGGCTTTGGCACAGCTTTGTCGGGGAAGATTAGAAGGAGATTATCTTGGATCAGAAGAAATCAAGCTTTATCCTGGCCAAATCAAAGCTAAGGATCTTCATGTAAAAATTGAAACTGCAGGGAGCATAGCTTTGGTTTTACAGACTTTAATTCCACCAGCCTTATTTTCGCCTCAGCCAATAAAAATAATTTTTAATGGCGGGGCTACCGATACTTTCTTTTCTCCGACAATTAACCACTTTCGTTGTGTTTTTTTAAAGATCCTTGAAAAAATGGGGGCAAAAGTAGATATTAATATAATTAGACGAGGGTTTTATCCTGAAGGTGGAGCTAAAGTTGAAGCCCAAGTATTTCCTGCCAAACTGAAAAGTCTAAATTTAACCAAGAGAGGGAGCTTGAAACAAATAACTGTTATTTCTGGAGCTTCAGAATTTTTAAGAGATAAAAAGGTGGCTGAAAGGCAGATTGCTGGAACAAGAGAAATCTTGGGAAAATTAAAATTGCCAGTTGAAGAAAAGGCAGAATATTATTCTACTCAATCTCCCGGAAGCCAAATTTGTTTAATTGCCGAGTTTGAAAATACAATAATTGGAACTGATAATTTAGGGAAATTAGGGAAAAGAGCCGAAGATGTCGGCAAAGAAGCAGCTTTAGAATTATTAAAAGAAGCTAAATCTGAAGCTTGTTTAGACAAACATTTAGCTGATCAAATTTTGCCTTATTTAACCTTGGCCCAAGGCAAAAGTTCGGTAAAAGTTTCTGAAATCACTAACCATTGCAAAACTAATATCTGGGTAATTGAAAAGTTTCTAGACGGAAAATTTGAGATAAAAGGAAATTTAATTAGCCGGATCTCAGTAACTTAATTACTTCTTTTTTAATCTCCTTTCTATTTTCTTTAGTTAAATAAAAAATCTTTGTATCTGGTCTATTTTTGATTTTGCTTGTAAAAATATCTGGAGTTAATTTTATTGTTCCCAAAACTTTATTCTTGCTATTTAATGCAACTAAGACTGCTTGCTTGAATTTATTAGAAAACATCTCTGCCTTACCGACTTCGTCAATTATTATAATTTTATCTTCTTTTAATGCTTCTAAAATAGACCTGACACCAATTTCTTCCAAATCTTTTATATTTACTTTATATTTACTAACTTGATAGGGGCTTTCTACATTAACATGTGCTAAAATTCCTTCCTGTCCATTCAGAGTAATTATTTTAAACCCTTTTCTTAACCCTCCTTCTCGAATTTCTGAAGTATAAAAACCACCGGCCTCCCCGCCTTCGTCAAGGCTTCGGCGGGCAAGTAAATCTAACTCTTTAATTATTTCCATTATCAAGCTAGTTTTACCACAGCCTGGTGTTCCGGTGATAAAGATGTTTTTAATCATTATTAAATTATAAGAACCTTTCGCTTCGCTCAAGAACCTTGAAATTTTCGTTTCAATCAAATTATAGCAATCTAAGAAGCTAAACCAAAAAGCCCGCGCGGAGCGCGGGCTTTTTATTCCCTATATAACCTTTTTAAACCGGCTTTTTTGGCCAGCTCGACAGCTTTTTGAAATTCCTCTTTAGTAATGGGTCTCGAAAGTTCGGGGAATTCGTGGGCATGAAAATGAGGATAATATTGGTCCATTATATTAATAAAAGTATTTTCAGAAATTTCTTTAGATATAAATTCAAAAATTTTTTCTGAACCGGCTAAATTATTTGGTAAAACCAAGTGTCTAATTAAAAGGCCTTTAACTGCTGTCCCTTCCTCGTTAATGATTAAATCACCGACCTGGCGGTGCATTTCTTTTATGGCTGCCTTCATTGTTTCAAAATAGTTTGGAGCTGAAGAATACTTTAGGGCAATTTTGTCACCCCGAAGGAGTCGCTTCGCGACCCTACGGGGCCCCGTACCAGAGATTTCTCTCGGTACGGGGCGGGGCAGGTCCGAATACTTGGTATCTGGCATATAGATATCAACAATTCCATCTAATAATTTAAAAGTTTCAACTGAATCATAGGCATTAGTGTTATAAACTAAAGGAAGTTTTAATCCTTTTTCAGTCGCTAAGGCTAGAGATTTAATAATCTGGGGAACTTGTGGAGTGGGGGTGACTAAATTAATATTATGGCAGCCCAGATTTTGGAGATCTATCATCATCTGGGCCAACTTTTCGAAAGAAATTTCTTCTCCTATTCGCAATTGAGAGATTTCATAATTTTGGCAATAGACACAAGCTAAATTACAAGAGGTAAAAAAAATAGTGCCTGAACCACCGCCTTGCCCTGAGCCTGTCGAAGGGCCAACTAAAGGCTTTTCTTCGCCAAAATGGGGGTGATAGGCAGAAACCATTGGCAGATTTCCTAATTTACAAAAGCCCTTTCTCTCTTTTAATCTATTGACGTGGCATTTTCTCGGACAGATCTCACAATTTTCTAAAATCTTAAAAAGTTTTTCTATTCTTTGCGATATTTCTTTTTGGGAAAGATTTAGATAACAGGGGTACATTTTATTTATTATACCAAATATACCAAAAAGCCCCGCGCTTGGCGCGGGGCTTTTTATCTTAATTCTATCTGCGGAATTGAGTTCTTCGTTTTGCATGACATTCTCGGCAATAAATCGGTCTGTCAGGAGAAGGCTGAAAAGGTAGTTCGGTTATCTTTGTTCCACAATCTGCACAAGTCCAATCACCCTGAAACATCTGACGAGGAGGAAAATCTCTCTCGGGACTCTCAAATTTTTTGAAGGCCATAAACAACTACTAATAATATCACGAATTTAAATCACGAATAATCACAAATAAATAAAATTATTAGTGACTTATTGGTGGTTAAAATCAAATTCGCGATGATTCGTGTTTAAGAAAAGAAGCGACCTTTTGATACCTTCGATAAACTCAGTATCATCCTGAGCCTGGACTTCGGCTGAGCTCAGTCGAAGCCCCGAAGGATGACTTCTAAGTCGCTACTTAACTTGGGCCTCCGCTAATTTTTAAAATTTAGAAATTAAGAAGACTTAATTTAAGATACTTGAGTCGCCCCAAATTCTCAATGCGAATTTGGGGACCCCGATACGACTTATTGGTCTAATTCCACTATATTCTAATCTTTCTAACAAGTCAAGTGGAATAATCCTATCACCTTTCTTTGTTTTCCTTCTTCTTCCTCTGATTCTTCATTTATTATATTAAAGGTTTTAGTGGCCTGCTCGGTCAAATCAATTATTAGCTCAATTCCTTTTGATTTTATCTCTTCTTTCGCTTTTTCAGCAACTCGGGCCATCCCAGACTCTCCTGTACCAATAACAATTGTATCTGGATTTTGCTCAATTGCTCTTTTCGCGTCTTCAGCGTCAATAACATGACTTTCTTTTCTCCACCAAGGCAAAACTTCGCCTGCCTGACCCGTAGACCCCGCCCCCAAAGTGGGGGCGGGGTCCTTCGGGGTCCACCTGACTTCAACATCGTAATTATAAGTTTTGCCATTAATAGTTATTGAGCCGAATTTATACTCTTCAATCATTTTTTTATTTAAGTTCAATGAGAGTAATTTCCGGAGGGGCATTAAGTCTAATGGGTAGAACGGTTGTTCCTATGCCTCGATTGACGTAAAGATAAGTTGAATTTTCCTTAAAAAGGCCACTTTTGTATTTTTTATCATATTTTAAGGGCAGAAAAAAATTAATAATAAAAGGAATATTTATTTGGCCTCCGTGGGTATGACCAACAAGGATTAAATCGATATTCTTATCTTTAACTTTCCTAAAAATTTCCGGAGAATGGGCAAGTAATATTTTCGGATTCTCGTTTTTTATTCCCTCCATTGCTTTTTCAATATTATCGTAGCCTTCATGGGGATCATCAACACCAATAAGATAAATAAAATCCTCGTTCTTTTTAATTTTTTTTGTTTTGTTATCTAAAATTTCGATTCCGCTTTCTGCTAAGAGATTTTTTATGATTTTAAATTTCGGATGGCGATGTTCATGATTCCCTAATACGCCAAAAATCCTCTTTGGATAATTTTTAGAAAGTTCTTTCCAAAAATATTGGCAAGAATTTAAATCCCGAGTTGTCCACTCGACAAAATCACCAGTAATAAAAATAAAATCGGGGTTTAATTGCTTTAAATTTTCTAAGACTTTCTTCTCTCTTTCTCCAAAATTTTTTGAATGAAAATCGGAAAGATGGACGATTTTGATTTCCTTAAAAGAAGAGGGTAAATTTTTAATCTCAATTGAGACTTCCTCAATTTTAATAATTTTTGGCTCCACAAAAAAACTCCAAATTCCTAATAAAATAACGGAAAATAAAATTCCGAAAATTATCTTTGTTTTCATTTCAAAAATTCAACTGCTTCTTCCTTTGAAACTCTTGGCGGAGCTTCAGGTTTTTCGGCTGGATAACCAACAGGAATAATTAATATGGGGTGGAGGTTTTTGGGAATATTTAAAATTTCAGAAACTCTATCTTCGTCAAAAGCTCCCACCGGGCAGCCTCCTAATCTTAAATCTTGAGCCAAAAGCATCATGTTTTGAATAGCCATTGCTACATCGCAAATCGAATAGAGTTTCTTTCCTCGCTCGCCATAACGCCAGGCAATTTTATCGTCAGTGCAGCCAACAATAGCCAAAGGGGCTTCAGCGATAAAACTTTGGTCCAAAGCAGTTTGAACTAAATCTTTTTTGATTTTTTTATCAAAAACAAAATAAAATTTTCTTGATTGTAAATTACCGGCTGAGGGTGCCCAAATCAAAGCCTCAACTAATTTATTAATAATTTCTTCAGGAATTTCCTTTTTTTGAAATTTTCGGATACTTCTCCTTTCTTTAATTGTTTTTAAAACTGCTGTCATTTTTTACTGAGGATTGAGGGCTGAATATTTACCACAGCGATCATTCCATCTGGAAACTACCTTTCCTTCAATCCTGGCTTCAATCACTTCACATAAATTTGGGCAACCTCTGCACTGAAAAGAAGTACATTTTATATCTTGATCAGATATTTCCCAACCTCTAAATTTAGTCGGGCCTTGAATATTCTCTTTAACTAAAAAGGCTGCCCCCAAAGCCCCGAGAACAGTATTGTATTTGGGAACAATAATTTTTTCTCCCAAAACATCCTTAAAAGCTTTTCTCATTCCCAAATTTTCCGAAACTCCTCCCAGAAAAACTATTGGGGGGAGAATTTTTTTTCCTTTAGCAACATTGGCCAAAAAATTTCTGGCTAAACCCTGACAAAGACCAGCAATAATATCTTCTCGGGAATGACCTATTTGCTGTTTATGAATCATATCTGACTCGCAAAAGACAGTGCACCTACTGCCGATAATTGTCGGCTGTTCTGACCTTAAAGCAATTTGGCCAAATTCTTCCACAGGAATTCCCAATCTGAAAGCCTGAGCATCAAGGAAACTCCCGGTTCCGGCAGCACAAATTAAATTCATACCAAAATCAACCACTACTTTATTTTCTAAGATAATGATTTTTGAATCCTGGCCTCCGATTTCAATAATGGTGCTAACATCGGGAATAAAAAAACTTGTGCCTTTGGCGTGGGCAGAAATTTCATTTTTAATCAAATCGGCTCCAGTAATCACTCCAGCTAAATATCTAGCTGATCCGGTTGTCCCCACGCCAGCAATTTCAGCATCTTTAGGAATTTGCTTTTTTAATTCTTTTAATCCTTTTTGGATAGCTTTAATCGGGTCACCCTCGGTTCGAAAATAAAGAGTAGCCAAGGGTTGACCGGCAGTATCAATTAAGGCTAATTTTGTGGTGAGAGAACCGACGTCAACACCAAGATAGACTTTCATGGTTAAATGGTTGAATGGTTAAATGGTTTATTTTTATGATAGCTCCAGAGAAGGTCAGTAAAAGCTTCTAATCGGGTTTGAATTCCTGCTTCGGCTGTTTGTTCATCTAAAGAGATAGAAAGAAAAGGAAGTCTTTTTTCTTGGCTAATTTTTTGTAAAATTGGCCTAACGGTAACTTCTGGCATGCAACCAAATGGTAAAAGGTGAATAACTCCATCAAATCCTTTTTTAGCATATTCTAACATTTCTTCAATAGCTTGGCGGCCATGTCCACCAACTGTTGATTTTAAATAAGAATTTATTTTTCTTTGGAGTAGCCATTCATTCCAGGGAGAAAATCCACCTCTTAAATGTTGAGTAAGATTCAACTTCCGATGAATTTGGATGCCCATTTCTCCCAATTTTTTATCTAAGCCGAAATTAACTTCTCCGTCAACGATAGTATAAATCTCTCCAATTATTCCCACCCTCAAAACTTCCCGATTTTTATCTATTTCAATTTTAGAAAACTTTTTCCAAGTCTCTTTTGCGAGTTCAGATAATCCCTTCGAGCTAGTAGTTTGCTCTAATTTTTCTAAAGCTTCCCTTAAAGCTTTTTCTGTCTGGCCCTTCTCTTTTTCTTTTGCCCTAAAATATTGGGCCTTCTCTTCCAGTTTTTCAATAAAGCTAATTTCTTTGAAAAAGAAACGAGTAGCTTTGAGAAGCTGCCAGAGAGAAATATGATTTAATCTCTTTATCTCTTTAATTCGGGACAGAAGATTTTGAGAATTGAAGTTCAAAACTTTGACATTAAAGCCGGCTTCTCTTAAAATCTTCTCTTGAACTATCCAATAATATCTCATTCGGCAACTACCCCTAATATTTTCCCACATTATGATGGTATCGGCTCCCTTTTTTAGAGCGGAGAGATAATTTCCAATGTTAACCTTCAGTGGAAAACAAAAAAGTTCTGGAGAAAGCTTTACTCCTTCTTCAATTACCTTGGGATTAGTTTTCGCTGGAGGAAAAACTTCAAAACCTAATCTTTGAAGCAAAGTCTTGAAGGCAATAGTATAATTTCCCCAGGAGGCAAAGGTAATTTTTTTCATATTTTTTTTCAGCGAAGGTAGGATTTAGGCTAATTATTTTAAGGTGTCAAAAAAGGCCTCTAGTCTTGTCTGGAGACCGGCTTCTCCAGTATGCTCGTCAATTAAAAGATATAAAAAGGGAATCTTTTTCTTTTTGAACTTTTCTTCCACAAATTCCTTTAAAACTGCGTCGCATCCACACTGGAAAGCGGAGAGTTCAATGGCTCCGGCAATGTTTTCTTTCATTATTTCATCAATCTGAGAAAATATTTCTTGGCCAAATTCCCAATGAAATTGGGGAATACCAATTTTGTTGACTTTTGAATTTTTTATCGGTACTTCATCGATAAACATAACTTCGCCTTCTAAGTCTTCGATTTTCTTTTTTATCCTCAGGTTGACATATTCATCATAGAGATTATAGGGATGGCTAACCAGAACTATCTTTCTCTTTTGAGACTGAATTTTTTTGAAATATTCTTTCCCGCTCTTCTCTTTTTCTTTCCTTTCTCTTCTTAAGCTTTCTTCAATTGCCCCCTTAATCAGATTTTCTTTTTTGCCAATTTCTTTTCCTAGTTTTATTAAAGCAGTCTCTAAATCTTCTTTTTTTAAATCGAGGTTGGCAGACAAAATTGGGGTTTTAACTAAAATAGAGGCTAAATCGGGTAGTCCAAAAAACTTAGGACAATATTCCAACCCTGATTCATTTCTTTTTAGTCTGGGAATAAAAATTAAATCTACCTTCCCCTCTAAAAATAAAATGTGGCCATAAAGAACTTTGGTTGAAAAACAGGTTTCAGTATCAGCCGTCTTCACCCCCTGCTCAACAATTTCTTTATTAGTTTCTGGGGAAAGCAAAACCCTAAAACCAAGATTTTCAAAGAAAACTTCCCAAAAATGAGGTTTTTTCCAGTAAAAAAGAGCTCTTGGAAGACCAATCGTCTTTTTCATATTAAAATAGGGTTTTTTGTCTTGATAAGACTTTTTGTTCCCCTTGAGAAAAAATTCTTGTTTTCCCATAAACTCCGTCATAACCAGGCTCAATATAAACATTCCCTTCTCTTACTCTTGATATTCCTTCAGCAACTTCTGGCAAAGTAGCTAATTTTAAATTTTCTAAAGGAGTTTCTAATAAGATTTCAAATTCACTTCCAAATTTTTCAATT
>Ga0209991_10000185_pt1 | contig 27173 bp, 22 predicted proteins | sample ChitaG_FD_183167 | JGI IMG/M metagenome (GOLD analysis project Ga0209991, IMG submission 183167) | Deep subsurface microbial communities from South Pacific Ocean to uncover new lineages of life (NeLLi) - Chile_00310 metaG (SPAdes)... | ecosystem: Environmental > Aquatic > Marine > Oceanic >... | reverse complement strand
GTTGATCAGGCTGCGAGTCTGGTTGCTGTACACCGGAATCTGCCAGAACTGCTCGACCGGAACGTTGGCGGGCATGCGAATCATGTACAAGTTCGAGCCGTCCAGCATGTCGCCATCTGAGTCCTTGTAGGTCACGCAGTAGAAGATTCCCGTGCCGGGCTCGGAGGGTGCCAGCTTGACCGCATTCCCGACGAGCTGATACCAGGAGCCGCGTTCCTCCACTTCTTCAACATCGCCCGGCATGAACTGGTGGTCGCTCGCGTGGATGATGACCTCCCACTGTCGGTCGGGGTAGATCAGCTTGTTCTCGAAGCGGTTGTTGAACGCAATCGCACGAACGATGTCGTGTCCGGTTTGGGCGGGACGTTTCAGGATCTTTTGCGCGCGCGCATCAGGGGCAAACGGCTTTCCCTTCTCGATCCCGAGGCGGCGCAGGTTCCCGACCGTCGACAATGCCATGCTGGGGGCCCGGTCGGTATTGATGAGCTCCGCAAGCAGTTCGAAGTACCTCTCGTCCTTCGGCCAATCCGCGTCGAATGCCTTGTCATTCATCACGATGTAGCGGTTGGGACTCGGGTTCGTAGCTTCGGAAAGCGGGTACATCTTGATTTGCTTCCCCTGCTCGATCGCTCCTTCGAGACCGCCCGTTTTGGGGTCGTTGGGAAACGTGCGCACGACGGCCGTGAACAGGTCGGAGTACACCAGGCGGACCGGGAAGTACCCGTCGGGGATCTCGCCGTCGTATCCGACCGGCAAGTAGAGGTACTTGCCGCCCTTGCCGCCGTCCGGACCGAGGTTGCCAATGTCGCTGAGGGCGCGCTGGAAGATGTCCCAGGAGAGTCCCAGTGTGCCTGCCGGAACCTCCAGGACAACTGGACCCATCTTGGCGGTGTTGATGAACTGCGGCCATATGTAAACGACCTCGTCATTGGCCGTCATGATCGTCTGAATCGGCCGCTGCCGGTTAAAGATGGCGAATGCCATCTCGCCCGGCTTCATCCCGACGTCTCGCTGCATCGCGTTCTGCACGGCGATGCTGTTCACGGCCGAGGTTGCCCAAACGTAGGCTTGCACGGCGACCTGGTAGTCGAACTCCTCGAAGAGTGTCGCGGCTGCTTTGTCAGTCGGGTACCCCGCGATGAACTCGTTCGACTCTTGCTCGGACGACTTTTCCAGTTGTTGGCATCCAGCCCAGCTGATCACAATAGGGCGGCGATCAAAGAGAAGCGCCGGGTGTTGAGGCGATTCATCGGGAGCTCCGGGTGAGTTGGATCAATGCGCGTGGTGAGCTGGAGCCTGCCGGTTGGACAGGCCGCGGCGGTTCGTAAGTGGAGGGTTGCTGTTGGCTATGCCGCTTGCGGTTGCGACTGGGTCTGATGGTAGACCTCGTCAGGGGTACGGCGGGTCAGGGCCTGGTGGCGACGTCGGGTGTTGTAGAACTCGAAGCTCGGCTACGTTCCACCCGACGAGTACGAGACGACCTACTACGCTCAACTCCGAGCGTCCCAGCCGGCGATGTCTCAAACATGAAGCTGGCATCGAACCCGAGACGGTTCGGACATGCATCACGGACAAGCAGGAAGGGTCTACGTGCCGCAGGATACCCAGGGCGGCCGCGGCGATCGACGTCCGCGGCAAGCCTCGAGCGCAGGCCGCCAGCGTCAAGGTCGTGACCAGCGGCCGGCGCCACGCACGTCCGGACCGCCGCGAGCCCGTCGCCCACAGCCAAGGCCGGACACTAACGAGCAACACGAGGTCGGTCCGCCTATACCTGCCGATATCGAAGCCAAGCAACTCGCGCCCGAAATTCGCGGTGAGCTCACGACTCTGGACCGCAGCACCGCCGATGTCATTGCCCGGCATCTGGTGGCCGCCGGCGAAATCCTCGCCGAGGACCCCGAAGCTGCCCTGGCGCATGCCCGCGCCGCCCGCGCGAGGGCCGGCAGGATCGCCGCGATACGCGAGGCGGTCGGTATCGCGGCCTACCAGTGCGGTGACTGGGCTCAGGCACTTGCCGAGTTGCGTGCGGCGCGCAGAATGGGTAGCCGTTCGTCACTTCTGGCGCTGATTGCCGATTGTGAGCGGGGGATCGGCCGACCTGAGCGTGCGATCGAGCTCGCCCGTAGCCCGGAGGCTGGTCAGCTCAGTGGTGACGACGCCGACGAACTGCGCATTGTCGCCGCGGGCGCACGCTCAGATCTGGGTCAGCATGAGCAGGCGTTGGCGATTCTGTCCACACCGCAACTGGATCCGGCGAAGACCGGGCAGACCGCTGCTCGGCTTTTCTACGCTCACGCGGACACGCTGCTGGCGCTGGGCCGCCACCAAGAGGCACTGGAGTGGTTCCTGCACACCGCTCGAGCTGACATCGACGGCGTCACCGATGCCGAGGAGCGGGTAACGGAGCTGTCCTGATATGAGTACCCTTGCGTGGCAGCATGATTGCCTACTGCTTGATCTCGACGGTACAGTGTTCCGTGGAGACCAGGCCACCCCTGGCGCAGTCGAAACGCTAGCTACCGTCGAGTCCCGGATCCTGTTCGTCACCAACAACGCCTCCCGTGACGCCGGGCAGGTCGCCCAGCATCTGGAGGATCTGGGCTTTACTGCAGAGCCTGCCGACATCGTGACCAGCGCACAGAGTGCTGCTCGCCTCCTGGCCGAACAGTTACCGCAAGGCGCAAAGGTTCTCATCGTGGGCACTGACGCGCTGGCCGCCGAGGTCAGCGGCGTCGGCCTGGTGCCGGTCCGGCAGTGGTCGGATGCCCCGGTCGCCGTGGTGCAGGGTCATTCGCCGCAGACCAGCTGGCCCGACCTCGCAGAGGCGGCACTGGCTATCAGGTCCGGAGGCTTGTGGGTGGCGGCCAATGTGGACAAGACACTGCCCTCAGAACGGGGTCTGCTGCCCGGCAACGGCTCGATGGTCGCTGCGTTGCGCACCGCCACTGAGTGTGAACCGCAGGTAGCCGGTAAACCGTCGCCGGTCCTGATGCAGGACGCCATGTCTCGCGGTGACTTTCACACTCCGTTGGTGATTGGTGACCGCCTCGATACCGACATTGCCGGTGCGAACGCCTCGCAAATGCCCAGCCTGATGGTGCTCTGTGGGGTGAACTCCGCCGAGGACGCCATCTGGGCGATCCCGCAAGAGCGGCCCCAGTACTTGGCCGAGGACCTCCGTGCCCTGACCGCCGAAGCGGACACGTTGCGGATCGGGCCGCATCCGGGGTGGCAGGTCGAATTCGACTCAGCAGTGGTGAGGGTGCGCTCTACGGGGGAGGATCCCGGCGACGCGCTGTCGGTGGTGCGGGTGATCGCCGCTGCGGTCTGGGCGGCCGGCATCGACCATCGTCCTTCGGCGATCTCGGCCGGTGACCAGGTTGCTCAACAGGCCCTCCACCGCTGGTCGCTGGCCTCGGAGTCCATCGACTAGCGTGAACACCGACATGAGTAACGACCCAGACGAGATTCGCGCCGAGGTTGCCGAACTTCTGCGCGATCACACTGGTGCCGGCGGTGCCGGCGATTCCGAGCTGGATACCGTCGCGGCGCGCCTGGAGCAGGCGCATGATCTCCTGGTGCGCGCGCTGGAATCGGTCGAGAAGGGCTGATCCGCGTGTCGCGGCGCGCTCGTGTGGACGCCGAGCTGGTACGACGTGGTCTGGCCCGCTCGCGCCAGCAGGCCGCTGAGCTCATCGGCGCCGGGCGAGTCAGTATCGACGGAATGCCCGCCGCCAAGCCCGCCACAGCCATACCCATGTGCGCCAACCTGACCGTCGCCGATCTGGGCGAGCAATCCTGGGTGTCACGCGGGGCGCATAAATTGATCGGCGCCCTCGATGCGTTCGGCATTTCCGCCGATGACCGACGTTGTCTGGACGCTGGCGCCTCGACCGGCGGGTTCACCGAGGTGCTGCTCAACCGCAAGGCCCGCGAAGTGGTTGCCGTGGATGTCGGGTACGGACAGCTCGCCTGGTCGCTGCGCAATGATCCGCGGGTGACGGTCATGGAACGCACCAATGTGCGCGACCTCACCGCCGACGCGCTCGGGGGGCGCGTAGACCTTATCGTGGCCGATCTGTCGTTCATATCGTTGGCGACTGTGTTGCCCGCACTGACCGTGTGCGCGGCACCAGGCGCCGATATCGTTCCCATGGTGAAGCCACAGTTCGAGGTGGGAAAGGACCGAGTGGGCGCGGGCGGGGTCGTGTCAGACCCGACGCTGCGCGCCGACGCGGTGCTCTCCGTTGCTCAGCGCGCCGCCACCCTGCATTGGTATACCGTCGCCGTCACTGCCAGTCCGTTACCCGGCCCCGCTGGAAACGTTGAGTACTTTCTGCACATGCGGGCAGACACCGACCGCCCGCTACTGGCTGGATCGCTCGAGGACGCGATTCGACAGGCCGTCGACGAGGGGCCGCAATGACACACGAACGCACCATCATGCTCGTCGTCCACACCGGCCGCGAGGAGGCTACCGAGGTCGCGCGCCGCGTCGAGAAAGTGCTCGGCGACAACGAAATTGCGCTCAAGGTGCTCTCCGCCGAGGCGGTCGATCGAGGACCGCTTCATCTGGCGCCTGACGACATGCGGGCGATGGGGGTGGAGATCGACGTGGTCGACGCGGACCCCCAGGCTGCCGCCGGATGCGAGTTGGTGTTGGTACTGGGCGGCGATGGCACGTTCCTACGCGCCGCCGACCTCGCCCGCAATGTCGAGATCCCGGTGCTCGGCGTCAATCTGGGCAGAATCGGCTTCCTGGCGGAGGCCGAAGCAGATTCGATCGACACGGTCCTCGAGCACGTCATCAAGCGCGACTATGTGGTCGAGGAACGGATGACGCTGGACGTATCGGTCTTTGCAGGGGGAAAGCTTCTGGATCACGGGTGGGCGCTCAACGAGGCCAGCCTGGAGAAGGGCCCGCGATTGGGTGTGCTCGGCGTCGTCCTCGAAGTCGATGGAAGACCCGTATCGGCATTCGGGTGCGACGGCGTTCTGGTGTCCACCCCAACCGGATCGACGGCGTATGCGTTCTCCGCGGGCGGTCCTGTGCTGTGGCCAGATTTGGAGGCGATCCTGGTGGTTCCCAACAACGCCCATGCTCTGTTCGCCCGCCCGATGGTCACCAGCCCGGCTGCCTCGATCGCCATCGAAATCGAGGCGGGCGGCCATGATGGTCTCGTCTTCTGTGACGGACGCCGGGAGATGGTGTTGCCGGCTGGGGGCAGACTCGAGGTCACACGGTGCGGCACGCCGCTGAAGTGGGCGCGCCTTGACAGCGCGCCGTTCACCGACCGGTTGGTGCGCAAGTTCCGACTGCCGGTCACGGGGTGGCGCGGGCAGTAGTGCTAGCTGAGATTCGTATCGAGTCGCTGGGTGCCATTCGGGCTGCGACCGCCCAGTTCGACTGTGGTCTGACCGTGCTCACCGGCGAGACCGGCGCGGGCAAGACGATGGTCGTCACCGGGCTGCATCTCGTGGGCGGTTCACGAGCCGACCCGACCAAGGTGCGCTCGGGCGCTGATAGGGCGGTGGTCGAGGGCCGTTTCGTGACAACCGAACTCAGTGACAGGCTGACCACTCAGGTGGACGAGATGCTGGATTCCTCGGGCGCCGAACGTGACGACGACGGCAGCGTCATCGCGGCCCGCTCAGTGAATCGTGACGGGCCGTCGAGGGCTTACCTCGGCGGCCGCAGCGTGCCGGCCAAGTCGCTGAGCGGCTTCACCAGCGAACTTCTGACCCTGCATGGCCAGAACGATCAACTGCGGTTGATGCGCCCCGAACAGCAGCGCGCCGCCCTGGACCGCTACGCCGACGTCGACAAGCCGCTGCGGTGCTACCGCACACTTCGAAATGATTGGCTCGAGGCCAGACGCGATCTTGACGTTCGTCGCCGCCACGCACGCGAGTTGACCCAGGAGGCCGATCGGCTCGACTTCGCGCTGAACGAGATCGACATGGTTGCACCGCAACCCGGCGAAGATGATGCCCTAGTTGACTACATCCGCCGACTATCCGAACTCGACGCACTGCGTGAGGCAGCCCATGCTGCACGCGCGAGCCTGTCCGGCGCGATCGACGAAGCCGGCTCGGCCGACGGCTTCTCCGCGGCGAATGCGGTCGGCAAGGCGCGCTCGGTGCTTACGGGCACCGACGACGCGGCGCTCAGGACGCTGGCCGAACAGCTCGGCGGGGCTTTGGCGGTGCTGGTCGATGTCTCGGGCGAGTTGGGTCGGTTTCTCTCCGAACTCCCCAGTGATGCAAGCACGTTAGAGAACAAGCTTGCGCGTCAGGCCGAGTTGCGGACGTTGACTCGCAAATACGCCGCGGACATCGACGGTGTGCTGGCGTGGGCGTGCGAGTCGCGCGATCGGCTCGCTCAACTCGATGTTTCCGAAGAGACCCTGGTCGAATTGGAGCGCCGCGTCGACGCGCTAGGCGCCAAGGTCGCTCAAGCGGCGCAGGATCTGACCAAGGTTCGAGTGAAGGCCGCAAAGGGATTGTCGAAAGCCGTAACCGCGGAGTTGGCCGGATTAGCAATGGCCGGCGCGGACTTCACCATCGCCGTCGGCCCACTGGCGGCGCGCGCCGACGACAGCGCCCCGCTGGTGCTCGCATCGGGTGCTGCGGTACACGCCGGTCGTGACGGGGTGGACTCGGTCGACTTCGGCTTCGCCGCACACCGCGGCTCCGAGAGCTTGCCGTTGAACAAGAGCGCTTCGGGCGGTGAGCTCTCCCGCGTCATGCTCGCCCTCGAGGTGGTGCTGGCCGCGTCGACCGAAGGCACAACGATGGTGTTCGACGAAGTCGACTCGGGCGTGGGTGGACGCGCCGCCGTCCAGATCGGCCGACGGCTGGCACGATTGGCCCGCACCCACCAAGTAATCGTGGTCACCCACCTGCCTCAAGTCGCAGCCTATGCCGACGTGCATCTTGTGGTGGACAGCGGTTGCGAACAGGTGAAATCCAGTGGTGTGCATCGCCTGGACGACGAGGCCCGGGTTGTCGAGTTGGCACGAATGCTGGCTGGGCTGGGGGAGACCGATAGCGCCCGCGCGCATGCCCGCGAGCTTCTCGATGCTGCCCGTCGTGACCGCGAGCAGACATCTCGGACCTGTGACAGAAGTGAAAATACTTAACTAATGAGGCTGGCGTTACGGCGCGCCTCCGACGCTTAGCTTTCCATCCTAGTCAGAATCGGCCCATGAAGATGTCAGCGCTGCTGTCTCGTAATGCCAGCTCACGGCCCGGTGTCATCGGCACTGCCCGGGTTGACCGCGATATCGACCGGCTGCTGCGGCGCATCACGCCCGGTGACATCGTCGTCATCGACGCGCAGGATCTTGACCGGATCACCGCAGACGCACTCGTCGAGGCCAATGTTGCCGGGGTCGTGAACGCCTCTTCGTCGATCTCGGGGCGTTACCCCAACCTCGGGCCCGAGGTGCTGGTCGCCAACGGCATCATGCTAGTCGATGAGACCGGCGTGGAAGTCTTCAAGAAGGTCAAGGATGGCACCCGCATCCGGCTCAACGAGGGTGGTGTGTACTCCGGGGACCGCCGGCTGATTCTGGGCACCGAACGCACCGACGCCGAGATCCACGAGTTGATGCAGGAAGCCAAGGGCGGCCTGGTCGCACATCTGGAAGCGTTCGCAGGTAACACCATTGAGTTCATCCGTAGCGAGAGCCCGCTGCTGATCGACGGAATCGGGATCCCCGATATCGACGTCGATATGAACCGCCGTCATGTAGTCGTCGTGGCCGAAGAGCCCCACGCCGCCGCAGATCTGAAGGCGCTCAAGCCCTTCATCAAGGAGTACCAACCGGTCCTGGTGGGGGTGGGCATCGGTGCCGATGTCCTGCGCGAGGCCGGTTACCGTCCGGAGTTGATCGTCGGGGACCCAGACAAGATCAGCGCCGAAGTATTGCGCTGCGGAGCCCAGGTCGTGCTTCCCGCCGACGCCGATGGGCACGCCGCCGGACTTGAGCGCATTCAGGACCTCGGCGTTGGCGCGATGACGTTCCCGGCCGCCGGGTCAGGGGCCGACCTGGCGCTACTGCTGTGCGACCACCACGGCGCGTCGCTCATCGTCGCCGTGGGCCACAGCGCGAGCATCGAGGAGTTCTTCGATCGCACGCGGCAGCGCAGCAACCCGTCGACGTTTCTGACTCGCCTGAAAGTCGGGGAGAAGCTCGTTGACGCGAAAGCCGTTGCCACGCTGTATCGCAGCCGGGTGTCCGGTAGCGCCATCGCGCTGTTGGTCCTGGCCATGTTGATCGCGGTGATCGCTGCACTTTGGGTGTCGCGCGCTGATGCTGCTGTGATGGAGTGGGTCACCGAGTACTGGAACCAACTCACAGTCTGGATCCGGGGCCTGGTCTCCTAAGCGGTGATGTCGTGATCTCCTTGCGTTCGCATGCCATCTCGCTCGCGGCGGTCTTCCTGGCCCTGGCCATTGGCGTCGCCTTGGGCTCTGGGCTGCTCTCCGAAACCGTGATGTCCGGTCTGCGCGACGACAAACACGAAATGCAGACACAGATCGACTCACTGACCGAAGACAAGAACGCGCTCAACGAGCAACTTTCCGCTGCAGGTGATTTCGATGCACAAATGGCGCCGCGCATCCTGCGCGCTAGCCTCGCGGACAAGTCGGTGATTCTGTTCCGTACCCCTGACGCCGTAGACGGCGACATCGACGCGCTGACCCGGGTAGTGGAACTGGCCGGAGGAAGGGTGACGGGCACCGTCGGGTTGACCCAGGAGTTCGTCGACGCTCACTCATCGGAGAAACTGCTGTCGGTGGTCAATTCGCCGATAGTGCCCGCCGGAGCACAGCTGAGCACCGGCTCGATCGATCAGGGCGCACAAGCGGGTGATCTGTTGGGGATCGCTCTGCTGGTTAACAGAGATGTCAAGGTAACCCCGGTCGACGATGCCGCGCGTGACACCGTGCTGACTGCGCTGCGGGACACCGGCTTCATCACCTACGACGCTCAACTTACCGGCGCGTCCAACACCGCTCTCATCGTGACCGGGGGAGCTCTGGGCGACGACGCAGGAAACCAGGGTGCCACCGTCGCCCGTTTCGCGGACGGCCTCGCGCCGCACGGTTCGGGCACTGTCCTTGTCGGGCGTGCGGGATCAGCTTCGGGAACCTCCGCCGTGGCAGTGGCCAGATCAGATGCCGCCCTGAACAGTGTTGTCAGCACTGTTGACGACGTCGACCGTGAATCCGGCCGGATCACGTCGGTGCTTGCGTTGACCGACCTGATCAACGGCGGACGACCGGGTCAGTTCGGCACCGGCCCGGGCGCAACAGCGGTCACTGTTCCTCAGTAGTCACCGCAGTTACCTCGGTCGCTTCGGTCACCTCGGCCGCCGCTGATGCCGGCAGCGACCTTCCGCGCTCAGACTGCCTGGTCTTGGTCTCCGAGCAACTCGCTGGCGGCGAGCCCGATCAGTGATCGAGGGTCGTCGTAGTCACGGATGTCATCGTCGATTTCCCAGAACATGATGCCGCCTAGTCCCAGGTCCTTGATGTAGTCCAGTCTGTACTGCAGCGCTTGTGGGCTTTCGTAGCTGATGAATGTTCCGTCGGCGGCGCCGTAAATATAGGATGCCTTGGCCTGGTCATCCCAGTACACCTCGTAGAGATCCGGGCGCTCCTCAAGAAGCTTCATGATTTCCCAGTAGGAAATGTTGCCATTGGCGTCGCCGTATGAAGCAACCCCCGGTCCGGTGCCTACGTCGTTGAGGCCGCCGTCGCCGCCGTCGGGTACCCCTTTCCAGCTGTGCCCGTAGAGCGGGGCGCCCAACACGATCTTCGACGGATCGACCTGCTGCAGATAAAGACTCACGGCGTGGTCGGTGTTGAAGAGCGGATCGGCGGCATCAGGGTTGGCGTACAGGCCGGCGAAATTGCCTGTCTCGTTTGACCAACCGGCACCGTAGAAGTCGTAGGCCATGACCTGGAACCAGTCGAGATAGGGCGCCATTCCGGCTAGATCGAAGTTCTCGATCTTGTCGTAGCCGGCTGGGCCCGCGATGCTGAGCAGATACTCTTTGTCCTCGATGCTGTCGGTTTGTTCGAGCAGGTCGAGTTGCTCACGGATCTCTTTGACGAGCAGCACATAGTTGGCTCCGTCGTCGGGCCGGTAGCCATTGCCGGCTTCACCACCGGAGACCGGGTATTCCCAGTCCAGATCGATGCCGTCGAACCCGTAGGTGGTGATGAAGTCGACCGCTGATGCTGCGAACTTCTCCCGGGACTGCTGGGTAGCAGCGACATCGGAGAAGTTGTCTGATAGCGTCCAGCCGCCGATCGAAATCAGGACCTCAAGGTCAGGGTCTTGTTCTTTCAACTTCGCGAGTTGATTGAAGTTGCCCCTGACGGGCTGATCCCAGGTGTCTCCCGGGTAGGTCTTCTCGATCGCGGCGAAGGAATCGAAGAGCACCACTTCGCCGTTGGCGTTGACGTCGGCGAACGCGTAGTTGATGGTGGTCAGCTTGTCGGCCGGGATGTCGGCGACATCAAATCCGCGTTGGTAGATGCCCCATTCGGTGAAGTAGCCGACCACCCGGTATTCGGGGTCAGTGGTGCCGTTGGGGTTGACGTCGTCGTTGCTGATCAGGCCCGCTGCCTGGGAGGAATCGTCGAACTGAGCGCCGGTAACTCCGGACAGCACCAGCAGCAGCGACTCGTTGCCCTCATAGACAGTGTCTCCGAGGACAGCGACGTGAACCTGCTTGGCGGTCTCACCGGCGGCGAAGCTCAACGTGCCCTCGGTGGCCTCGTAGTCGCTGCCGGCCGCGGCGGTTAAGTCCTCGGTGCGGTAGCTGACCGTAACGACGTCATCGGCGGCAGCCGACAGGCTCACATTGAACACGAGGTCTGCAGATCCGCTGTTGCCTTCTGCAACACTGGTGTTCGCGACCGACAGAACCGGTGTGGCTGGAGTTTGCGGGTCCTCACCCCCGGGGGCTGCGGCGCCGTTGAGGGCGAGGTTTGTCACCGAACCTGCGGTTGCGGTGAAACCGAACGACGTCGATGCACCTGCCCCGATATCGGCGTTCCAGTCCGCGCCTTCAACCACGTACTTGTTACCGGTCTGAGACACGATGTCGGCGTTCCAGATCGACGAGATGTCACCGTCGAAGTCGAACTCGACCTCCCAGCCCGACAACTCCGGTCCATCGGTGTTGTCAACGGTCACATCACCGTTGAAACCCGAACCCCAATCGTTGGACTTGGCGAACGACACACTGGCCGTACCCGGGTCAGGATCAGGGTCGGGATCGGTGGCGGTGTCGTCGTTGGTGATGGTGGCTGTCGCGGTGGCGTCTCCGAGGGTGGCCCCGGCGGCATTCGAGAGGGCGATGGTGAATGTTTCGTTGGCTTCCACCGCGGTGTCGCCCAGGACGCCGATATTGACCTGTTGGGAGGTCACTCCGGGGTCGAAGGTGACTGTGCCCGAGGCCGCGGTGTAATCGCTTCCCGCGGTCGCGGTGCCGTTGGCGGTGGCATAACCGACCGTTACTGCGGCGGCTGAGGCTTCCGATAGCGATACCGTGACGCCCAGATTGGTTGTGCCGTTGTTGCCTTCAACACCGGCAGCATCCCCGATCGACACACTGGGCAACTGCGGCTCAGGCTCAGGCTGGGGCTCTGGCTCTGGCTCTGGCTCTGGCTCTGGCTCAGGCTCTGGCTGGGGCTCTGGCTGGGGCTCTGGCTGGGGTTCGGGCTCAGGCTCTGGCTGCGGTTCTGGTTCTGGCTGGGGCTCAGGCTCAGGTTCTGGTTGGGGTTCGGTTTCGGGCTGGGGTTCGGCGCCGTTGATCAGGGTCGTCCATTTGGCTTTGGTGTTGGTATCGAGGGCGATGATGTTGCCGGTTTGCATGTCGGCCAAACCGACATCGTTGAGGGTGTAGGTCTGGTTGTTGTTCACGATCTCGATCTGGGTGGAACCGGCGTCTTCGGTGACGTCGAAATTAGTGGGCTGGAACCAACCGAAATCCAACTTGTCAGCGGCGGGGTCGAAATCGAGCACGGTATCGGTACCCCAATGCCAACCAATGACCGTGGTCGTACCTCCTTGGACCGAACCGACCCCACCACCGAGATATGGATCAACTTCTGGGGGTTCGGTGAGATGTTCCAGGCTGCTACCCAGTGGATCGCCGAGTACCACCATGCTCTGGAAATATTCGATCACGCCTGAGTCCGACACATCGAGAGCCGGCCACTGTGGCCAATCAAAAGTGTCATTCATAAACGGTTGCATCTGATCATGGCTGAGAACCGTGAGGTGATTTACATCGTGGGACGTGGCCACGCCTTCAATGGAAAGCCCACCGTTGGCGCGACTATGCATCCACCCGGCATTATGCGGTTCCATCTTCAAGGTGTTGATGAATGTTTCCTCAAAACCGTTGTCGGTCAGGAAATCTGCGTAACCTTCGTGGCCATACAGACCCACCATGGTCATGACGTCCTCGGCGGATCCCAGCCGCGCTGTTCGCTGGATATCGGCGACCATCTGCGGGTCGTAGGTGTTATCGGCAATCCAGCCAACCTTGGCGCCCTGCATCGAGTAGTACAGGCCGACGCCCTGCTGATCAGTACCCCACGCCTGGGAATTGTTCGTCATCTCATTCGCGAAAGCCCACTCGCCGACTTCATCCAGGGTTGCCGGCGCCAGTCCGGCGAACTCGCGCAAATTGTTGTAGGCCAGCAGCGCCTCAGTGGTAATCGGCGTACGACCCCCGGCAAGGCTTTCATGTGTTGTGTGGTCGCTGCCATGTAATTGGCCGAACGACTCCAATGTCGTGAATTCACTTTCGGCAGCGGGATGCTCTTCGGTCATCGACATCGCCATAGCCATGGGCGCGCCCGAATCCTGTGCCGCGGGGGCCTCCAGCGAGGTCGCCTGGAGCGACGTCGCCTGCGTCGCAGGCGCGGCCACGCTGGTCCCGACAACCGACGCCGCACTCGCGGTGACCGCATCGTGGGCAGCGGCCGGGGCATCGATGGTTACCGTTACCGGCACTTCAGTTTTTCTGGGGCTGAAGAAATTCAAGCGGAAGCCAACATCGCGCGCCTGAACAACGAACTGGTCTGTTCCGCCCGTGGCGGCCAGGTCCGCACTCGGCGTGTAGGTGAATTTCCCATCGGCATCAACGTTCGCGGTGCCCTTGGCCGGAGCCTGGGTCACCTTGTACTTCATCGGGTCGCCCTCTGGATCCGAAGCTCCTGTCGGCCCGGTCACGATTCCGTCGCCGATGTGATGGGCCTGCACCGGTGTCGCAGTCGGAGCCTGGTTGTCGAACAACCTCTCGAAGTCGCGGCGGATCAACTGCAGCACAGCGGCGAAAGTTTCGGCAGGAGTGGCGGGCAGGCCGGTGCCGGACCCCGACTGTCTCGGCGTCAGCAATGACAACAAGCCCGACAGCAACCCCCTCTTCTCCGTGGAAGCCTCGGGAACCGCTGGGGCAACTGCTGGAGATACCGGCTCGTAGGACACCGTTGAAGCAGTCGCAGCGTTAGTAGTCGAATTCCGGCTCACTGCTTCTTCAGTCGAGTCCAGTGAGGGCAGGACTGCGGGCGCCTCAACCTGTTCGGCATCGGCATCGGCATCGGCACCGACCTCGGCCGGTGCCGGATCTGAGGACTCGAGCCGCGCAGCCGCTGGATCACGGTCGCTATCGGCCGGGTCTGACACCGCAGGCGTTTCGGCCGGCACCTCATCGACGCCCGAGCCGTTCTCAGCGCCAGCCCCGTCCACATCTTCAACGTCCGTGCCTTCAAGGTCGACATCGATATCGGCATCGGCTGCCAGTTCTGCATCGCCGTCGCCGCCATCGCCGTCGCCGCCATCGCCGTCGCCGCCATCGCCGCCGCCGTCGAGTTCTGCGTCGTCGTCTTCGAGCTCGGTCTCCTCCGGAGCGGTCGATTCAGCACCGCTGCCGGTCGAGGGCGTCGAGGGTGCGTCTGGGGTCGACCCTGACCCCGTCTCGGCGTCGCCACCGGCAGAACCGGTGGTCGAAGAGTTGGAAGCGCCGTTCGCCGAATTCGTGTCGGGAGAGCTTCCGTCCGACGAATCGGCCGCCGCTTCTACCGGCAGGGCGATCCCGATGCCCAAGGCCACCGCCAACGCACCGACTCGTCCCACGAACCGTCCGTAGCTCATCAGCAATGCACTCCTGTCCACGTATTTAACGCCTTATCCACGTCGCAACCGTCTGATCTCGATCAGATCACCGGACCGATATTAACGGGCGCCAAAACTCTATAGAACACCAGCCTTCAGCAAGCGTCAAGGCTCTGTTGATTCCGGGCACTCGTGCCTGCACACAGCTATCTTCAAGCCTCTTCACAGCTAAGCAGTGGACACATTATGCAAACTGTTCTTCCTCGCCTAGGGGCCGGTTTGGCTCGTGCAACGCCAGATCACCCGAGCTGACAGCCACTTCACAGCTAAAGAATTGCTTGCGCCAACCGACGTGGGTGAAGCCGACACGCAGGCGTCTAACTGTGTTTGCCAATTCGTCGATTTTATGAAGAAATTAATGGCCGGTGCCCAGTCATATCGCATCGAAATCGCGCATCGAATGGGCGTGAAAGCCGAGCGAATTAGTGCCGTAGTCGTAGATCGGATTGAGGGTTGTTCGTGCTTGCGGTCGTCAGGAGGTGCGCGCTGGGCATCGGTGACGTTGTTGGGATCGAACCAAGGCCCGACGCCCGCCGATGACCGGGTCGGTGCGGCAGCGATCGAGATGTTCCAGCCGTGCCCTTTCGGAAGTAGCCACCGCCGGCGGTGCGCGTGTCAACCACGGCTTGTCGGTCTCGGTGTTAGGGTGAGATTCCGTGGGTCGGCAGGCCCCAAACCGGGCTTGATCTCGTAGCAGAGCCCAAAGAAACTAAGCCCTGCCCGTCGTCACGGAGGTTGCTCTTGCCAGCATTCCGCAAGCACCCACAGACTGCTACCAAACACCTCTTTGTGACCGGTGGTGTGGTGTCGTCGCTCGGCAAGGGCCTGACTGCTTCCAGCCTCGGGCAGCTGCTCACCGCGCGGGGTCTGCAGGTGACGATGCAGAAGCTCGACCCGTACCTCAACGTCGACCCCGGCACGATGAACCCGTTCCAGCACGGCGAGGTGTTCGTCACCGAGGACGGCGCCGAGACTGACCTGGATGTCGGGCACTATGAGCGATTCCTCGACCGCAACCTGCCCGGGTTCGCCAATGTCACAACGGGCCAGGTCTATTCCTCGGTGATAGCCAAGGAACGCCGCGGAGAGTACCTCGGCGACACCGTCCAGGTGATCCCGCACATCACTGATGAGATCAAGCGCCGCATCTTGGCGATGTCTGCCGGCGACGGCGACGGCAGCCGGCCCGACGTGGTGATCACCGAGATCGGCGGAACAGTGGGTGACATCGAGTCTCTGCCGTTTCTGGAGGCCGCCCGTCAAGTTCGTCACGAGGTGGGCAGGGAGAACTGCTTCTTCCTGCACTGCTCGCTGGTGCCCTACATGGCGCCGTCGGGCGAGCTCAAAACCAAGCCGACCCAACACTCGGTTGCCGCGCTGCGCAGTATCGGCATCTCGCCCGACGCGTTGATCCTCCGCTGCGATCGCGACGTTCCTGAACCGCTGAAGAACAAGATCGCGCTCATGTGTGACGTAGATATCGACGGCGTCATCTCCACGCCCGACGCCCCGTCCATCTACGACATCCCGAAGGTGCTGCATCGCGAACATCTCGACGCGTACGTGGTCAGGCGGCTGAGCCTGTCCTTCCGCGATGTGGACTGGACTCAATGGAACGACCTGCTGCAGCGGGTGCACGAGCCCCGCGACACGGTTCGAATCGCGCTGGTGGGGAAGTACATCGACCTCTCTGATGCCTATCTGTCCGTCGCCGAGGCGCTGCGGGCGGGCGGCTTCGCCCATCACGCCAAGGTGGAGATGCGCTGGGTGGCCTCCGACGATTGCGAAACTGACAGCGGTGCCGCGGCGGCGCTGGCTGATGTCGATGGTGTCCTCATCCCCGGGGGCTTCGGAATCCGCGGCATTGACGGCAAGATCGGCGCCATCCGGTACGCGCGCAAGCGCGGTCTCCCGGTCTTCGGCCTCTGCCTTGGCCTGCAATGCATCGTGATCGAGGCAGCCCGCTCGGTGGGCCTCACCGAGGCGAACTCGACGGAATTCGAACCGGCTACGCCGGCCCCGGTGATCTCCACGATGGCCGAACAGCGTGAGGTGGTCGCCGGTGAAGCCGACCTCGGTGGAACTATGCGGCTGGGCGCCTACCCGGCCGTGCTCGATCCGGAATCTCTTGTGGCACAGGCGTATGGAGCTATCACAGTGTCGGAACGGCACCGGCACCGCTACGAGGTCAACAACTGCTACCGGGACCGCATCGCCGAAAGCGGCCTGCGGTTCTCGGGCACCTCACCTGACGGTCAGCTCGTCGAGTTCGTCGAGTACCCCGCTGACGTACACCCGTTCCTCGTCGGCACCCAGGCGCACCCGGAGCTTAAGAGTCGCCCCACGCGGCCGCACCCGCTATTCGCGGCGTTCATCGGAGCGTCGCTGGATTACAAGAACGAAGAGCGGTTGCCAGTCGAGATTCCCGAGCACACCGAACCAAAGGCCAATGGCGCCGAGTATGCCCTCGAAGACGCTCAGCCCCGTGGCTGATTGCAGTCCCGGCAGTCACAATTTCTCAGTTGCAGCGTCGGAAACCCTCTACGTAGGAAACATCATTGCGCTTCGCGCCGACGACGTGCGCATGCCCGGCGGCGGTACCGCACGCCGAGAGATCGTTGAGCACTATGGCGCGGTGGCTGTCGTAGCGATCGACGACGATGGTCAAATCGTTCTCCTCTTTCAATACCGGCATGCATACGGCAGGAGGCTGTGGGAACTGCCCGCCGGGCTGCTCGATATCGCCGGTGAAGCTCCGCAGGTATCGGCGGCGCGCGAGCTCGCCGAGGAGGCCGGCCTGGCCGCCGATTCGTGGCACACCTTGGTAGACCTGGACACCGCGCCGGGCTTCAGCGACGAGAGTGTGCGGGTGTTCCTGGCGACCGGGCTGCGCGACGTCGCCCGGCACAAGGGCGACGACGAAGAAGCCGACCTGACTGTGCGACGCTTCGCTCTCGACGACGCCGCTGCCATGGTCTATACCGGTGAGCTCGTCAACGCCATATCGGTGGCCGGAATTCTGGCAGCCCACGCAATGTCGGACATCGGTTCACTGCGCGCTGCCGACGCCCCCTGGCGCGACCGCCCCGCGGCGTTCGCGCGGCGGAAGGGTCGCCTGTGACGGATACATCGCTGTCGCGGGCCTCTGCGCTCGGGGACCAATTCCAGGGGTACCTTGACTACCTGGCGATCGAGCGGGGCGTCGCAGCCAACACGCTGAGCTCGTATCGCCGCGACCTAAGGCGCTATAGCGAGCACTTGAACTCACGCGGGGTCGACGATCTGGCCGGTGTGGCCGAGGCTGACGTCAGCGAGTTCTTGGTGGCCCTGCGTCTCGGTGACCCCGACAACGGGGTGACGCCATTGTCGGCGGTCTCGGCCGCTAGGGCGCTGATTGCCGTGCGGGGCCTGCACCGATTCGCAGCCGCGGAAGGCATCGCCTCCCTTGATGTCGCCCGAGAGGTGAAGCCGCCGACACCAAGCCGGCGACTCCCCAAGAGCCTGACCGTCGACGAGGTGCTGGCGCTGATTGACGCAGCGGGCGGTGATAGCGAGGCCGATGGGCCCTTGACGCTTCGCAACCGGGCATTGCTGGAGTTGCTGTACTCGACGGGCGCGAGGATCTCAGAAGCGGTCGGACTGGACCTCGATGACATCGACATTCATGCCCGCTCGGTGCTGCTGCGCGGTAAGGGTGGCAAGCAGCGGCTCATCCCGATCGGTCGCCCGGCGGTCAGCGCCCTCGACGTCTATCTGGTACGCGGAAGGCCCGACCTGGCCAGCCGCGGTAGGGGCATGCCTGCAATTTTTCTCAACGCGCGCGGCGGGCGGCTGTCACGGCAGAGCGCCTGGCAGGTATTACAGGACTCCGCCGAGCGAGCAGGCATCACCGCCGCGGTGTCTCCGCACGTGTTGCGGCACTCATTTGCCACCCATCTGCTCGACGGCGGCGCTGACGTCCGCGTCGTACAGGAACTGCTCGGGCACGCGTCTGTGACCACGACGCAGATCTACACGATGGTGACCGTGAATGCGCTTCGCGAAGTGTGGTCGGGGGCGCATCCGCGGGCGCGGTAATTGACGGGCCACCGTCGGGCCCGGTGACGTCAGCCCAAGTACTCCGATTCGAGGACCAGGTCTGGCAGTAATGACTGGTACTCGACGTGGGTCTTGTGCTCGACGGTGTTCCACGAAGTGCCCTGATGCTCACGCATGTAGTTGCGGTAATCGGGTACCCCGGGCACCAGGATATTGTCGGCAACCACGATCGACCCGCGGTGTAACCAACCCCGATCAAGAATGCTGCGCAGATCCGACAGATAAGCATGCTTGTCGTGGTCGATGAATAGCAGATCCAGATTTTCGGGCCCCAATCCATGCTCGCTGCCGAGGGCGTCGAGTGTGCCCCCGCCGTCGCCGAGGGTGCCAACCACGCATGTGATCCGATCCGCCACGCCCGCGTGCTCCCAGATACGTCGCGCCACTTCGGTGTTGGCGGCGGAGAATTCGATGGAGCAAATGCGCGCCGAGGGTGCTGTGCTGGCGATCCGCAATGCGCTGTACCCGCAGTAGGTGCCGAGTTCTAGTATCAGGCGCGGCTCGGCGCGGAGCACCGCGGCGTCCAGTAGCTGCCCCTTCTCGTCGCCGATGTTGACAAGCAACGCCTTTTCGTAGGCGAACTTGTCGACGGCCGCTAGAACATCGGCGATGTCGCCGCGGCGCGCGTTGGCCTCCACGTAGTCCGCGCAGGCGCTCTCCCTCCCATCGCCGATCTGGCCGGTGCGCAGGAATCCCCGCATTCCCAGAGCGAGGCGCCACGTAGACCACCGTAGGAAGGGAAACCGCTGTTTGAGGCTCATGCTGACAGCCTAGTAACCGGCGTTAAGAGATTTCGCGACGAAGTTGACTGCGGGTCGAACTCACCAGCACGATGCGCAGCGTTAAACTTGCCCCGATGTCCGCCAAGCCCGTGGGTTGCCTGACCAACCAAGGTCGGGAATGACCGACGATACGGGCAGTGCCGAGCCCACCCCTGGGTTGACTGGGCGACTGCCACGGTCGATCCCGGAGCCTCGGCCCCGAAGCACGCACGGTCCGGCCAAGGTCGTGGCGATGTGCAACCAGAAGGGCGGGGTCGGTAAGACGACCTCGACGATCAACCTGGGTGCCAGCCTCGCCGAATACGGGCGCCGGGTGCTACTGGTGGACCTCGATCCCCAGGGTGCGTTGTCAGCGGGGCTCGGCGTCCCGCACTACGAACTCGACCACACCGTGCACAACCTGCTGATCGAGCCGCGGGTGTCCATTGATCAGGTACTGCTGAGCACTCGGGTGCCCGGGCTGGACCTGGTGCCAAGCAACATCGACCTCTCAGCCGCCGAAATCCAGCTGGTCAACGAAGTCGGCCGCGAACAAACGCTGTCACGGGCGCTGTATCCGGTGCTGGACCGGTACGACTACGTGTTGATCGACTGTCAGCCGTCACTGGGCCTGCTCACCGTCAACGGGTTGGCATGTGCCGACGGGGTGATCATCCCGACCGAGTGTGAGTACTTCTCACTGCGCGGACTGGCGCTGCTGACCGACACCGTTGAAAAGGTGCACGACCGGTTGAACCCCAGGCTGTCCATCAGCGGAATTCTTGTCACCCGCTACGACACCCGCACCGTGAACTCCCGCGAGGTAATGGCCCGCATTGTGGAGCGGTTCGGCGATCTGGTGTTCGACACCGTCATCACCCGGACCGTGCGGTTCCCCGAGACCAGCGTGGCCGGCGAACCCATCACGACCTGGGCGCCGAAATCGGCTGGCGCCCAAAGCTACCGGAACCTGGCGCGTGAGGTCATCGACCGGTTCGGCGCGTGAGCGAGACGCCGTCCGGCGCAGAATCAGATTCCAGCCAGGCTGGCTTCCAGGTCCGGCTGAGCAATTTCGAGGGCCCATTTGACCTGCTGCTGCAGCTGATATTCGGCCACCGGCTCGACGTCACCGAGGTGGCACTACACCAGGTCACAGACGAGTTCATCGCCTATACCAAGGCGATAGGCCCGCAACTGGGGCTCGACGAGACCACCTCCTTCCTGGTGGTCGCGGCGACGCTGCTGGATTTCAAAGCCGCGCGCCTGCTGCCCTCAGGCGAGGTCCACGACGAAGACGACCTGGCGCTGCTGGAGGTGCGCGACCTGCTGTTCGCGCGGTTGCTGCAGTACCGGGCGTTCAAGCACGTCGCCGGAATGTTCGCCGAACTGGAGGCCGCGGCGCTTCGTAGCTACCCGCGGGCGGTGGCGCTGGAGGGCCGCTACGAGGATCTGTTGCCCGAGGTGATGCTCGGCGTGGACGCCGAACGCTTCGCGCAGATCGCAGCCGCGGTCTTCACCCCGCGTCCGGCACCGACGGTGAGTATCGATCACCTACGCCAGGTGTCGGTGTCAGTGCCTGAACAGGCGGCAAACCTGATGTCCTTGCTGGAGGGTCGCGGCGTTGGCGCGTGGGCATCTTTCTCTGCCCTCGTTGCTGACTGCGAGTCTTCAATCGAGATCGTAGGACGATTCCTGGCGCTACTCGAACTGTATCGAGCCCGCGCGGTAGCATTCGACCAATCAGAACCGCTTGGCGTGCTCCAGATTTCGTGGACCGGGGAGCGGCCGAGCAGTCAAGAATTGGTGGCCGCTAACGCGGAATAGAAAGACTGATGACTAGCGAAGACTCAGATCACTCAATCGGTGCCGAGACCCCGATCCCGGAATCGGGCGGTGCGGAACTGACCGACGATGCCGAATTGACCGACGATGCCGAACTCAACTCGGCGATCGAGGCGCTGTTGCTTGTTGTCGACACCCCGGTCACCACCGATGCGCTGGCCGCCGCCACGGATCAGCCTGCGTCGCGGGTAGCTGAGGCGTTGCACTTGTTGGCCGACGAGCTCACCGCCCGCGACAGCGGTATGGAACTGCGCGAAGCCGGGGGCGGTTGGCGGATGTACACACGCGCGAAGTTCGCGCCCTACGTGGAGAAGCTGCTCATCGACGGCGCCCGCTCCAAGCTCACCCGGGCGGCTTTGGAGACGCTTGCCGTCGTCGCCTATCGGCAACCCGTCACCCGGGCACGAGTCAGCGCAGTGCGCGGCGTCAACGTCGACGCAGTGATACGTACGCTGCTGGCCCGCGGCCTGATCGCCGAGGCCGGAACTGACACCGACTCCGGTGCCGTCGCCTTCGCCACCACGGATTTGTTTTTGGAACGACTCGGCCTGCAATCGTTGGCCGACCTCCCTGATATCGCGCCGCTGCTGCCCGACGTCGACGTGATCGAGGATCTCAGCGAAACCCTTGGTGAAGAACCACGTTTCATGAAGCTCAGCGGCGCACCCCCACCCCGAGAAGCAGTGTCCTTCGACGTGGACCGGGAGTGATAATGGCCGACAACGAAGGTGTGCGCCTCCAGAAGGTGTTGTCACAGGCGGGAATTGCATCCCGTCGTGTTGCTGAGAAGATGATTCGTGACGGCCGCGTCGAGGTGGATGACGTGGTGGTCACTGAGATGGGCACCAGAGTGGACCCTGCCGGATCGGTCATCCGGGTCGACGGCGCCAGGATCGCCCTCGACGACACCCTGGTGCACCTGGCCATCAACAAGCCGCTGGGCATGCACTCCACGATGTCTGACGACCGCGGCCGGCCATGTGTTGGTGACCTGGTCGAGCATCGGGTTCGCGGTAACAAGAAGCTCTTTCACGTCGGACGCTTGGACGCGGACACCGAAGGGCTGCTGCTGCTGACCAACGACGGTGAGCTCGCTCACCGGTTGATGCACCCTTCGTTCGAAGTGCCCAAGACCTACCTCGCGACCGTCGATGGCGCAGTGCCGCGCGGCTTGGGCCGCAAGCTGCGCGAGGGGATCGACCTCGACGACGGAGCTGTAAGCGTCGATGATTTCGCAGTGGTGGACGCGGTGCCGGGTAAGTCGATGGTTCGGCTGACGTTGCACGAGGGCCGCAAGCGGATAGTGCGGCGACTGCTGGCCGAGGTGGGCTACCCCGTACGCGAATTGGTCCGCACCGAGATCGGCGAAGTCTCACTCGGGGATCAGCGGCCGGGCAGCATCCGGGTGTTGACCCAGAAGGAGATCGGCGAACTGTACAAGGCGGTGGGCCTGTGAGCCGAGCACTGGTGATAGCGATGGACGGTCCGGCCGGTACCGGAAAGTCTTCGGTAGCAAGGGGTTTAGCTAGCTCTCTAGGCGCGAAGTATCTGGATACGGGCGCGATGTACCGCATCGTCACCCTCGGCGTGCTGCGCGGGGGCACAGACCTCGGCGACGCGGCCGCCATCGCCGAGGCGGCCGACAGGATGGAGTTGGCCGTCGGCCACAACCCTGGTGAAGACCGCTCCTATCTGGCTGGCGAGGACGTATCGGCCGAGATCCGCGGCGATGCCGTGACCAAGGCGGTGTCGGCCGTGGCGGCGGTGCCTTCGGTGCGGACCCGCCTGGTTGGTCTGCAACGGGCGCTCGCCCAGGGGCCGGGCTACGTGGTGGTCGAGGGACGCGATATCGGCACGGTCGTGCTGCCCGATGCCGGTCTCAAGATCTTCTTGACCGCCTCAGCCGAGGAGCGTGCGAGGCGACGAAATAGCCAGAACGTGACGGCCGGGTCGCGCGACGACTACGAACGAGTGCTCGCCGACGTTAAGCGCCGGGACCATCTGGACTCCACACGCGCGGTGTCGCCGCTTCGGGCGGCCAAGGATGCGATCGTCGTCGACTCTAGTCACATGACCGAGTCCGAGGTGATCGCCCATTTGATCGAGCTGGCGGGCCAGAGGGCCAAGGTGCCCCGATGAGCGAATCGGACGGCACGTGGGTCGACGAAGGCGACTGGGAGCTGGGGGCTGAGGAGGTCGCCGAAGCCGTCGAGGAGGCTGCTGCGGCGCCGCCCGTAGTGGCCGTCGTCGGCCGGCCCAATGTCGGTAAGTCCACACTGGTCAACCGGATACTAGGCCGACGTGAAGCGGTGGTTCAGGACGTCCCCGGGGTGACCCGCGACCGGGTGTCCTACGACGCCCTGTGGTCGGGCCAGCGGTTCATCGTCCAGGACACCGGCGGATGGGAGCCGGACGCCCAGGGCCTTCAGCAACTCGTCGCCGATCAAGCCTCCGTTGCGATTCGTACCGCCGACGCCATCATCTTCGTCGTGGACGCCATCGTCGGGGCCACCACAGCCGATGAAGCGGCGGCCAAACTGCTCCAACGCGCCGGGAAGCCGGTGTTCCTGGCAGCCAACAAGGTAGACACCGAGCGCGGCGAAGCTGATGCCGCCGCATTGTGGTCGCTGGGGCTGGGGGAGCCGCACTCGGTAAGTGCGATGCACGGCCGCGGCGTAGCCGACCTGCTCGATGTGGTCGTCGAGGCGATGCCGACGGTATCGGAAGTCGGCCGCGGCACCGGCGGCCCCCGCCGGGTGGCGCTGGTAGGTAAGCCCAACGTCGGCAAGTCTTCGTTGCTCAACCGGCTCTCCGGCGACCAACGATCAGTAGTGCACGACGTTGCAGGAACCACCGTCGACCCAGTCGACTCGCTGATCGAAATGGATGGCAAGCTGTGGCGATTCGTCGACACTGCGGGGCTACGCCGCAAGGTCGGGCAGGCCAGCGGTCACGAGTTCTATGCATCCGTGCGCACACACGGAGCGATCGACGCCGCCGAGGTGGTGATCGTGCTCATCGATGCGTCTGAACCGTTGACTGAGCAGGACCAACGAGTGATCTCAATGGTCACCGAGGCCGGTCGCGCGTTGGTACTTGCGTTCAATAAGTGGGATCTGGTGGATGAGGATCGCCGCTACCTGTTGGACCGCGAAATCGATCTGCAGCTCGCGCAGCTGCAATGGGCCCCAAGGGTGAACATCTCGGCAAAAACGGGCCGGGCAATGCAGCGGCTGGAGCCCGCCCTGGAAACCGCGCTCGCGTCGTGGGATACCCGGATCTCGACGGGACGACTCAACAGCTTCTTCAAAGAGATCGTGGCCGCCACCCCCCCGCCGGTCCGCGGCGGAAAGCAGCCGCGAATCTTGTTCGTTACCCAGGCAACGGCTCGTCCGCCGACTTTTGTGCTGTTCACCACTGGTTTCCTCGAGGCCGGGTATCGGCGCTTTCTGGAACGGCGGCTTCGCGAGACATTCGGTTTCGAGGGCAGCCCGATCAGGATCAACGTAAGGATGCGCGAGAAAAGGGGCGCCCACTCCCGGACCCGGTGACGCTTAGCGCCGGGTCCCGTGCCCTCGATGTCAAGGGCTTCGGCCAGCTCGGATGAACAAGCGCGTGCAATTCGCTCATCTAGGGTGGCCGAGTGCCCGTCGCCGAGATGATTTTGATCGCGGCGGCGGGTGTGGGAGCGGGCGCCATCAACGCCGTCGTCGGGTCCGGCACGCTGGTCACGTTCCCGACGCTGGTGGCGTTGGGCTATCCGCCGGTGACAGCCACCATGTCTAACGCCGTCGGGCTCGTGGCCGGCAGCGTGTCAGGGACCTGGGGCTACCGTCGCGAGCTCCGGGGTCAATGGGGCCGGCTGGCGTGGCAGATACCGGCCTCCTTCCTCGGGGCGGGCGTGGGCGCCTGGCTGCTGTTGCATTTGCCGGAGAAGGTATTTACCCAGATTGTGCCCGTACTGCTGATTATTGCGCTGGCGCTGGTGGTTGTTGGCCCACGGATCCAGGCCTGGGCGCGCCAGCGCGCCGAGACGGCGGGACGCTCAGTCGATCACGTGTCGGCGGGCCGGCTGACGGCGCTGGTGGTCGCAACGTTCGCCATCGGCGTTTACGGCGGATACTTCACTGCAGCGCAGGGCATCATGTTGGTCGCCGTCATGGGCATGTTGCTGCCCGGGGACCTGCAGCGGATGAACGCCGCCAAGAATCTGCTGACCCTGGTGGTCAACGTGACGGCCGCCGTGGCGTACACGGTCGTCGCGTTCGACCGGATAAGTTGGGCGGCGGCGGGGCTTATTGCCGCGGGATCGGTGTTGGGCGGCTTCATCGGCGCGCATTACGGTAGGCGTCTCTCGCCGACCGCGCTGCGAGCCGTGATCTTGGTGGTGGGATTAATCGGGCTGTATCGGTTGTTGGCCGTGTAGTCTGTCGAAAGTTTGTCGGGCTCTGCGGTGAGGAATGTCGATGGCTGAACGGGTGATGATCGCCCCGGCGCCGTCTGACGTGTGCGCGCTCGAGCCCTTCTGGCCCTCCCGCCGGATGATGGCCTTCGACGAGTGGTGTTGTCCGCGTCCCTGACGCGCACCCACCCGTCCACTGAGGTCACCATGCGGTGACCTCGCTCCTGGAAAGCAGCCATGCGTTCGCTTCTCATCTTCACCCTTGTGGGCGCAGGTGCTCAGCTCGTCGACGGCGCTCTCGGTATGGCGTTCGGCGTGACCGCCACGACGCTGCTCGTGCTGTCCGGCGTCGGCGCAGCCCAGGCCAGCGCCGCGGTGCACCTGGCCGAGGTCGGGACTACCTTCGCGTCGGGTTTGTCGCACTGGAAGTTCAAGAACATCGATTGGGCGATCGTCGCCAAGCTGGGCGCACCGGGAGCCGTTGGCGCCTTCGTCGGTGCGACGGTGCTGTCGTCGCTGGCCACAGAGCACGCCGCGCCGCTGATGGCCGCGATCCTAGTCGGCATCGGCAGCTACGTGCTGCTGCGGTTCTCGTTGCGGACCCAGCTGACATTCGGCGTGCGGGGGACCAGCCACGGCATGAAGTTCCTCGCCCCGCTGGGCCTGTTCGGCGGGTTCATCGACGCCTCGGGGGGCGGCGGCTGGGGGCCGGTGACCACGAGCACGCTGCTGTCGCAAGGCAAGACGGCGCCGCGCACCGTCATCGGCTCGGTGAGCGCGTCGGAATTCCTGGTTTCGGTATCGGCGTCGCTGGGCTTCCTCGTCGGGTTGCGACAGGAGCTCTTGCAGAACTGGCCGGTGGTGGTGGGCCTGATGGCCGGCGGGGTGATCACGGCTCCGTTCGCCGCCTGGCTGGTGAGCCGAGTCAGCCCGGCTCTGCTGGGCAGCGCGGTGGGCGGTGTCATCGTGCTGACCAACAGCCAGAAGTTAGTGCACTTCTTCGACATTCAGTGGCCGTGGTCGACAGCAATTTACTCGCTGATAGTCGTGGTGTGGGTGTCGCTGGTGATCTACGCATGGCGGGTCACGCGCGCACCGCGCTTTGCACTGGAGACCGTCGAAGTCGCCCCTATTGAGGTCGAGCCAGAACCGGCCACGCGCTGACTCCGCTCAAGAGTTAGGTCCGCGACACTGAGCCGTGAAAATCCGTGCGGCACAGAGTGAAGACGTCGAGTCAGCATCGAGGTCGCCTCGACAGGCAAATACCTTGCGGCGGGGCGTGCGCACGGATAGGACGCAGGACACGAGCTCGGCAGTTGGGATGTGGAATAGCTCCTGCGGTAGGCTTTCGACCGCCTACCGGCGATCCCGGAGGCAACGCGGGCTGTGGCGCAGCTTGGTAGCGCACTTGACTGGGGGTCAAGTGGTCGCAGGTTCAAATCCTGTCAGCCCGACCGGAAAACCCGCTCTGACCAGTATCGGAGCGGGTTTTGTTTGTTTCGGGTTGGGTGGTTCTCAGCGTCAGTGGGCCAGCAGTGTCCCAAGCGGTGGTGAGTGGGCCGGGGTGGCCCAGTGGTCACTCGAACAGTGCGGCGCCGGCGGCGCGCAGATCCTCGAGCTGGGCATCGGAGTAGATCGAGAGTGAGACCGCCGGGTCGTGGCCGTGCCAGGCCGCGACGATATGCACGGGCATGCCGCCAGCGAGCATGAGGGCACTGTCAGGTTAGTTGAACAGTGCAGTGGCGCAGTCGGTTTGCAGCTGCGGCGTTGGAAAAACTTTGGGTCGTTCGCCTTTCAGGCGGCGGCATCGAGTTGGGCGACCTCGTGCCAGACCGCGAAGCGGTCGGTCATTTCGGTTCG
>Ga0209991_10000183_pt1 | contig 27405 bp, 38 predicted proteins | sample ChitaG_FD_183167 | JGI IMG/M metagenome (GOLD analysis project Ga0209991, IMG submission 183167) | Deep subsurface microbial communities from South Pacific Ocean to uncover new lineages of life (NeLLi) - Chile_00310 metaG (SPAdes)... | ecosystem: Environmental > Aquatic > Marine > Oceanic >... | reverse complement strand
GATCTTACCAGGCACGTATTTGCCCAGGAGCGCGACAAAGATGATGCGTAAAGTCGTATGAATTCCGGTCCTTACCCCAAGCGAGTGAAGGAGAGATACCACCAAAAGGCCTTGTCCAAACACGAAAAAGGTGAGAATCAGTATTGATAGGGACAAGAAAAAAAAGTTGCTTGACAGCCAGAGACGATAGAAATCATTCTTATAAGAGATAACGAACCAAACGACAAGAATGAAGACCACCAGAAGGAATGCACAGTTGACTAGGTGAAGGAAAGACCAGCGTTTTTCGTGCCCTTCTATGGCTGAGTCAACAAGATGGGCCGATTTTTGTCGAGAATTGTCTATGTCAATCCTAGAATTCTTAATTGTGGAGTGATTCACTTCTATAAGCCCAAGTGGTCCGATGAATATCAAAACTGCTGGAAACGGAGCAGTTAGACAAGGTGAGATGTTCTGTTTTCCTTTCTTCTGTGCTTTGGCCTTTCATTATGAGATATATGGCAATTCCGATCTTCCCTTTCTGCTTTTTTAGAATCGTCTTGCAACCTTTAAGGTGCCTGGATTCCAGCAAAAAACGAACTATAAAGTATACTTAAGTCATCACAATGAGCCCTAATAAAATTCTCCGTCATTTTTTGGACTACAATGATTCACAGAAGGTGCCTCCTCCGTATTGATCAGGGAGATGAAGTTTGCCTTTGACAAGTTTCCCCTTGCCTCAATAAAAAATCACAGATACACACTGAAGGAGAGCTATTTAGAAGTAAAGGGGGACGGCGGAATGAGTCGAGAGACTGAAAGAAAGCATCAATTTTTTCTTGACTGTATTTGGAGAGTAAAACGTTTTCTCCCAGTCCTTCCTGTCTTTCCGTCCTGCGGCGCAAAAGAAGACAAGGCAGTCCCAAATAAGAACTTTCCTCCTGGTTGCTGCCTCCGTCAGTCATCATGAAGGAACTTTGTCGACACAGTTTAATAAATGAGAAATAGTCATGTCGAGGCCTTAATTCGATGAAAGGGTTATCGTTAAGCCGACCATAAAATCCAAACTTTTTGAGTTTTTTTTCTGTAGGCGGATGTAAAATGAAGAGAAGATAATACTTCCGGGCCACGAACTCCATAATTCTAATAATCCTTTCTAGGTGGGCCTTCTGAAAAATATTTTCAAACCTATGTACGCTTACTATGCCATAAGGCTTTTGTGGGATATCAGGTTGAGGGCCCAAATTCTCTTTAAGAACCATGCGTAAAGAATCCATCAAGGTGTTGCCCCCGGTAATGATCTTCTCTCCTTTATAATGCCTTAAATTGTCAGCTGCCCAATTTGTAGGGCAAAAATAGAGATGACTAAACCGAAAAGCCATCATCCTGACCAGCTCTTCTGGAAAAGGATTTAGGTAATCAAAGGACCTTAGTCCCGACTCCACATGAGCTACCATTTTCCCGGCTCTCCACCCTAGGGCTGCACCAAAAAGGGTAGAAATTGTATCGCCATGTACTAAAACCCATCCATCTCCTGGAGCGAAAATCTCATCCTCCCTCCTCTTTGCCTCATACCAACAATGCCAAAGCCACTTGGCCATTTGCATCACGCCCGTAACATCTATTGCTTTATAATTGAGAAAAACATCTGGCTCCCTAATGCCAAAATTGTCCAAGAGCCAATCGATGGTTTGATAATGTTGTCCAGTAAAAATAAACCGGTATGGGGCATCTCGCTTTTCCAATTCCCGCATAACTGGTGCCATCTTGATGAGTTGTGCCTTGGTACCTAGAATGATGTGAATCATTTGCTCTACCAATCATATACACAATTTTGTCCAGCAGAATATCGTCTCATAATCGTTTATCTGTCATTTTATTTAAATAAACTTATCACCTTCACTCCTTTCAAACCTCATCTGGCAAATCTGGTCTGAAATGAGGCCCATCATAAATATCAGGATAGATGTTGTGAATAGAAGTGCACTCATATTTGTAAAACGGTGCCATGCAAAGAATGTATAGGCATAATACCCTAGCCCTAGGCAAAACATCATAAAACTGATGGGAAGAAATACCCTTAAGGGAGAGTAAAGGGCGCATATCTTCGTTATGATCATAAAAAATCTTATTCCGTCTCGGAATATCTTTATTTTGCTCTTTCCCTTTTCTCGCTTTTGAGTATTGATAGCAATATATTTTACACTCCTCCCGCTTCTTAAAGCACCCAACGTCAAAGTAGTAGGGTAAGAATAGGTGTTGGGAAGAAGGTATAGGAAATTATGAGCGATATCTGATTTTACAGCACGAAATCCGGAGGTGAGGTCCTTAATGGGGAAATTTGCAACATAAGAGGCCAACCAATTGTATATCCTGTTACCAAGAGCACGTCCCCACGAGGCTTGATGGCCCTTTAACCTAGCGCCTACGACCATATCGTTATCAGGGAAGTATTGAAGCATTTTTTCTATATCCTCAGGATCATGCTGGCCATCTCCGTCCATGAATACCAAAATTTTGCCTGACGCAAACCTTATACCACTTTTTACAGCAGCACCGTTTCCAATGTTATACGGATGACCATAAACAAGGGCGCCAGCATCTTTTGCAACCACGGCTGTATGATCCATTGAGCCGTCATTGATGACAATGATCTCAAAATCAGGATAAAGCATTTTAATCTTTTTAATAACATCCCCAATGGTTTCTGCTTCATTATATGCCGGAATGATTATTGAGACTTTAGTCTTCCCCATTTGTAAGTATGTCTTATTGGTGCCCATAGGGTCCTCCATAATATTTTATTGTGAGATCAATCATTTTTAAGCACTGCTCTCATCCGGCAAACTAATATTAAAGCATAGCATGCATCATACCCAGTCAGTCCTAATTTAGCGAAACTGTTTTTTCCCAAATCACTTCTTATATCCTCTCAGCTGGCGTAAGATAGCCAGGCTACTCAATTTTCCTCTTTTTCTTAAGCGTCTAACAGTATCCAGGAACCTGTCTTTCTCCTCTTCAGCCTGCCAGTCCAGAAAGTGTTTTTCGACTTGTTCAGGAGTGATTAAAACAGCTCTTATTTTCCTGCCTTTGCTGATGAAAATAGGCTCACCTTTGTTGTTCAAGCGGTCCAGTATTTCACCTAAATTGTTTCTAATTTTAACGGCATTAACCTCTTCCATGATTTATCTCTCTTGAATTTGACTTCAACCCAAGCTAAAATAATTTAGTGTATAGGTTAAGTGTATAGGTGTATATACATATACTGACTAATCACCATTAATCCAGTCCTCGATATTCAGCCTAGGAATGTTCATGAAATGCCTTTTATTTCCTGTGACTAAAATCATGTCGTGCTGAATAGCTATGGCGGCAATCTTCAGATCAGGCTCACTCTTTGAGAAACCCCTTTTTTCTAAAAGGGCCTTTAATCGGCCATATATTTTTCCGCTGTCTGTATCAAAGGGAAGGATGTTCACATTAGGGAAAACCTTATCTTCATAGGCCTTAAGTATTTTTTTTCGATTCCTCGAACGGTAGGCCCCGAAGTATATCTCAGAAACATTTATAGAGGTTGTAAATTGTAGATCCTTGGGCAATGTCTCCAACTTTTTTAACATCAGGGGTGATGGAGCTTTCTTCAGGATGTTGCTAATGCAGTCTGTATCAAACAAATACATTAGACCTCTTCGACGTTTCTGTCTGTAGAACTTTCTCTTGCCTCGTAAATACTCCCAATAAATTGATCAAAATCCTCAATGTCAGATAAAGCACCTTTGGCCAACAACAATCCTTCATTTTCCCCGGTTTCAGCCCATTTTTTCAAATAATCTTCATATGGCACCACCACTGCAACATTCTTGCCCTTCCTTCTGATCATTACCTTTTCCCCTACAAATGTGACGCGGCTTATAATAGATGATAATTTTGCCTTGGCTTCAGTTAAATTATAGGTCTCCATGTCTTCCACCCCCTTAATATCACTCAAACATACCGATTATGATCAATTAATACGTAATCGGCTAAAATTATATATGGTCAATTAGACTATGTCAACACTTTATCCTGCCATACGGTCTAATCAAAATTTTCCAATCGAGACACCCCATATCCCCACTTAAGGTATAGTAGTTTAACATATTTTTCAAAAAATTCCCCTAATAGCTTTTGATCTTTGTTAATAAAATTAGTTTTCACCCATCGGTCAAAAATATCATAATGTATGAGCAGGTGGGTGATTCCCATCTCCTTGAGCCCACCCACTATCTCTTCAGGTTTATCTGACCTTTTCACAAGCTGGCGCAGCGTACTTCTATTGTTGTTCATATCAAGAACATACTCCCTATCACAATAATATCCTCTTTTGCCTAGATAGATGAATAATATCTTGGTATCTTTGGGAAGATTCTCGTTTATATATCTCAGAGTCGGATATTCCAAACGGTATTTTTCTATGTACTCATCACGAGTCAAGGCACCATCAAGATAATTAAGAGGATCAACATATTTATATTGACCTAAAATGTAGTTTGCATTCAACCAAAGCGCAAAGGATAAGATTAAAAAAATAATGACCAACCCTATGTTTTGTAAAGATTGTGAGCTTGTTCTCCTTATCGCCTCAACCATTTGCCTGTAACCGAATATAGATAATATAACTAGTGGAGGAATAATCGGAGAGATATACCGTATTCTTAGGCTACTACTGAAAAAGGCAAAGGCAAAAAACAAGACCACATAAGCTATCATGATCTTTTTCTCGTTCCTGATAATTGCAGGATCTCTTTTTATTCCATAAAAGGCAAAGAATGGGAGGAAAAAAAGAAAGGGATTCAGTCTTCCATCAAAATATTGTGGACTTCCGTCCTGCCCTTCAAAGAAAACTCTTAACGGCAAAAGCGCCATTTGCCACCAGGTCTCATGATAGACCAAGCTTCTATAGGGAAAAAGACCGATGATTTGGTTATTAATAGCATTGTGTGGATTAAACCAGTGATCATAAAGAGGAAATATGGGATTGCTTGTCCAGACATAGTTTCTAATCATCCAGGGAGAAAAGAAGAGGAGGGCTACAAATAAAAAAAGGATCCCATATCCAGCAGCCGTTAAAAAACGAGGTTTATTCCCTTGCATGTATCTTGAATAAAGAAAAGGAACAAAAAATGTTAAGATGAAAAAAGCAATTAGTCCATTATATTTTGTTCCCATTGTCAGACCACAGAAAGTGGCAGATAGTAATAATATTTTTAAGGAAAAACCCTTTTCGATCCACTTGAGCAATAATAAAAGTGATGCTGTAGAAAAAAATATCAGTCCTAAATCAACGTAAACTGTTATAGAAAGTTTAACAATAATAGGGATAGAAAGGAAAAAGAGTGCTCCTGTAAGTGCATAAAAAACATTAATTTTTCTTTTTAAATAATTGAAAATAAGCCAGGCTGTAAGTAGAGCAAAACTAAAATGGATAAATTTAGGAACTATGTCATTTTCGAAATAGAGCGAGATCCAATAGAGCAGATCTAAATTCATGGGAAAATATGAAAAGGGCATAAAGGGGATTTCATATATGCTCCCATGCTTTAGATAAAGCTTTGGGACAGCCAAATGATGAATAAGAGCATCTTTGCTAACAGGGGGGACACAAGAAAGAATCACAAGAGAAATAATTAAGAAGGCCAATAGGGTTAGGAGCAAGGCCTTGATGCACCACACAGCAGCAGGCTTTTCCAATATGTTTGATTTTAATGAGTTCAAATTGTTTCCAATTGATTAGAGATCCACAATTCCATGCGCTTGGTGCTAAGCAGATTAATAACGCTTTAAATAAACAAGTTGTCAAAATAAGTTAAATGTAATATTTGATCTATATCTTTTTATACATTATGCTTCCTTAAAATCCATCAAGTAAATATATGCACCAGGTATACCAATCAATCGAATCGCATGGCGAACTATCTATCTCCAACTGCCGTAAGGTGATTTTTGCTATCGTTGCCTTAGCAGTAATAATTTTTATTATATATGGGAATTCATTTGACTGTTCATGGCATTTTGACGACAAACCAAACATTACTGATAATCCCAATCTGCATCTCAAAGAAATAACATGGGAACATGTAAAACGAACGCTCTTTTCTGATCGCAACAATCCTCATGTTCTTTATAGACCTATAGCCTGTCTCAGTTTTGGTTTGAATCACTATTTTGGAGAGCTTGATGTATTTGGCTACCATCTGCTCAATATATTCATTCACCTTATTTCGTCTATCTTCCTTTTTCTCTTCATCTATCATACACTAAATCTCCCATCATTAAAGACAAAATATACTACGCACTCTTACTCCATAGCCCTTTTGTCCACCATTCTCTGGGCCATAAATCCAATTCAGACGCAAGCTGTAACTTACATAGTCCAAAGAATGGCCTCGTTAGCTGGCATGTTTTATATTATGGGCATGTACTTTTACCTAATATTTAGGACAACCGAAACAAGAGATAAGAAGGTACTCTTCCTTTTATTATGTTTTGTTTCTTTTGGCATGGCTTTCGGCTCAAAGGAGAACGCAGCTATACTTCCCTTAAGCATATTCCTTTATGAAATTCTTCTCCTTCAGAAAATAACAGGGAAAAACATCAGAAAAAACTTGAATGTTTTTTTCATTGTTACAGGGGCGATTCTGATATTAGGATTTACATATATATATATTCAGGACGGAAATATCTTTTCATTTTTGAATGGCTATGAAAAGAGACCATTTACCCTGACGGAAAGGTTGTTAACTGGACCAAGGATTATTATTTTTTATATTTCACTTTTATTGTATCCTGTCCCCAACAGATTAAGTATATCCCACTCCTTTCAAATCTCGACCTCACTCTTAGATCCTATATCAACTTCCCTTTCTATTTTCCTTATTGCAGGGGCTATTGGTTATGCGATCTATTCAGCAAGAAAACGCCCCTTACTATCATTCTGTATTCTCTTCTTTTTTCTAAACCATGCAATAGAATCTACTATTTTCCCCCTTGAACTGATATTCGAACATCGAAACTACATCCCCTCCATGCTCTTTTTCGTGCCTATTGTCATTGGGTTTTTTTATCTCTTCAACTATTATTCGGCAAAAAAGCCAATGCAATATATTCTGTTAAGTTTCGTTTTGTTCTTTGTAATAGGATTGGGTCATTCCACATTTATGAGAAATTTCACCTGGAAAAATGAGAAAAGCCTCTGGATTGATGCAGTTGAAAAATCACCGGATCTTTTTCGGCCCCACCATAACCTTGGGAGATATTATGATGATAATGGGTACAAAGAGGAGGCAATTTTTGAATATCAGAAGGCCTTAGAAAAGCCAGTGACCAGTCGAAAAGATGAAACTTTTGTTACCTATTACAATCTTGGGAAGATATACGGTGAGCTTAAAGATTATAATAAGGCTCTACATCTCTATAACAGGGCAGTAGCCATAAATCCCGACTTCGCTCCTATTTACAACAATATTGCTGGTATATTGGACCGGGAAGGTAAGCATGAACTGGCTTATACCTACTTAGTTAAAGCGATCAAACTTAATCCAAACTGTACTGAAGTAAACTACAATCTCGGGATACATTATTTAAAAGATGGGCAACCAGACATGGCTATTTTTCACTTGAATAAGTTGGCAAATAAAAAACTATTCAGGGATAAGGTATTTTTATATCTCGGAATCGCTTACAAACAAAAGGGACAGCTTGGCAGGGCGGTAATATATTTTAAGAATGCCCTCAAGAATAATCCCCGAAATATAACACCTCATCTTCATCTGGCAGAAACATTTTATAGGGCAGGTGACTATAAACAGGCCAAACAAGAAGTTGAACTGTCTATTGACCTGATACAGGACAAAGATATATTCTCTAAAATCTTACATAATATCCTCAGAAATGATCGATCAAGTAATTTACATCCCTTTGCAACAATCATTATATCCATGATGAAGGATGCATGCATTAAAAAATCGGAAACTTTAAAGGAATGGAGTGAATTACTCTCTCGAAAGGATTTATGGCTAAAAGAGGAACATACGAAATGACCAGAAGCTGGTATTTTCCTCTTCGTGTAAGTAGGTTTTAGAATTTACTTATGGAACCGCCTGGACCACGGACGATAAAGCTTGCATCTCCAGAAGAATGCCATGTCTTCATGCTATAAGACTCATCGCTCACAGCAACTATATCAAATGTTACATTTTCAGACAAATAAAGTCTGTAAGTAGCACCAGTTAGTGTAGCTTCGGTACTACAATACGTCGATTCATCAACAAAATATGCCTCTTGGGAAGTTTCGGCATTTCTTAGGTCAGACCGAGCAGCTGAATTGTATGATCTTGTCCTATATGCAGAAAACTGAGGGATAGCAATAGCTGCCAGAATACCGATGATGGCAATAACGATCATCAACTCGATAAGTGTAAAACCTCTTTCATCTTTTTTGGTCAATTTTGTCAATTTTTTCAGTAAAAGCATATACAGTTGAAAGGGGAATAAAGGGATAATGAGTAAAATAGAAAAATATAACCGGGAGAAGATGTTAATCTCTCCTCCCGGTCAATTGCTTTTAAAATTTACTTATGGAACCACCTGGACCTCTAATGATATAACTTGCATCTCCAGCAGAATGAAATGTGGTCATCCTATAACTCGTACTGTCCGCGCCCCCTATTGTAAACGTTACCTTGTCAGACAAATAAAGTCCATAAGTAGCACCAATCAGGGTACTAGTGGAATTACAATACGTAGATTCATCAACAAAATAGGCCTCCTGGGACGTTGCCGCATTTCTCAGGTCTGACTGGGAACTCGAGTTATAGGATCTGGTCCTGTAAGCACTGAACTGAGGAATAGCAATCGCTGCCAGGATTCCGATGATGGCAATAACGATCATCAACTCGATAAGTGTAAAACCTCTTTCATCTTTTTTTGTAAATTTTGTTAACATTTTTAACCTCCTATGTTCTGTTTAATAAAATTAACCATTACAAACATTAGTAAATTTATGCCAGGCCACTCACCCCCTTCCTGATTAACATTACAGTTTGGTATATTATTTAGCAAATAACATGCCATAAAATAAAACTATCCATTTCAAATAATAAAATGGCTATATTTACAGATACTTACACACTTTCCTTCGCACTTTTCAAGAACTGAATCGTTCCTCAAATATTGTCATAGGTGAAAGGGTGTCAAAAAAAGCGGTGATTTTCAACAAAAAAGTGGAAATTTTCAACAAAAAAGTGGAAATTTTCAATATATGAAAAAAGATCTCATCTTCAGATTCCTTAATTGAACTAATAGAATAAAAACATCTCATCTTAATAAAAGAGGGACCTATGCTTTTAATTTTGACAAACGACGCCTTAAGGTTTCGTATCCGATACCAAGAAGTTCGGCGGCCTTCTTCTTTGAGCCATAGGTCATTTCCATAGCCTTGAGTATATAATCCGTTTCAATCTCAGCCATGACCTTACTAAGATTAATCCCTTCAGGACCCAAGTCAGTGCGGCGTCTATCTTCTTCTATTCGAACCTGTTTAAAGTGAGAAAGTGCCAAACTCTGGGGCAAAACAATATTGGATGTCTCCAGTGCCACACTCCGCTCAATTATATTCTCTAACTCTCTTACATTGCCTGGAAAAGGGTATTTGCTCAGTATATCCATTGCATAGGTAGATACTTTGTTTATAACTTTATCCAATTCCTTGGAGTATTTCACCAAAAAGTGGTGAGCCAAAATAGGCAAATCTCCCTCTCTTTCTCTTAAAGGCGGTACGGAAATCTCAATAACATTCACTCGAAAGAAAAGATCCTCCCTAAAACTTCCTGACATTACCTCCTGTTCAAGACTCTTATTTGTAGCTGATATGAATCTTACATCTACTGTTCTCTCCTGAGTCTCCCCAATCCTGGTAAAGGTCTTTTCCTGAATCACCCTCAGGAGTTTAACCTGAATGGCTGGAGTTAACTCACCTATCTCATCAAAAAATACTGTTCCCCCATCTGCTGCTTCAAAGAGACCAGCTTTATCTGTGCTTGCGCCGGTAAATGCTCCTTTCTTATACCCAAATAGTTCGCTTTCAATTAATGTCTCAGGAATCCCGGCACAGTTAATAACCACAAAGTGATTATTACACCTTATGCTCTGTCCATGTATAGCTCTGGCTACAAGCTCCTTGCCTGTACCAGACTCCCCAGAAATAAGTATGTTTGTCTTTGTAGTAGCAACCCTTCTGATCAGGTCATAAGTACTTTTCATTTGAGGGCTTTCACCGATTAAACAGCCAAAGTGGTATCCTTTTTCTAAATGATCCTCATCCTCAACCCTTGAAACAGTTTTTTTATGAAGGGCATCTCGGACAATCTTTTTAAATTCACCAACCTCAAAGGGCTTAGGAATATAATCGTAAGCCCCATCCCTCATGGCCTCAACAGCCGTCTCTGCTGTGGCAAATGCCGATATAATTATCACCGGTGTTTCTGAATTAACCTCTTTTGCCTTTCTAAGCACCCCTAAACCATCTACAGCGTCCATGCGAATATCGGTGATAACCAAATCAAACATTTCTCTATCTAGAATACTACACGCCTCCTCACCATTCGATACACAACTTACAGTGTAACCTTCCTTGGCCAATAAAATCTCAAGGAACTCCCGCATACTTAATTCATCATCAACTACCAGAATTGAGTTCATTGTAACTTTGTCATTTGTCATTGGTCATTGATCATTTGTCATATTTCATCGTTAACTACCAGGACTGGGCTCAGCAGAGTCCCAAACAATCCTTCCTCCAACCATGGTAAGAATAGCCTTACCTTTCATCTTCTGGCCAATAAAAGGTGAATTATGACTTTTTGATTTAAAGCTGTCCTTCTCTATCACATATTCGTTATTTAGGTCTATTATTGTTAAATCTGCCTCTTTGCCCTCTTCAAGGGTGCCACCTTTTATGCTGAGAATAGAGGCAGGATTATAGGAAAGCTTTGCTATAGCTGTAGATAAGTCCACCACCCCTTCCCTTACTAAGGCCAAGGTAAGGGGTAAAGCCGTCTCTAGGCCTATTATACCAAACGCAGCCTTATCAAACTCTACATCTTTCTCTATTTCACTGTGGGGAGCATGATCAGTTGCAATAACATCTATTACACCCTCAGAAAGTCCTCTTTTTATGGCCTCTGCATCTTTGGGTTCCCTTAATGGGGGATACATCTTGGCATTAGTATCAAAGCCGATCACAGCTGTGTGATCAAGGCTGAAATAATGGGGAGCTGTCTCAGCTGTCACAGGAATGCCTTCTTCTTTGGCTTGTCTAATAAATTTAACTGACCCTTCGGTACTAACATGAGCAATATGAACAGGACATCCAGTTAACTTTGCTAAAAGTATCTCCCTTGCCACCATTATCTCCTCTGATGCCGCTGGAATCCCCTGTAAACCTAGCTGGGTAGAAATAGCCCCCTCATGCATGACACCATTATTTGACAGATCAAAATCCTGACAATGTGAAATAACCGGCAGATTAAAAAACCATGCGTATTCAAGTGCCCTCCTCATGAGTTCACTGTTTGTAACTGGCCTCCCGTCATCAGATACTGCTACAGCACCTGCCTGCTTAAGGTCACCAAATTCAGTTAATAACTCGCTCCTCGAACCCATGCTTATAGCAGCAACTGGATAAACCCTTATCAAGTTAGTCTTTCTCGCCCTCTCCAATATAAATTCCGTAACAGATCGTGAATCATTTATAGGACTTGTATTAGGCATACATGCCACAGCAGTAAATCCCCCTGTAGCAGCAGCTTGGCTTCCAGTAGCAATTGTTTCTTTGTACTCCTCCCCTGGCTCCCTGAAGTGGACATGCATATCAATAAGACCAGGAGTGATTATCATTCCAGATGCATCTATTATCTTTACATCCATATCATTAGTAGGATTAAATTCCCCAGGGGGAAGGAGACCTTCGATCTTTCCCTTTTTTATAACAATATCCAGTTTCTTTTTTTCTCCTTTGCGAGGATCTACTAATTCTCCGCCCTTAATCCAGGTTATCACCCTTACTCCCCCCAATTAATAAATAAAGAAGGGCCATTCTTATGGCTACACCATTGCTCACCTGATCAAGGATCACGGAAAAGGGACCATCAGCCAAATCTCCTGTTATTTCAACACCCCTATTGATAGGCCCTGGATGCATTATGATGACATCCTTTTTTGCCACTTTTATGAGATCCTGATTTAAACCAAAAAAAATAGAATATTCTCTCAGACTTGGAAATAAGATTCTTTTCTGCCTTTCAAGTTGAATCCGCAACATCATGATAACATCTTTATTTTTTAATGCCTTTGCTGGATCTAAGACCACTTTTACTCCTAATGATTCGGCATCAACTGGAATCATGGTTGGGGGGCCCGATATTGTCACTTCCGCACCCATTTTCCTTAAGCCTATTATATCAGACCTTGCTACCCTGCTGTGAGCTATATCGCCAATGATAACAACACGTAATCCCTTTATCCTGCCCTTTTTTTTCCTAATAGTAAATAAATCAAGCAATGCCTGGGTGGGATGCTCATGGGTTCCATCTCCCGCATTTATTACCCCTGAATCAACATATCGAGCTAAAAGATGCGGGGCACCACTGGAAGAATGTCTAATGATAATAATATCTGGATTCATTGCCTGAAGATTCCGAGCAGTATCAATGAGTGTCTCTCCCTTTACCATACTGCTGTCTGTTGCTGAAAGACTTAATGTATCTGCACTCAGTCTTTTAGCAGCCATTTCAAAAGATGCCTTTGTTCTGGTACTTGGCTCATAAAAAAAATTGACAATACTTTTACCTCTTAATGTTGGGACCTTTTTTATATCTCTGGAGGAGATCTCCATCAACGAATCAGCAGTATCCAATATAAGATTTATGTCGCTAACTGACAGTTGATCCATTCCCAGTAGATCTTTATGATTAAATCTATACATTTAAAGTGCCTAAAGCCCGCCCTGGCGCGACGTGCTTAAATCAAACTATTAAAATTATAAGGTGCTATGTGCTCTTATCAACCTATTAAAATTATAGGCCAGGTCTGGGCTAGGGTGAACTAAAGTTATAAATGCCTAAAATTTTTTTCCTTTACCTAAAAGTGAGAAATGAGGAACCAGATACAAGTAACCAGAAAATAGGCTTATCTAAAAAAAGCCCCCTTCCCAATACGTTGGTAAGGGGGCTTTTTTAAAAAAATAGTAAATATTCTTTTGAGCTTCACTTTCTTCTCTTTTCTGCTCAACATTTTCTACTTATGGCTTCTCTACCTTCCCCTTTTCATCTTCAGGAACCTTCTTTTTTCCTTTCGAGGTAACCTTTTTATCTGAAACCTTCTCGGGAATCTTTTTTTCACCCTTTACACCTTTTCTGGTTGTTTTTCCTGGCTTTTTCCCCTCATGTGCCAGTAATAACTGGATAATTACTAAAGGTGCATTATCACCACTCCTATGACCTGTCTTTAAAATCCTGATATACCCACCCTGGCTGTCTAAAAGACGATCCTTCATCTGATCAAATAATTTATGGGCAACAGATTTATCCATAAAATAGGAAAGTGCCTGACGTCTTGCATGAAGATCCCCTTTTTTGGCTAAGGTAATCATCTTCTCAGCAATAGGCCGTAATGCCTTTGCCTTTGCATGTGTTGTTGAAATCTCCTCATGTTGAAAAAGAGAAGTGATCAAGTTTCTTAAAATAGCTCTTCGATGAGCGGAGTCACGGCCCAATTTTTTCCCTGCCTTTCTGTGTCTCATTGATCTTGATCCTCTTTCTTCTCTTCCTCTCCTTCCTCTTCTTCCTGTTGGGGGAATGGGAAATCTTCCAGTTCCATGCCAAACTGAAGATCCATTTCCTCCAAAATTCCCTTTATCTCATTCAGGGACTTTCTTCCAAAATTCTTGGTCTTCAACATTTCGCTTTCTGTCTTCTGAACCAACTCATAAATATACTTTATATTAGCATTCTTTAGGCAATTAGATGAACGTACAGAAAGTTCAAGCTCGCTTACAGCTCTAAAGAGATTTTCATTTATCTTCTCTTCCTCCTCTTTTTCCTCTTTTTCTACTTCTTCTTCCTCCTCTTCCTCAAAATTTATAAAAGGTGTAACCTGTTCCTTTAAAATTTTTGCAGCAAAGGCTAACGCATCTTGTGGGTTTACCGTTCCATCTGTCCAGATCTCTAAAGTCAACTTATCATAATCAGTCCTCTGCCCGACCCTTGCATTACCAACTACATAACTAACTCTCCTGACCGGTGAAAAAAGAGCATCTATAGGTATTACCCCGATTGGTTGATCTTCTGCAACATTCTTTTCTGCAGGAACATAGCTTCGCCCAGTTTTAACCAACATTTCTGCATGCAAAATAGCATCTTTATTGAGGGTGGCTATATGCTGATCTGGATTCATTACCTCCACCTTCCCGTCACATATTATATCGCCAGCCTTTACTACCTTTTCCCCCTTTGCATCGATGAAGACTTTGATTTCTTCTTCCTCATCAATAACATTAAGATTTACTCCCTTCAAATTTAAGATGATATCAGTTACATCTTCTTTTATCCCAGAAATAGTGGTAAATTCGTGAGGTACACTGTCAAATTTAACAGAAACAATTGATGCCCCCTGGAGAGACGACAGGAGAATTCTCCTTAATGAATTACCGAGAGTAATTCCGAAACCTCTCTCCAATGGCTCACAAATAAATTTCCCATAGAAATCAGTGAATGTTTTGGTTTCGATCTCTATCATTTTAGGTTTTATCAAATCTCTCCAATTTTTTTGAAATAGCTTTTTCATAAATATAAATTACCTCAAAGAAGGTGCCTAATTTCCCACATCCATAACTTTAGGCACTTTAAGTACTTTAGTCACTTTAGCTCACTTATTTGGAGTATAGCTCAACTATAAGTTGCTCATTAATAGGCATGGTCAACTCTTCACGATTGGGATAGGCCTTAACTATCCCACGAAAATTATCTCCATCAACCTCTAACCATGTAGACATCTCTCGTCTAACAAGCGTCTCCTTTGCCTCCAGTACAACAGGGATCTTACGACTCTTCTCTTTTACCTCCACTACATCCCCTTTTCTCACCTGGTAAGAAGGTATATTTACCTTCCTTCCATTCACAGTGAAATGATTATGTCTAACTAGCTGCCTTGCCTGATCCCTGGAGGAGGCAAATCCCATCCGAAATACAATGTTGTCCAATCGACGTTCTAATAATACCAAAAGATTTGTACCTGTAATGCCCTTTTGCCTATCAGCTTTTACGTAATACCTTCGAAACTGCTTTTCTAATATCCCATAGATTCTCTTTGCTTTTTGTTTTTCTCGCAACTGTATACCGTAATCAGAGATCTTTCCTCCTCTCCTTTGTCCATGTTGACCCGGAGCATAAGAACGCCGTTCAAAACCACACTTGTCAGTATAGCACCTATCACCTTTTAGGAATAATTTAAGATTTTCACGCCTGCACAGCCGGCATACAGCCTCATTATATCGAGCCAACAGTTCTCCTCCTTACACCCTTCTCCTCTTTGGGGGCCTGCAACCATTATGAGGAATTGGGGTCACATCCCTAATCATGGTAACGGAAAAACCGTCCATCTGCAGTGCCCTTAAGGCCGCCTCTCTTCCCACTCCAGGACCCTTAACCCGAACTTCAGCAGTTTTTAACCCCATTGCCATTGCCTTCTTTAATGCACTCTGAGCTGCTAATTGGGCAGCAAAAGGGGTGCTTTTCCTGGAACCTTTAAAGCCTACCTGTCCCGGACTAGACGAGGCTATTACGTTACCATTCATATCAGTAATGGTAACAATAGTGTTATTAAAAGTAGATTGAATATGGACAATCCCGTTAGAGATAATCTTCTTCTCTTTTTTACCTTTGCTGACCTTTCCCCTATCCCCGACCATTATCCCTCCGCAGGTTTATTTTCTACGTCTTCCAATTATCCTTCTCGGTCCCTTCCTTGTTCGCGCATTCGTATGGGTTCTCTGACCTCTTGCTGGAAGACCTTTTCTGTGTCTTAATCCCCTATAGCATCCCATATCCATCAGGCGCTTTATATTCATGGATACTTCACGTCTCAGGTCTCCTTCAACCCTAAAGGATTCATCAATAATCTTTCTTATTTTTGTTACTTCCTCTTCACTCAGTTGATCTGATTTGGTATCAAATTCCACTCCAGCCATCTGTAAAATCTTTCGAGAATTACTTCTACCTATTCCATAAATATAGGACAAAGCTATCTCAATTCTCTTTCTTTTTGGTAAATCAACACCAGTAATTCTGGTCAATGGATTCTCCTTAAAAAAATCCTAAATAATCTTTGATTTGTAATTCTTAAATATCTAGCCCTGCCTCTGTTTATGCCGAGGATTATCACAAATCACCCTAAGTACACCTTTTCTTTTAACTATCTTGCAATTCTTGCATCTCTTCTTTATAGATGACCTAACCTTCATAATCTATCTCACGCTCCTTAACCCCTTTTTCATAAAACCCTCATAATGCCTAGTCAATAAATGACTCTCAATCTGGGTAATAGTATCCATACCTACACCCACCACAATCAAAAGGGCTGTTCCTCCAAAATAGAAAGGAACATTTAGCCTGTAAATTAAGATTTCAGGTAAAATACAGACAATGGAAACGTAAATGGCTCCGCTGAATGTTATCCTTGTAAGTACTCGATCAATATATTCGGCCGTACTTCTACCAGGCCTAATACCAGGGATAAATCCACCATACTTTTTCATATTATCTGCAACCTCAGTGGGATTAAAATGAATGGCCGTGTAAAAATAACAAAAGAAAATTATAAAACCTACATAAATTAAGGAATAAATAGGCCTACCTGGTGCCAAGGAACTTACAATGAATTGAAGCCAGCCAATCTGCTTAACATTTAAAAAACCTGCAATTGTAGCTGGAAACATAATAATAGAAGAGGCGAATATTGGGGGAATGACACCAGCAGTATTAACCTTTAATGGAAGATGGGTGCTTTGCCCCCCATACATCTTTCTGCCTATAACCCTTTTTGCATACTGGACTGGTATCCGTCTCTGACCTCTTTCAACGAAAATAATAGCCCCAACAATGGCTATCATAAAAACAACTAAAAGAAGTCCAAAAAAAGGACTCATCTCTCCTGTACCCATCAGGCGAAATGAATTGCCTACAGCTAAGGGTAACCCGGCCACTATCCCAGAAAAGATGATTAATGAAATACCATTTCCAATACCCCTCTCTGTTATCTGCTCACCAAGCCACATCAAAAAAGTTGTACCAGCAGCTAACGTTATCATGGTCATAAGCCTAAAGCCCCAACCTCCTATTGGAACAATCAAGGCTCCTTCAGGGCTTGTCATGCTCTCAAGACCTACTGATATGCCAAGACCTTGTATAAGACTTAGCATTACTGTCCCATAGCGTGTATATCTTGTAATCTTTTTCCGCCCAGCCTCTCCCTCCTTTTTCAATTTCTCCAAATGGGGAACTACCACTGTGAGAAGCTCTAGAATAATGGCTGCACTTATGTAAGGCATTATGCCTAAGGCCATAACCGACAGCCTGCGTAAAGCCCCACCTGAAAACATATCAAAGAGACCAAACAATGTGCCAGCTCTTTCAGTAAAGAATGCAGCCAAAGCTGCTGAATCAATACCAGGTGTTGGAATATGACACCCAAGCCTGTAAACGGCCAGCATTAAAAGGGAAAAAATTATCCTTTTTTTAAGTTCAGGGATCTTTGCTATATTTTGAAAACCGCCAATCATTTTTAACCTATCTCAACCTTACCACCAGCAGATTCAATCTTTTCTTTTGCTGCCTGGCTGACTTTATTAACCTTTATCTTTAAAGGATAAGATATATCCCCTTCCCCCAAAAGCTTAACTGCGCGAGCCTTTTTTAACAACCCACTTTTTAGCAATGTGTCACTGTTAATTAATTCACCTGACTTAAAATACTTGAGATCCTTTATATTAATAATCTCATACTGTTTCTTAAAAATATTTGTAAAGCCCCGTTTCGGAATTCTTCTCTGTAAAGGCATTTGCCCACCTTCAAATCCTAAATGGACTCCTCCACCAGAACGCGAGTTTTGCCCTTTTGTTCCTCGACCTGCGGTCTCCCCGCTTCCTGAGCCTTTTCCCCTACCGATTCTTTTTCTCTTTTTCCTAGAACCTTTTGTTGGTATCAATTCATTCAACTTCATATAGACTCCTACAAATTCATCCTTGCTCAGGTCAGTATTTCTTCTGCAGTTTTCCCCCTTGATCTTGCTATCTCCTCTTGGGTTCTCAAGGACATAAGTCCATTAAGGGTAGCCTTAACCAAATTATGGGGATTATGTGAACGTAAGCATTTGCTAACAATATTCTTGACACCGGCCACCTCTAAAACTGCCCTGACGGCTCCCCCAGCTATAATACCAGTTCCAGGGCGAGCTGGCTTAAGCAGAACAGAACTTGAACCGCAAACACCGATTACCTCATACGGAATAGAATCTTTGAGAAGTGAAACCTGCCTCATATCCTTTTTGGCCCTTTCCCCTCCCTTTCTTATAGCCTCTGGTACTTCATTTGCCTTTCCAAGTCCAGCACCTACCATGCCTTTACCATCGCCAACAACTAATATAGCACTGAAGGAAAACCTGCGGCCTCCTTTTACAACTTTCGCAACTCTATTAATAAAAACAACCTTCTCAATTAACTGTACATCTTCATCTTCTTTAATCAATTACTTCTCCTTAATCTCTAAATCAACGTCCCTTGCAGGTAGATTTATTCTCGTTAATTGTATTTTATATCAAGCAACAAGAAACCAGAAACAAGTGACTAAAATTTCAGGCCATTCTCTCTTGCCGCATCAGCAAGTGCTTTAACCCTCCCATGAAAAAGAAAGCCATTTCTGTCAAAAACAACCTCCTTAATACCCTTTTCTACCCCTTTCTTTCCAATGGCCTCGCCAACCAATATCGCACCTTTTGTGTTACCGCTGATACCTTCTGCTTTTGATCTAAGATCCTTAGAGATTGTCGAAACTGTTAATAATGTTCTCCCTGTACTGTCGTCTATGATTTGAACATAAATATGTCTTGCTGTCTTAAAAACAGTCAAACGTGGTCTTTCGGGCTTCCCTTCTATTTTCTTTCTAACCCTCTTTTTCCTTTTCAAACGAGCCAATCTCTTGTCTTTGATATAGATCATTTATTGTGTCTGTTGGGTTTATTGGATTTTAGTTTGGGTTTGTTGGATTCATTTTGTTAACATTCACCCTGTGGAATTCCCGCTTTGCGAGACCCCCTTCGGGGGATTCCACAGGGCAGGTAAACACAAGAAACTCAACAAACTCAAGAAATTATTCTACGCTTTTGCTCCTGTTTTTCCTGCCTTTCGTTTAACCCTTTCTTCAAGATATTTAATCCCTTTTCCTTTGTACGGCTCTGGTGTTCTAAAACTTCTAATCTTGGCTGCAGTAATCCCTAAAAGTTCCTTATCTATCCCACTCAATATTACCTTATTCTTCTGATCAAGCTGAACCTTTATCCCCTTTGGAATATCATATGTAATAGGATTTGAATAACCCAGATTAAATATCAACTGATTGCCTGAAAGCTCAACCTTATATCCTACACCGATTATCTCAAGGGTCTTATTAAATCCTTCGTTAACGCCTAAAACCATATTGGCTATCAGCGAGCGAAAAAGACCAAAAAGTGATTTAGATTCTTTTGAGTTATCTGAAATTAATAACAATATCTGTGAATTATTTATATTTAATTCTACTTTAGGATGAATAAAGCGGCTTAATTCGCCTTTAGGTCCTTTGACAGACAATATTCCGCCATCAAACTTAACCTCTACCTCTTTCGGCACAATAATCGGCTTTTTACCTATCCTTGACATCCCATATACGCTATTTATATTACCTTAGACTTTCTAACGGCGTTTACTACCAAACCGAGCAAATAATCTCTCCCCCTACCCCCATTTTTCTTGCCTCCCTATCTGTCACTATTCCTTTAGATGTTGAAACAATATTAATACCAAGACCATTTAATACCCTGGGGATCTTCTTACACCTTGAATATATTCTGCAGCTTGGCTTACTTATTTTTTTAAGACCTTTAATGACAGAACTTTTATCCTCGCTATATTTTAGATAAATTACAATAATGCCTTGCTTGCTATCTTTAATTATCTTGTAATTCCTTATATATCCTTCAAATTTTAATATCTTAACTATATTAATTTTAATCTTGGAGGAGGGAACTTCCACTTTATCATATGAGGCCATACCCGCATTTTTTATCCTAACTATCATATCCGCAATAGGGTCAGTCATCGTCATTATATATCTCCGTTCGTGCTCACCTACCAACTTGATTTAGTAACACCTGGTATATCACCCCTTAAGGCCAGACTTCTGAAACAAATCCTACAAATCCCAAATTTCCTTAAAAAAGCTCTGCTTCTGCCACAAATAGGGCACCTATTATACTTACGAGTAGAAAATTTTGGATTTCTCTTTGCCTTTGCAATCAAAGATTTTTTTGCCAAAGCAAAACCCCCCTTCTCATTTCCGAAATAACAATCCCATTTTCTCAAGTAAAAAGCGACCCTCTACATCTGTCTTGGCGGTAGTAACGATAGTAATATTAAGCCCCTTGACCCTGTCAATCTTATCATAATTGATCTCTGGAAAGATAATCTGCTCCTTAATACCTAATGTATAATTACCTCGTCCATCAAAGGCCTTATCTGATAAACCTCGAAAATCTCTAACCCTAGGAAGAGCTACATTAAAAAGCTTATCTAAGAAATAATACATCCTCTCCCTCCTTAAGGTAACCATACAACCTATAGGCATCCCTTCCCTAACCTTAAAACTAGCAATGGACCTCTTAGCTCTTGTAACAACAGGCCTTTGTGTACCAATAAGCGCTAATTCCTCTACAGCTGAATCCAGAATCTTAATATTATGTATTGCCTCACCAAGGCCCATGTTAAGAACCACCTTTTCAGGCTTAGGTACTTCCATGATATTTCGATAACCAAACTCTTTGGTCATAATCGGTACAATCTCTCTATGATATTTTTCCTTTAATCGAGACATAGTTTACTTATCTAACATCTCCCCACACTTTTTGCAAAACCTGACCTTACTACCATCCTCAAGCACCTTTTTGCCTATCCTTGTTGCCTCAGCACATTTTCCACAGACAAGCATAAGATTAGATATATGAATAGGAGACTCTTTTTCAACGATCCCCCCTTTAGCACTTTTACCTCCAGGTTTGGTATGCCTTTTGACCATATTTAATTTTTCTACTATGGCCCTCTCTTTCTCGGGAATAATCTTCAATACCGTGCCGATCTTTCCCTTTTCTTTGCCAGTTATTACCATTACCTTATCATTCTTTCTTATGTAGAACTTCTTCTTAGCCATAATAGATAATCTTGAAATTAAAGTACCTCAGGCGCGAGAGATATAATTTTCATAAATTTTTTTATTCTTAGTTCCCTGGCTACGGGACCAAAAATTCGTGTTCCAACTGGTTCACTTAGTTGATTGATTAATACAGCTGAGTTATCATCAAACTTTATATATGAGCCATCATCCCGCCTAATCTCTTTAGCTGTTCTTACTATAACTGCCCTTAAAACATCACCTTTCTTTACCTTGCTATTAGGCAAAGATTCTCTAACAGATACCACAATAACATCTCCCACCCTTGCGTATCTTCTCCTTGTACCGCCAAGAACCTTTATACAATAGAGCTTCTTAGCGCCTGAATTATCAGCCACATTTAATATTGTCTCAGCCTGTATCATAGTAATTCCTAAGTGAACTAAAGTTTAAAGCGCCTAAAATTTAAACTATAAAAAATGATCTTCTCCATAAGTTTAGCTTAATTTAGGCAGCTATAGCTTTAGGAACTTCTCTAATCCAAAATTTCTAATACCCTCCATTTTTTCAGCTTACTTGTTGGGCGACTTTCAATTATTCTAACTTTATCACCTATCTGACATCTATTATGGGTATCGTGCACCAAGTATTTTGCCCGGTACCTAATGTACTTTCTGTATTTTTTATGCTTGGCCAATCTTTCAACTAACACCTTCACAGTCTTATCCATCGTGTTATTTAAAACAACACCCATCATCTCTCTTCTTTTACCACGTCTCTTCATCTTATGACTCAGCACTATCTCTCCTGGCATCTTTCTCTTTCAATACAGTTTTAACCCTGGCAATGTCCTTTTTTGTCTTCTTTATAGTAGTATGGTTACTTAATTGGCCTGTCGCCATTTGGAATCGAAGGTTAAACAATTCCATAGCCAACTCCTTTCCCCGTTCCACTAATTCTTGCATACTCAATTCCCGTAATTCCCCTACTTTCACAGTGTTATGAACTCCTACTTAAGAATTTAGTAGCAAATGGTAATTTATGACCAGCCAACCGAAAGGCCTCTTTAGCTACCTCTTTATCAACACCTTCAATCTCATATAAAATCTTGCCAGGTTTTATTACTGCTACCCAAGCTTCAAAATTACCCTTGCCTTTCCCCATTCTTGTTTCAGCAGGTTTCTTAGTTATTGGCTTGTCTGGGAAAACCCTTATCCATATCTTGCCACCCTTTTTAACAGCCCTTGTTATAGCTATCCTTGCTGCCTCTATCTGTCTGGCAGACATAAAACCGCACTCCTTTGCCTGAAGGCCAAAATAACCAAACTCAAGATCTGAACCTCTATAGGACTTTCTTCTCATTCGCCCCTTTTGAACATTTCTATATTTAACCTTTTTTGGGCTTAACATAACTCTACCTTTCTATTCCTCTTTATTAGGCCAAATTTCGCCTTTAAAAATGGTTACCTTTACTCCTATTACACCATACGTTGTGAAGGCTTCAGCAAATCCATAATCTATATCTGCCCTGAGGGTATGCAATGGTACTCTGCCTTCCCTATACCATTCTCTCCTTGCCATCTCTGCACCACCCAGCCTACCACTACAGGAAATCTTTATACCCTTAGCACCAAATCTCATAGCTAAATTAACACTCTTCTTCATTGCCCTGCGAAAGGCTACCCGGCGAACTAATTGTATAGCTGTATTTTCTGCAACTAGCTGTGCTTCCAATTCCGGCCTTCTTACCTCTTTAATATCAATAAAAACCTCCCGTTTTATTTTGGCCTCTACTTCCTTCTTTAAATTTTCTATCTCTGCTCCTCTCTTGCCTATTATAATCCCAGGCCTAGATGTATAAATCCTAAGCCTTATTTTGTTAGCAGCTCTCTCGATCTCTATCTTAGATACACTAGCCTGATAAAGCCGCTTTTTTAAAAATCTCCGAATTTCATCGTCTTCTACAACAAGCGAGGCAAACCCAGAACTAGCAAACCATCTGCTATTCCACGTCTTATTAATACCTAACCTTAATCCTACTGGATGTACCTTTTGGCCCACTAAAGCCTCCCTCTAATCTATTAAGCTAAAAGTTTTTATCGATAACTTTAGGCACTTTAATTCACCCTGTAAGAAAGAAGACCTCATCATTTTTACGCACATGAAAAAACCAATAAATTTGAACAAGATTTAAAACCTCACTTAAACCTTCCAACAGTATTCCTTTTACGGACTTTAGACACTCAATACAGGGTTATCTCTCATCAAGAATAATCGTCAGGTGGCTTGATCTCCTTCTTATCCTTGTTGCCCTACCCATAGCCCTTGGCCTAAATCGTTTTAAAGTCGGCCCCTCATCAGCAAATATGTGCTTTATAAACAAATTATCCACATCGGTATCAGGATATTGGCTGGCATTAGCAACAGCAGAATTGATTAACTTACGTAGAATAGAGGCCCCTCTTTGTGGAGCAAAGGCTAATAAGTTTAGTGCTTCTTCAACCTTTTTCCCTCTTATCCCCGTCATAAGCAATCGCATCTTCCTCGGAGATATTCTTATGTACTTTGCAATAGCCTTGATTTCCATGACCTAAATAAACATATTGGAAATTCTATAACCTACATATATTATTGATCTTTTCCTATCAATCGATCTAAGTTATCCATATGTTGGCCTAAAGCCCCCAATTTCGTTTCTCTCTGCCTACCTCTTATAGTATGGAACAATGAGTGTGTATTGTTATTTCTTCTTCCCTTTCAAACGTGACTTCTTATCCCCTCCTGCATGGCTGTAAAATATTCTTGTTGGTGAAAATTCACCTAATTTATGTCCCACCATATCTTCGGTGATAAATACCGGAACGAATTTCTTCCCGTTATGCACAGCAAAGGTCAGACTTATAAACTCAGGTAATATTGTAGACCGCCTAGACCATGTCTTGATAACCTGATGGCTGTTCTCCTTCTTGACCCTATCTACCTTTTTCATGAGACTCCCATCCACAAAAGGTCCCTTCTTTACCGAGCGTGGCAACCCTGCCTCCTTTCCTACTTCCTTCTTTTGATAATCAACTTATCACTTATCTTGTTGCGCCTTGTCCTGAAACCTTTAGTAGGAACACCCCACGGTGTAACTGGATGCCTGCCCCCTGATGATCTCCCTTCTCCACCTCCAAGAGGATGATCAACTGGGTTCATAGCTACACCTCTTACATGCGGTCTTCTTCCTAAATATCTTGCTCTCCCCGCTTTGCCGATGGAAATATTTTCATGATCTAAATTTCCTATTTCCCCAATAGTAGCCCGGCAACCTAATAAGATCATTCTCACCTCTCCCGAGGGGAGCTTCACCTGTGCATACTTCCCTTCCTTAGCCATTAATTGGGCATAACCCCCTGCACCTCTTACGAGCTGTCCACCATGACCTAAATGTAATTCTATATTGTGTATATGTGTACCCATGGGAATATTTTTTAATGGCATAGTATTACCTATTTTTATCTCCACATCCACTCCTGATTCTACCCTATCACCAACTTGTAATTTATCTGGGGCCAATATATAAGACTTCTCTCCATCCAAATAGTGAAGGAGGGCAATCCTTGCCGATCTATTAGGATCATATTCTATGGAGGCTACTGTTGCTGAAATATTATCTTTTTTCCTTCTAAAATCAATGATCCTATATCTCCTTTTGTGACCTTCTCCCCTATGTCTGGCAGTTATCCGGCCTCTAGAGTTCCTACCACCAGACCTCTTTATTGGCTTTAATAAGCCCTTTTCTGGCTTATTACTTGTGATCTCTTTAAAAGTTGGTACCGTCTGAAATCTCCTACCAGGTGAGGTTGGATTATTCTTTTTTAGTGTCATATCTTTATCCTTTAAATACCCTCAAAAAATTCGATACTCTCACCTGGAGCAAGCCTTACAATTGCCTTTTTCCAATCTGCCTTTCTTCCCACATTCCTTCCTACCATGCGTTTCTTTCCTTTGATATTAATCACTCTTACGCTTAAAACCTTAACCTTGAATATGTTCTCAATGGCATTCCTAACCAATATCTTGTTAGCGCTTCTGTCCACTTCGAATGTAAGTTGATTCACTTGTTCCTTTTGCTTTGTAGCTTTTTCTGTTATAAGGGGTTTTTTAATTACCTGGTAAAGATCCATCACCCAGCAAGTGCCTCCTCAACTTTCCCTATAGCTCCTTCAATAAATAAGAGATTTTCATGACTCAAAATATCGTATACATTGAGTCCTTCGGCCCTTAAGAGCTTAACGCTTCTAATATTTCTTGAAGATTTTTCAAGGTTCTCATCTTCCCTTTCTGTAATAATGAGAACATTATCTAAATCAAAGGTCTTTAAAATATTAAAAATTTTTCCTGTGTTTTTCTCCTCAAGATGAATGTTATCAACAACAAGGATCTGTCCTGCCTTGTATTTATCGGCTAAGGCCATCCGTAATGCCATCTTTCTTATCTTTTTATTAATCTTTAATGAATAATCTCTTGGCAGAGGACCAAATGCTACACCACCACCCCTTCTCAAAGGTGAAGATGCCGCTCCTACCCTAGCGCGACCTGTGCCTTTCTGTCGCCATAGTTTTCTGCTGCTAGCCCTTACTTTAGATCTATTTTTTGTTGAAGCACTTCCGGAACGAGAACTGGTCAACTGACCCCTTATAACTTGATGAAGTATATCTTCTCTGATAAAAACATTGAAGATCTCATCCTTTATATCCCGCTCATGAATCTTCTCACCCTTCACATTATGTACATCTATAAGGGCCACTGTCGCTTCGCTCCAAATTTTTAAATTGACAATTAAAAATTGTTAATTGCTAATTTTTACCTCTAAAAGACTCCCTCTACTGCCAGGAACTGAACCTTTTACCAAAATTAAATTTTTCTCTTTAACCACATCAAACACCTTTAAATTCTTAACTGTCACTTTCTTGTTACCCATCCTGCCAGGAAGTTTTTTTCCTTTCATCACCCTGCTTGGAGTTGCACTAGCACCAATAGAACCTGGAACATTGTGGGATCGACAACCATGGCTTCTATCTCCTCCACTAAACCCCCATCTTTTAACAACTCCAGTAAAACCCCTTCCTTTGCTAATGCCTCTTACAGTTACTAAATCTCCAGCATTAAATATCTCACTATTAATTTCCTGCCCGAGTTCAAATAAATCAACATCATCTACTTTTATCTCCTGTAAAAAGGCGAATCCACCTTTCCCTGCTGCCTTCAAGTGACCGGATATAGGCTTATTTAGCCGCTTATCTTTTTTTGGTTGAAAGCCTATCTGAATAGCATTATATCCCTCTTTGTCAATCTTCTTAATCTGAATTATATAACATGGGCCAATCTCCAGCACAGAGACAGGTATAGACTCCCCATTCTCACGAAAAACACGTGTCATACCAATCTTTTTTCCCAGAATGCCTTTGACCATCTTCTACGTTTCCTTAAAGCTTTATCTCCACATCTACACCAGCGGCAAGATCCAATTTCATAAGTGCATCTACTGTCTGCTGTGTAGGCTCTATAATATCTATCAACCTCTTATGGGTTCTTATCTCAAATTGTTCTCTTGATTTTTTATCCACGTGAGGTGATCTTAAAACACAATATTTACTAATCTCCGTTGGAAGTGGTATTGGACCGGCAATCTTTGCTCCAGTGCTCTGAGCAGTATCTACAATCTCGGAAACAGATTGATCTAAAAGTTTATGATCGTAAGCTTTTAACCTAATCCGAATTTTCTGATTATTCATAATGGTTTCGCCTTACTCTACTATATCACTTATTACTCCGGCACCAACCGTTTTACCGCCTTCCCGGATAGCAAAGCGGAGTTCCTTTTCCATAGCTATCGAGGTTATCAAGTTTACCTCAAAAGAGACATTATCAC
>Ga0209991_10000182_pt1 | contig 27405 bp, 27 predicted proteins | sample ChitaG_FD_183167 | JGI IMG/M metagenome (GOLD analysis project Ga0209991, IMG submission 183167) | Deep subsurface microbial communities from South Pacific Ocean to uncover new lineages of life (NeLLi) - Chile_00310 metaG (SPAdes)... | ecosystem: Environmental > Aquatic > Marine > Oceanic >... | reverse complement strand
TGCGGCGCTGACGGCCCGCTCCATCGACACCACCTCGGTGGCGGTAGCGGCCATGGTCACAACTGTCTGTTCGGCGGCTGACCTGAGCTCACGCAGTTCTTCGGCGGGCAGCATCCGACCCCTTTCCATGACACCCAGCATGGAAGTGAGCCCACGTTCAGAGCCAGTCATCGCAGCCATGGGCTGACGGGCCGCCGAGCTCCGCGGTGGCAGCCGCCGCGCCAACCGGGTGCGCTGCGGCGGCAGGGGTTCACGACTCAGCCAGCGGAAACGTAGAAAGGCCAGAGTGGCAAGGAATGCGGCACCGACCGCGATCGGCGACGGAATGAACAGCGCCCAGACCGGTGTGCTCCAGGAAGCCAACAGAGCGGTGACACCCACCCAGAACACGGCCGAGACGGTCAAGAACACGCCAAGTCGAAAGGCCCAGCGCCGCTTGCGCAACAACTTCGCCCGCGGATCGGCGGCAGCGTTGAGCTTCTCGGCCAGCATGTCTGACCACTCCGCGGCGGTGTCTATCCCGCGTTCCGCCCAGGAGCGCAAGGCCTCCGGTCTGCTGGTATGTGTGCTCATAAGGGCTCCAAAAGGACCGCGATCGCGTTCGAATCGTTACTGCGACAGCGGGTTTTCCGGTGTCGGACTGGGATTGGCTGCCGGTGCTGGAGCGGGAGTCGCTGTATTTGTGCTGCCCGCGGGCAGTTGCTCCCCGCGCATCGACGCGCGGATCTGCTCGAGCCGCGAATGGCCTGCCATCTGGACGGTGGCCTGCTGCACCTCGAGCATCCGGCCGTGCACCGAGTTCTGCGCCAGCTCAGCCGAGCCGATGGCGTTGGCGTAGCGCCGTTCGATCTTGTCGCGGACCTCGTCGAGACTCGGCGTGTTTCTCGGTGCCGCCAACTCACTCATCGACTGCAGCGACGCGCTGACCTGCTCCTGCATCTTCGCCTGCTCAAGCTGACTGAGCAGCTTGGTGCGCTCGGCGATCTTCTGCTGAAGCATCATTGCGTTCTGCTCGACAGCTTTCTTGGCCTGCCCGGCTGCCTGCAACGCCTGATCATGCAGACCCTTGAGGTCCTCGACGCTCTGCTCGGAGGTCACCAGCTGTGCGGCGAATGCCTCGGCAGCGTTGGTGTACTCGGTGGCCTTGGCGGCATCGCCGGCGGCGGTCGCCTGGTCGGCCAGCGCGAGCGCCTGGCGTACGTTGACCTGCAGCTTCTCGATATCGGCGAGCTGACGGTTAAGCCGCATCTCCAGCTGCCGCTGGTTGCCGATCACCTGGGCGGCCTGCTGGGTCAACCCCTGGTGCTGACGCTGGGCCTCTTCGATTGCCTGCTGGATCTGCACCTTGGGATCGGCGTACTCGTCGACTTTCGAGCTGAATAGCGCCATCAGGTAGCGCCACCCCTTAGTGAACGGATTGGCCATCGGTTCGCTCCGCCTTCGTCTCTATATAAGTCGTCTCTATATACGTCGTGTCTATATATGTCGAACAGTGTGACTGTGCAAGGAAGTGTCCTCCACCCAACTTATCTGTATTGCGCAGATCACACACCCCTGCGTCGGTTGGGCCCACGACCGGTCAATCCGTAGGGATCAGACCAACGGGTCAGGCCACTGCCATCGACGCGACATGCGGGATGACCACCTTGGTGGATACGTCGATGCCGGCAGTCCCAGCCGGTACCGAGACCGGCTTCATCGCTGCCCGGGCTTCTTCCAGGGCCAAGCCGTCACCGGCCTCGGAGAGCACACGCGACAGTGGCAGGTCCAGGGCGCCACAGATGGCGCTGAGGAGCTCGCTGGAGGCTTCTTTGCGGCCGCGCTCCACCTCAGATAGGTATCCGAGGCTGACACGCGCGGAATCCGACACCTCACGTAGGGTGCGTCCCTGCTCGACACGCGAGCGACGCAGCACGTCGCCGACCACCTCGCGCAGCAATGCCGTCATCGCGTTTCCTCCTTCGCTTGGCTATCTAGCCCAACGCTCGGTGCGGCCAGGATGGTTCCCGAATCAGGCTGGGCAATCCCCGACAGCGCCGACAGTTGCTCCATATTGCACGGTGAGCAGGGGATATTGCGCGGTGAGCAGGGGCGACCTGCTGATCACCGGACGAGCATCGTCATTGATCAGCGGGGCGTACGCGCGAATCCCTGATGGCGGACACGAAGTAATCAATACCGGTGATTACCGTCAACACCACAGCTGCCAGCATGATCACCCACGCAGTGGTCAGCCAGCCGCCCGACAGAGGCAGCACGAACAGACCGATTGCAACCGCCTGGACCAGGGTCTTCAGCTTGCCGCCCCGGCTCGCCGGGATGATGCCGCGGCGCAGGACAGCCAGTCGCAGCACTGTCACAACGATCTCGCGGACAAGGATCACCACGGTGACCCACCACGGCAGGTCGCCGAGCAGCGACAGCCCGATGAGGGCGGCGCCGATCAGAGCCTTGTCGGCGATTGGGTCGGCCAAGGTGCCGAACTCGGTGACCATCCCATGCCTTCTGGCGAGGGCCCCGTCGAATCGGTCCGTGATGACCGCAACCGTGAAAACGATGAATGCGATTACTCGCCAATACGTTTCATGGCCATCCCCGTGGAACAGCACCACGAGGAACACCGGTACCAGCGCCAGACGCACTCCGGTGAGGGCATTTGCGAGATTGACCACCCGCGCACGAGGAACCGCAGGATCGGTAGGTGGTCGGCCTGGCACCGACACAGAATACTGGTTGCACCAACCGATACTCTTCGGTGTGTGAGCGAAGGTCCGGATGAGTCCGTCGATCAGCCCGTGTTGCGGCGCGCTCGGACTTCCGACGTGCCTGCCATCAAGGCCCTCGTAGACCTCTACGCGGGCAAGATCCTGCTCGAGAAGAATCTGGTGACGCTGTATGAGTCCGTGCAGGACTTCTGGATCGCCGAAATACACGGCGAACCCGTCGGGTGTGGCGCTCTGCACGTGCTCTGGTCGGATCTCGGCGAGGTGCGCACCGTGGCGGTGCACCCCAAAGTGAAGGGCCGGGGGGTCGGCCACGCAATCGTCGACCGCCTGCTCGGCGTCGCAGCTGAACTGCACCTGCAGCGGATCTTCGTGCTGACTTTCGAAGTCGATTTCTTCGATCGCCACGGCTTCAAGGAAATCGAGGGAACGCCGGTGACGGCCGAGGTCTACGAGGAAATGCGGCGCTCCTATGACACCGGCGTGGCGGAGTTTCTCGATCTCTCCTACGTCAAGCCGAACATCCTGGGCAACACCCGGATGCTGTTGACGTTCTGAGGCGCCACCGTGGCGCCAGAAGCGTGGCCGGCTGGGTTAGAAGTCAGGCTCGTCGTCACTGTCGGCGCCGGAGGCATCTGAGCCGCCACGGATCAATGCGAGCGTGCCTGCAAGTTCGTCGGGTTTGACCAGCACCTCGCGCGCTTTGGAACCCTCCGACGGACCCACGATGTTGCGCGTCTCCATCAGGTCCATCAACCGGCCCGCCTTCGCGAAGCCGACCCGCAGCTTGCGCTGCAACATCGATGTGGACCCGAACTGACTGGATACGACAAGTTCAACCGCCTGCAGGAACACGTCCATGTCATCCCCGATGTCGGGGTCGACGTCATTGCGCTCGCCGGTTGGCTTGGCCTTGGTGACGCCCTCGGTGTAGTCAGGCTCTGCCTGCTCCTTCGTGGCGGAGACGATGGCCTGAATCTCCTCGTCGGTGATGAACGCACCCTGCAAGCGGGTCGGCTTGTTAGCACCCACCGGCAGGAACAGTCCATCACCCATACCGATCAACTTCTCTGCACCCTGCTGGTCGAGGATGACGCGGCTATCGATCAGCGACGACGTCATGAACGCCAATCGGGACGGCACGTTGGTCTTGATGAGACCGGTGACGACATCTACCGACGGCCGCTGGGTCGCCAGCACCAAGTGGATACCGGCCGCGCGGGCCTTCTGGGTGATGCGCACAATGGCGTCTTCGACGTCGCGCGGCGCGGTCATCATCAGGTCGGCCAACTCGTCGACAATGGCCAGGATGTAGGGATAGGGCTTGTACTCCCGGTTACTTCCCAGCGGCGCAGTGATCTCGCCGGAACGCACTTTTACGTTGAACACGTCGATGTGGCGCACTCGGGAGGCCTGCATGTCCTGGTAGCGCTGCTCCATTTCCTCCACCAACCAGGCCAGCGCCGCGGCGGCCTTCTTCGGCTGTGTGATGATGGGCGTGATCAAGTGCGGAATGCCTTCGTAGGGAGTCAGTTCCACCATCTTTGGGTCGATCAGGATCATCCTGACCTCTTCCGGCGTGGCGCGTGCCAACAGCGAAACCAGCATCGAGTTGACGAAGCTGGACTTGCCCGATCCGGTGGATCCGGCGACAAGCAGGTGGGGCATCTTCGCAAGATTTGCCGAAACGTACTCGCCCTCAATGTCTTTACCGAGACCGATCAGCAAAGGATGGTGATCACCGCGGGTGCCAGGATCTGTGAGAACATCAGCCAGCCGCACCATCTCGCGGTCGGTGTTGGGCACCTCGATGCCCACTGCCGATTTTCCGGGGATCGGCGCGAGCATACGCACGTTGTCGGTCGCAACCGCGTAAGCGATATTGCGCTGCAATGCGGTGATTTTCTCGACCTTGACGCCGGGCCCCAGTTCCACCTCATATCGGGTGACCGTGGGACCTCGCGTGCACCCGGTGACCGCCGCGTCAACCTTGAATTGCTGCAGTACTGAGGTGATGGAGTCTTCCATCTGGGCGTTGGCCGCGCTACGACGCTTGGGCGGGTCTCCGGTAACCAGCAGGCTCAGTGGGGGCAGCGAGTATGGCCCGTCGACCACGCGGTCCAGTTGTGCTGATTTTCGTGCCGACTTCTTTTTTCGCGTGCGCGCGGCGGGCTCGGGGATGGCCGGCCCGTCGCCTTCGATCGGGTAGTTGTCCATCGGCGTGCCGGCTGCTGCTGAAGCCGCATGTTGCGGCAGTTCTAGAGGTGAGGGCAAAGGTGTTCCCCCCTCCTCTGGGTAGCCCTCCTCGTCGTCGTAGTACCCGTCGAGATAGCCGTCCTCATCGTCGTCGTACTCGGAGTAATACTCGGGGTCATACTCGCCGCGCCACCGCGTGCTGAACATCGCCCGCACCGTCGAAGGCACCTCACGGATCGTCGTACCGGTCACAAGCAGCAGCCCGAATAGCACACCCAGGAACAACAACGGCGCGGCGATCCACGCGGTCAACCCATCCGAAAGCGGACCGCCGATCGCAAATCCGACGAAGCCGGCCGCGTGCTGGCGGGCAATCGCTTCCAGCGGCGAGCCCGAGGTTAAGTGCCACAGCCCGAGCGCGGGCAGCACGATCATCGAGGTCCCGAGGATCAACCGTGGTCGTGATTCCGGGTCGGGCTCAGAGCGCATCAGCCCAACACCGAGCACAGCCAGCGCGATCGGAACCAACGCCACCGAAGCGCCGATCAGAACCCGCAGAAACGTATCGATCCACCCACCCACGGGTCGCGCGGCGTCGAACCACGAACTCGCGGCAACGACGACGGCGAGGCCCAGCAGGGCCAGGGCAATACCGTCGCGTCGGTGACCGGGTTCCAGTTCGCGTGCCCTGCCGACCGAGCGGGCCGTACTGCCGGCGCCCTTGGCCAGCATCAGCCAGCCGGTGCGCACCCCGCGCCCGGCCGCGGCACCAGCAAGCGCAACCGCTGACGTCCTCCGCTGCGCAGGCTTACGCCGAGGGCCAGCCGGCCTGGACGGCCTGGACGGCCTGGACGGCTTGGACGCACGCGACCCGCCTCGCGAATTCGTTTTTGACCTGGTTGGACGGGCAGCAGATCGGGCCGCGGTCTTACTCGCCATGTCGTTCAGCCTAATCCCAAACACCCCAGAAGCCCCAATTATCTCAGCTACCACACGGGTCACAGAATGATGTCGATCCGCCGAACTCCCCGTAGGCCCGGTCCGGCCGACGGGCGCCCTCGAGGATCCGACCTTGCCCATTGCGGTCCCGTCGCCCCACCGCGAGCGAAAATGAGTGATTCGGCCGGTCCGGCCGCCTGGCCGGCCCGCGGCAAGCCGGCATGCGGCGATCGTCGTGGTAGCTTCCCGGATCGTGGGGTGATCTCAATCCGGCCAGCGCCGTACTAGGGTGGACACCTGTCCAACTCAGTGCCGAGATCAAGGAGCTGCCCGAAATGCCGATAGTCGTCATCGCCACCATGACCGCCAAGCCCGAATCGGTGGAGGCGGTCCGCAACGCGTGCACGCAGGCGATCGAGGCGGTACACAGCGAACCCGGCTGCGACTTGTACTCGTTACACGAGGCCGACGGCACCTTCGTGTTCATTGAGCAATGGGCCGACGCCGACGCGCTGCAAGCACACAGCACCGCACCGTCGGTCGCCACCCTTTTTGGCGGCATCGGCGAACACCTGGACGGCGCACCCGACATCAAGATGCTGCAACCGATAGTGGCCGGAGACCCGACTAAGGGTCAGTTGCGGCCCTAGATCGCACAATCATGGGTCAGCTCAACGGCAAGGTCGCATTCATCACAGGCGCCGCGAGGGGCCAGGGACGAGCGCACGCAGTCAAGCTGGCATCCGAGGGCGCCGACATCATTGCCCTGGATCTTTGCGATCAGATCGACTCAGTGCCCTACCCGCTGGCCACCCCGGACGACTTGGCCGCCACCGTAAAGCTAGTCCAGGACAGCGGCGCGCGAATCGTGGCCTGCCAAGCCGATGTCCGCGACCGCGATGCCGTGAAAGCCGCGCTGCGAGAAGGAACCAACGAGCTCGGTGATCGCCTCGACATCGTGGTCGCCAACGCTGGTATCGCGCCGATGGCGGCTGCTGAGGGATGGCAGGATGTCATCGACGTCAACCTAACGGGCGCGTACAACACCGTGGACGTGGCGATGAAGCCGATGATCAAGTTCGGCAATGGCGGCTCGATCGTGCTGATCAGCTCGGTCGCGGGCCTGCTGGGGTTGGGTGCCCCACTTGCCGGCTCCGTTGGCTACGCGGCCGCCAAGCACGGCATGGTCGGAATTATGCGGGTGTACGCGAATTTCCTTGCCCAGTACAGTATTCGGGTCAACTCGGTACACCCGGCAGGCGTAAGCACCCCGATGATCGACAACGAGTTCACGCGGTCCTGGCTGGACGGGTTGGCGCAGCAGCATCAAGGTGGCCCCGACATGAGCAACGCCCTGCCGGTGCAGACGCTGGAGCCCGAGGACATCGCCAACGCAGTCTGCTGGCTGGTATCCGACGCTGCGCGCTACGTCACCGGCATCACGCTGCCTGTCGACGCGGGGTTCGTCAACAAACGATGACAACTCAAAATCCTTCAGCTCAGACAGCTTTCGGCCCTGTCGTGTTGGCGGCGATCGAACACTATGAGCCGCCAGGCCGACGCCTGGTGGACGACAATCTGGCGGCGTCCTTCCTCCCCACACGGCTGCGACTACTGCTCTGGCTGACCCGCGCCGGCGCGCTGCGCCGGGCCGCGCTCAAAGCCGCGGACCGCTCCGGGCCCGGCTTGTGGGCCAGCATCGTCTGCCGTAAGCGCTACATCGACGAACGACTGTCGGACCCAATCAACGAGTTCGACACCGTGGTCATTCTGGGGGCTGGGCTGGACACCCGCGCGTACCGGATCGCTCGCTACAGCGACCTTCCGGTGTTCGAGGTCGACCAACAGATCAACATCGACCGCAAAACCGCCGTCGTGCGGCGGGTTCTCGGCGATGCACCCGCATCCGTGCACTTGGTGCCAGTCGATTTCGAACGCGATGAACTGATGCCGGCCCTCGAAGCCCACGGCTACCGCGCCAGTGAGCGCACCTTTTTCATCTGGGAGGGCGTCACCCAATATCTCACCCCAGAGGCAGTGCGCGCGACGCTGAGGCAACTCAGCGGCGCCGCGACCGGCAGCCGGCTCATCTTCACCTATGTCCGCCAAGACTTCATCGACGGGACGCAGCGGTACGGAGCCGATTCGGTGTACAGCAGGTTTCGGGAGCGCACTCAGGTGTGGAAGTCGGGGCTGGTGCCAGAGCAAGTCGGCGAGTTGTTGGCCGAGTACGGCTGGCGGCTGGTCGAACAAGCCGGGCCGAGTTATTTCCGCGACACCTACATCCGTCCCACCGGGCGCACTTTGTCCGCCTCTCCGATCGAGTGGACGGCACTGGCCGAGCGGTGAGACGGGCTGCGGCCCAAAGCTACTAGATCTCGATGACCGTCGGGACGATCATCGGCTGCCGGCGGTAAGTCTCCCCCACCCATTTACCGACCGCGCGGCGCACGACCTGAGCGATGCGGGACGGGTCGGTGATGTTTTGGGAGGCAAGGTTACCCAGTTCAGCCTCGACCTTACGTGCCGCGGGTTCCAGCGCCTTGACATCCTCGGAGAAGCCCCGCGAATGCAGATGCACCGGGGCGGCAGGCTTACCGGTGCTGCGGTGCACGACGACCGTTACTGCGATGAACCCCGAAGACAGGATCAGCCTTTCCCCCAAAGTGGCGTCACCGACGTCACCGGTGATGAGCCCGTCGACGAACACCTTGCCGACGGGCACACCGCCGGCGATGCTCGCCCGGCCGGACACCAGGTCAACGCTCACACCGTTCTCGGCCAGCACGATGTTCTCCTCGGGCACACCGCTGCGGGCGGCCAAAGCGGCGTTAGCACGCAGCATCCGCCAGGTACCGTGCACGGGCATCACATTGCGCGGCTTTACACCGTTGTAGAGGAACAACAACTCGCCGGAGTAGGCATGGCCCGAAACATGTATGCGCGCCTGCTGATTGGTGACAACGCGGGCGCCGATCTTGGCCAGCGCGTCCGTCACGCCGTATATGGCCTCTTCGTTGCCCGGGATCAATGAGGACGACAGGACGATGAGATCGCCGGCGGTCAGGGTGATGCTTCGGTGCTCACCGCGCGACATCCGCGACAGTGCCGCCATCGGTTCGCCCTGGGTGCCGGTAGTGATGAGCACCACCCGATCGGCCGGCATCATCTCAGCGGCAGCGATGTCGAGGACGTCCTCGTCGGCAACGCGCAGATAGCCCAGATCGCGCGCGATTCCCATATTCCGCAACATCGAGCGCCCAACGAAGGCCACCCGGCGCCCCAGCGCCACCGATGCATCGATGATCTGTTGTACGCGATCGACATTGGATGCAAAACAGGCGACAATGACCCGTCCTTCAGCCCCGCGTATCACGCGATGCAATGCCGGGCCGACCTCGCTCTCGGATGGCCCGACGCCTGGGATGTCGGAGTTCGTCGAATCGCACAGGAAAAGGTCCACTCCGGCGTCGCCGAGTCGCGACATCCCCGGCAGGTCGGTCGGCCTGCCGTCCAGCGGTAACTGATCGAGCTTGATGTCACCGGTATGCAGCACCGTTCCCGCGCCGGTGTGGATACCGATGGCCAGACACCCTGGAATGGAGTGATTGACCGCGAAGTACTGGCATTGGAAAACACCGTGGTCGGATCGCGCGCCCTCGGCCACCTCGACCAACACCGGTTTGAGGCGGTGTTCCCGACACTTCGCAGCCACTAGTGCGAGGGTGAAATTCGAACCGACGATCGGGATGTCGGACCGCAGCTTCAGCAGAAACGGGATGGCGCCGATGTGATCTTCGTGCCCGTGGGTCACGACGAGCGCTTCCACATCATCGAGACGGTGCTCAATGTGCCGCAGATCGGGCAAGATTAGATCGACGCCGGGTTCGTCGTGATTAGGGAACAGCACGCCGCAATCGACGATTAGCAGTCGGTCGAGGTGCTCGAAAACGGTCATGTTGCGCCCGATTTCGTTGATACCGCCGAGCGCCGTCACCCGCAGGCCCCCCGGGGCCAGCGATCCGGGTGGATCGAGGGCTGAATCCATTAGAGGCCCATCTACCGCAGCACCCCTGCCGCGCGCATATCTGCAGCTAGCCCCTTGATCTGCTCATCGGTGGCCGGCAACTGGGGCAAACGCGGGTCGCCTATATCGAAGCCTTGCAACCGCAGACCTCCCTTGGCCAGCGTGACCCCGCCCAGCCTCGTTTGGGCGGCGTTCAACGGCCCGAGTGCGACGCTGATCTTCCGCGCAGTCGCGACATCACCGGAGGTGAAGGCCACCAACATATCTCGAAGCTGGCCAGCCGCAAGGTGTCCCCAAACGCTGATGACGCCGACCGCACCCACCGCTAGCCAGGGCAGGTTCAGTGCGTCATCGCCGGAGTAGTAGGCCAGTCCGGTCTCGGCGATGATCTGACCGGCACCGTGCAGATCCCCCTTGGCATCCTTGATCGCGACGATGTTGGGATGCCCGGCCAGGCTACGCATCGTGTCCCACTCTATGGGCACGACCGAGCGCGGCGGGATGTCGTAAAGGATGACCGGCAGGTCGGTCGCGTCAGCGACAGCGGTGAAGTGCGCGAACAGCCCCGACTGCGACGGCCGAGAGTAGTACGGGGTGACCGCCAGTAGACCGTGCGCCCCCTCGGCAGCACATGCCTTCGCGAGGCGCACGCTGTGGGCGGTGTCATTGGAGCCGGCCCCCGCGACAATCCGTGCGCGGTCCCCGACCGACTCGAGCACCGCGCGCAGCAGCGCGATCTTCTCGTCGTCGTTGGTAGTGGGCGATTCACCGGTGGTTCCAGACACCACCAGCCCGTCACAGCCGGCATCGACCAGGTTGGCGGCCAGCTTGGCGGCGGTGCCGATATCCAGCGAGCCGTCGGGCTTGAAAGGAGTAGCCATCGCGGTCAACAGAGTGCCCAAACGGGCCGACACGTCGAATCCGGTGGTGCTCACGGGCTCTAAGATTACCTGGTCGCCTTAGCGGGATACCAATTCATCGTCGGTTCACACCTCGGTTGCCAGCGGGCTGGTCGCGACCTCGGTGCCGTCCCCGAGCACGCTGATCTCGAAGTCGGAGAAGACCTGGGGAGCGACATCGACGAGTTGGCGCAGGCATTCGATCGCCAACCGCCGAATCTCCACGTCGGCGTGCTCGCTGGCCCTCATCGCGATGAAGTGCCGCCACGCCCGGTAATTCCCGGTGACGACGATTCGTGTCTCGGTGGCGTTAGGCAGTACCGCGCGCGCTGCCTGGCGGGCCTGCTTACGTCCCAACACACCAGGAATCGCTGGTTTGTCCGACCCCGCCGGCTGATCGGCGAACTTGGCCTCCAGACGCACAAGCAGCTCGCTGTAGGCGGCGCGACTAGCGTCGGCCGCAACCTTGAGGATCTCCCGCAGCTCGGGATCATCCTCGATGCCTGGTGGCGCCACGACCTGAGAGTCGTGTTCAGGCACATACCGTTGTGAGAGCTGCGAGTAGGAGAAGTGGCGGTGCCGGACCAGCTCATGGGAACACGACCGCGAGATGCCGGAGATGTAGAACGACACCGAGGCGTGTTCGAGCACGGAGAAGTGCCCGACGTCGATGATGTGCCGCAGATAGGACGCGTTGGTCGCCGTGCGCGGATTGGGCTTGGACCAACTCTGGTAGCACGCGCGACCGGCGAACTCGACCAGTGCAGCACCTCCGTCGGCATCGGTGCTCCACGGCACATCCGGGGGTGGGCAAAACTCCGTCTTGGCGATCAGCTGCACGCGCAGCGGCGCGATCTCGGCCACGCCTGGAGCCTAACCTGCCAGGGCCGCCCCAGGGTTCGTTGAGACCGCCTACGAGCGCAACGACATCCTCACCCCAATTCCCCCGACGGCTAAAGCCGCCGGTCCGCTCGGGGCACACTGATGGTGCTGCCGGCCAAACCAAGTTCGCTTCTGAGCTCCGCCATCAGGTCGCCCCGCACCCCCGCGCAGACATCGCCAAGCCCGAGCCAACCCGCCATGGACCGCAGTTCCCCGGCCAGGGCCGCTGCCACCCGTGAGCGATCCCGTCCGTCCTCGGCGAACGCGCCGAGAACCTGCAGCTCGCCGTTGACCCTGTCGGCCCTAAGGTCTACGCGACCCACCAGATCTCCATCGAGCAGCAATGGCCAGACGTAGTAGCCGAACTGACGCTTCGGTGCCGGCGTGTAAATCCCGATGCGGTAGTGGAATCCGAACAGCCGCTCCACTCTGGGCCGGAAGAAGATCAGCGGATCGAACGGGCACAACAGCGCCGTCCCCCGGTCTCGACGCGGCACGACCTGGCCCACCCGCAGGTACCCCGGCGACGCCCACCCCTCGACCTCCACTTGTTCGAGGGAGCCGTCGGCCAGCAGGTCGGCGATCGCGGGCTTGACCTGCCGGGATGCCAGCCGGAAGTAGTCACGCAAATCAGCCTCGGTGCCGATACCCAGCGCCGTGGCGGCCCGCAACGTGAGCTCGCGGACGGCATCGCCCTCGTCAACCTGTCGATCCAACACCTCAGGGGGCAGCACCCGCTCGGTGAGGTCATAGTGGCGCGCGAAGCCGACCCGGGTCGCCGTCGTGAGCACCCCCGCCGACCACAGCGCCTCAGCCACCCATTTGGTGTCCGTGCGGTCCCACATCACCTTCTTGGCGGGCCCAGCCGCCCTTCTAGGCTCGGATTCGAGGTGGGCGGCGATCTGACCTGCGGTCGAGGGGCCGAGTTCGGACACGGCCTCGATGACGTTGTCGGCGAGCTTGGCGTTCTTCTTGACGATCTCGGTGCCCCATCGGCCGTGCCGGTACTCGCGCATGCGCCATCGCAGCAGCGGCCAGTCATCGACGGACATCAGCGCCGCCTCGTGCGCCCAGTACTCGACCAGCAGCCGCGGGGCCTGTGCCGAGTGGTTCCACGCCGCGCGGTCGAGGATGCAACGGTCATAGGGCCCAAGCCGGCTGAACACCGGCGCGTAATGCGCACGCACCGCCACCGAGATCGAGTCGAGCTGCAGCAGGTGCAACCGGGCGAACAGGCGTTTCAGGTGGGCCCGCGTGACGGCTCCGGTTGGCGCGGCTTCGTGGAAGCCCTGCGCGGCGACTGCCACCCGCCGCGCCTGCGCGGCGCTGAGCTTCACGCGCGCCGGTAGCTGCAGAACCGGTAGCGCAATCCAGACGAGCTGTCCTGCCAATCGCCCTTGGTACCGATCCACGTCCCGTCGAGCACCGGCGCCAGCGCGTCGTCGTCCTCGCCGTGCAGGTCGATGTCGACCTCAGTGATCTCGCACCGGGTCGCCAGCGGCAGGGCCAGCCCGTAGATCTGCGAGCCGCCGATCACCCAGGCGTCATTCAACGGGGCATCCTCCAGAGACGCGACTACCTCGGCTCCTTCAGCCATGTAGGCAACCTGCCGACTGACTACGACATTCTCGCGGCCCGGCAGAGGCCGAAACTTCGCCGGCAACGATTCCCACGTCAGCCGGCCCATGATCACGGCGTGGCCCATGGTCAGCACCTTAAAACGTTCCATGTCCTCGGGAACGCGCCACGGTATACCGTTATCACGGCCGATGACCCCTGAACTCGACTGCGCCCAGATCAGACTCAGGGTCATGATTCGGACCTGCAAGCAGTCCTCATACTCATGATTCGGACCTGCAAGCAGTCCTCATACTCATGATTCGGACCTGCAAGCAGTCCTCATACTCATGATTCGGACCTGCAAGCAGTCCTCATACTGCCACCGGTGCCTTGATCGCAGGGTGCGGGTCGTAGTTGCTGACCACGATGTCCTCGTAGGTGTAGTCGAACAGCGAATCTCGTGGCGCCAGAGTCAGTTCAGGATACGGCCGCGCCGAACGCGATAGTTGTTCGGTGACCTGCTCGACGTGGTTGCCGTAGATGTGGCAATCTCCCCCGGTCCAGATGAACTCCCCGACACCGAGGCCGGCCTGAGCTGCCATCATGTGGGTCAACAAGGCATAGCTGGCGATGTTGAACGGGACACCCAGGAACAGGTCGGCGCTGCGCTGATAGAGCTGACAGCTCAACCGACCGTCGGCCACATAGAACTGGAAGAACGCGTGGCACGGCGGTAACGCCATCCGCGGAATCTCGCCCACGTTCCACGCCGAAACGATGTTCCGGCGCGAGTCGGGGTCGGACTTCAGAAGCTCCAATGCGGCGCTGATCTGATCGATATGCTCGCCCGAAGGCGTCGGCCACGACCGCCACTGTACGCCGTACACCGGACCGAGATCACCTGTCGAAGAAGCCCATTCGTCCCAGATGGTGACCCCACGCTCCTGCAGCCACCTGACGTTCGAGTCACCGCGCAAGAACCACAGCAGCTCGTAGACGATCGACTTGGTGTGCACCTTTTTGGTGGTGATCAACGGGAACCCGCTACCCAGGTCGTAGCGCAGCTGATGACCGAAGAGGCTGCGAGTGCCGGTCCCAGTCCGATCAGATTTCGGAATCCCGGTGTTGAGCACCAGACGCAGCAGATCCTCGTATGGCGTAGCGTTCGGCACCACGTCAGCTTACGGCGCAACGGGCTGAGTCCAACGCGACCATGCCGAGGAGCAGCCACACCGTGACGACCGCAGACAGCTCCTGCCCATCTCGGTTCACACACCCGAGGGGAAGGGCCCTTGGCCCGGCATCGTCATGTATCCCGATGCCGGCGAGGCGATGAACGACGTTTCGTGCGATAGCCGACAAATTGGCAGGCTACGGGTACGGCGTGCTGGTGCCCGACGTCTACTAACGCGATGGCGACTGGGCGCCATTCACCATGGCAACGGTTTTCGAGGATAGGGCCGAACGTCGCCGCCTGTTGACCACGATCGCCAAGGTGACACCAGAGATCATGGCGGCTGACGCGACGGCCTTTTGACCATCTCTCGGCGCAGCCGATGGCGTGAATTCGCACGAGCTCATCACGGCGCTGGTGCGCGAACGGGCCGGGTGTGGGCTGCACTACGCGCTGGTCGACCTCCCATCCAATTTGTGGCACGTCGCCTCGCAGCATTTACAGCAGATGGTTGATCGTCTGCCACGAGCCCTGCTGACGGCGACGTACGCCGCACCACCGCCCTGACGGTCGCGAACGTCGGGTCGGTCAGCTCATCAACTGCGCAGCGACCGTGGCGCCGAGATTCCAGCACGCCTCGAGGTCAACCCTGCTCGACTTGCCCGACACGACCACGTACTCCGCCGCCTTCACCCAGCCGAGCCCGCTGGTGATGGCATCGACAGCTCGCTGGGCTCCCTCAGTGCCCTCGTTGCCATGCAGGTAAAGCCCGAACGGCCTCCCCCGCGTCGAATCCAGGATCTGGTAATAGGCGCCGTCAAACGCGTGTTTTAGGGCGCCACTGATGTATCCGAGGTTGGCCGGTGTACCGAGCAGGTATCCGTCAGCCTCCAGCATCTCGACCGGCGACACTGTGAGGGCGGGTCGCCGCACCACCTCGACGCCCTCGATCTCGGGACCGGTCGCCCCGGCCAGCACCGCCTCGAACATCTCCTGGCAGTGCGGCGATGGTGTGTGGTGGACGATTAACAGCGTCTTGCTCACGGTGCTTGTTCCTCCAGGTGAACAGCCTTCTTCATTGCCTCCCTGGCCCGCGTGCGATCACCTGCATAGTCGTAGGCACGCGCCAGTCGATACCAGCGCCGCCAGTCTCCTGGGTCGGACTCCACTTCGATGCGAACGGTCTCGAACATCGCGTCGGCGGCGGCTCGCTGGATGCGTCCGGATGGCATGCGGGGTAGTGCAGCGACGTCGAGCTCCATCCCCTCTTCCCCTGCCAGCCGCGCCAGGCGCTGATGCGCCAGTCCGGCCTTCAAGGTCGCCACCATCACCCAGACGCCGATGACGGGCATGATCAGAATCGCGGCGCCCAGCCCAACCGCGGCGGGTTGCCCCGAGGTGATGAAGACCAGCGCAGCGCGGCCCAGCATGACGGCATAGACGAGGAGCGCCGCGCACATCAGACCGATCAACAGCTGGATGCGTAGTGCGCGCCCTCCCTCCCTCATGTCAGATCAAGCAGCGGCTCGATACCGATCATCAGGCCGGCGAAGTCGTGGATCTTCCTGACAGCCAGCAACACACCCGGGACGAACGACATCCGGTCGATGCTGTCGTGCCGAATCGTCAGCGTCTCGCCCAGGGTGCCGAAGAGCACCTCCTGATGTGCGACCAATCCAGCGAGACGGACCGAGTGAACCGGGATGCCGTCGACATCGGCCCCACGGGCGCCCTCCAGGCCGGTGCTGGTGGCATCGGGGTTGGGCGGCAATCCTTTCCGCGCCTCGGCGATGAGACGAGCGGTCCTGGCCGCCGTACCCGATGGGGCGTCAGCCTTCTGCGGATGGTGTAGTTCGATGACCTCCACGGACTCGAAGAACCGCGCCGCCTGGGCAGCGAAGTGCATCGACAGCACAGCGCCGATCGCAAAATTGGGCGCGATGAGCACTGCCACATCGGGTTTGGCGGACAACCACTCCTTGACCTGGTCCAGCCGCTCGTCAGTGAATCCAGTAGTGCCGACGACAGCATCGATCCCGTTATCGATCAAAAACTTTAGGTTGTCCATCACCGCGCTGGGATGGGTGAAGTCGATGACGACCTCGGTTCCGGCATCCACAAGTTCGGACAGCGGATCGCCGACGTCCACACCCGCAGAGAGGGTGAGGTCCTCCGCGTCCTGCACGGCCTGAACCATGGTCGCGCCGACCTTGCCCTTGGCGCCCAGCACTGCGACTCGCATAGGCCAACCCTAATGGGAGTTGATCGACGTGTCCTTGACAGGGATTTAGTTTCTTGAACGGGAGGCTGATCACCGAGCCCCGGCTGGTGAGCACTGTGCAAACAGCTGGGATGAAGCTCGATTCTTGGAGCTAGATCGTGCCTGGCCAGTGTTGCGAGCTCACCTGCAGCACTTGCGGGATGTCCTGCCGGTCGAGCACTGATCCACTAAGTCGCTGCGGGGCACTCAGCCTTGCCGCTGGCCCCGGCCAGCCGCCGGTCAGGGTCAACATTCTCCTACGGTAGGTCCCGTTAGCCGGTGAACAACAGTTCCGGCGCCGGCGCGTCTAGTTCGGCGCCTGCGTCCACGGCTTCCTCCGCGGCTGCGGCTGCGTCCGCGGCTGCGTCCGCGGCTGGGGTAGCGGTTCTCATCCAATTCGCCAACACCAGCATGCCTATCGCCTGCAGAGCCCCAATGGCCACAACCGGCCAAAACACGCCGGCCAAAACAGCTACCACGACTTGAGTTCGTGGGCCAGTACGTGGATCGGAAAACCGGATGGCCCCGCCCATCGCGGCCAGCGCGGTAGCGAGCGCACCACACAGGTAGACAATCAGCACTGGGACCACCTTCTTCTCGCGACTACTTGCCCCCCAGTATGGGTACAGACAGTGACAACAGGATGAGGAAGCGGTAACGAAACATGCACGGTCAGGTCAAGAGTTGTAAACGCCGTTGTCGTGCTGGTGCGCGTTAGTTGCGAAGAACCGGTTGTGGGTGTCCTGGTGCTGCTAGAAGCGCAACACCAACGCTGAGCGGACCAAGGATAAACAGCCCCACACAGAAGAATACGACCCCGTTGAGGTACCTATTGGTTGCCATGATTCCCGCAGTGACCGCACACGCGAACCACCACAAGGCAACCACGATGAGCATGAAGATTTCCATAGTGTCGATGATCCCTCGCTTTGACCACTTTGCAACCCATGCCGGAGGTGGCTATCAACGGTTGGGCTGACGCCACGCAGCCCGGGCCGACAAGCGAGCTATCCGCGGTCAGCCGCGGCCCCCGGCACGATGACGTACACCGCCCACGGCAGGCCCGCGGCCCAGGCTCAGCAGATTCGCGGGAGTTGTTCGCCGAGTTCGCTTGCGCGCCAATGCTATACCGGGGTGTTCACTGACCACGCGGCCGATCACGGCGGCACGTGCACCTTCGGGGCATGACCTCATCGCAGCCAATACCGCATCGGCATGATCGGGATCGACAAAGGCGACCATCTTGCCTTCGTTGGCGACCTGAAGCGGGTCGAGCCCCAGAAACGAACAGGCCGATGCGACGGCCTCTGGGACCGGGATGGCGACCTCGTCTAGTTCGACGCCGACCGATGCGGCGCGAGCAATTTCGGCGACTGAGGCCACCAGCCCCGCGAGTGGGGTCACGCAGCTCATGTACCGCTCCGGCATCCCCGGCCCGATCGTAACGCCTGCGGGAACTACCCCTACACCCGCTGTGTCAATGAACAGCTTTTCCGCGCTGCCCCTTGTCGACAACCTTGGTGTCCCCGGCGATGATGGCGATTCCCGCGGCGGCGGCCGCCCTGCCCATAGTCGCGGCGATCGTACCGAGCACATCGAGCTGCAGACCTTCTTCGATGATGAAGCCCGCAGTCAGCCCCGCCGGTTGCGCACCGCTGCAGGCAATGTCGTTGATTGTGCCGTTGATGGCGAGGTCACCGATGTTGCCGCCAGGAAAGAACAGCGGCTGCACCACGTATGAGTCGGTGGTCAACGCGATGCGCCCGGATTCGACGTCTAGCAGCACCGAGTCGCGGGCGGGTTCGGACTCGGTGCCGAATGCGGGCAGGAAGAGGTTGTCGATGAGTTCTTCGGAGAGCACACCACCGCCGCCGTGCCCGAGTACAACTCGCTGAGTTGCACGCAGCGGCAGCGGACACACCCAATCGGCAGGATCGGCGGCCACCGGCCGGTCAGGCATGTGCCGACGCTTCGAGGCGGCGGAAATGGTATTAGGCGGCACATGCCCCCTCGCTGGAAACCATAGTGGCGCCCAGCGGGTTTCGCGGAGTACAGCTCAGCCCAAAAGCGGGACACCCGGCCGGTTTGAGCTGACCCAGCAACACTTCACCACTATGGCAATGCGGCGATTCCGCCACGTGCATGTGCCCGACGTCGAATCGCCGTTCGGCGTCGAATTCCGCGTCGCGTGACGACAGTGCCCACCCTGACTTCGCAATCAATCCGATTCCACGCCCCTGCCGGTCGGTGACTGCGAAGACGTCGACGAGCTGGCGGACGACTTCGCGATCGGGGTGATCGAGGGCGACATCGCCACCGATCTGGACGCAGCGCGGCTCAGCGGCCGTGGCGCGCAGATCGCACTGCGCAACACGGGCAACGGCTTCGGCGGTGAGTGCCATCTCGACGCGCCGATGGTCAACCGCGCACTGGGCGAGCTCGAGCTGAGCGCACTGGACCTTGGCCGAGTGGTTCTCGTGGTTGCGCACCTTCACCGTGGGCGACTGAGCACCCTACAGCGGCGACGCACCGCGCAGATGCTCGAAGATCAGTGACGTCTGCGTGGCCGCGACATCTGCGTCGGCGTTGAGGTTCTCCACAACGAAAGACCGCAGATCATCGGTGTCCCGCGCGGCGACGTGCAGAATGAAGTCATCGGCGCCGGCCAAGAAATACACGTCCATCACCTGGTGTTTGCGGCGGATCTGCTGGATGAAGCTACCGATCTTGCTGCGTGCGGTGAACTGCAGCCTGACTGAGATCATTGCCTGGAGGTTCAGCCCGATCGCCGACGGGTCGATGTCGGCGTAGAAGCCGCGGATGACCCCGACCTCCTGCAGTCGGCGCACCCGGCCGTGACAGGTCGACGCGGCGATCCCGACGAGCTCGGCCAGCGCACTGTTCGACATGCGCGCGTCGGCGTGCAGAGCGGTCAATATGCGCCGGTCGACTTCGTCGATCGCAGCGGGCTGAACATTCTTCGAGGCTCGGCGTCGCCGTCGGTCATTGTTCGATGATTCTTCTGCCATAGCCGCATAGTAGTGAATCTTTACCGCCTTTATTGCAGCAAGATCGTTTGATCTTCATAATTGGAGTTGTCCGGCCATCACTGCGAGGAGCGATCATGCGTGTCGGTGTCCCGACCGAACTCAAGAACAACGAATACCGCGTAGCCATCACGCCGTCCGGGGTCGCCGAACTCGTCGACCGTGGCCACGAGGTTCTCATACAGTCCGACGCGGGCGACGGATCGGCGATCTCTGACGCTGACTTCAAGCGCGCGGGGGCACAGCTGGTCAATGGGGCCGACGAGGTGTGGGCACACGCCGATCTGCTGCTCAAGGTCAAGGAACCGATCGAGCCAGAGTATGGCCGTATGAGATCGGGCCAGATGCTGTTCACCTACCTGCACCTGGCAGCGTCCAAGCCGTGCACCGAAGCGCTGCTGGCTTCTGGAACGACGTCGATCGCGTACGAGACCGTGCAGACTGCCGGCCCAGACGGGTCAGTCGCACTCCCCTTGCTCGCGCCGATGAGCGAGGTCGCGGGGAGGTTGTCGGCACAGGCAGGGGCATACCACCTGATGCGCAGCGAGGGTGGCCGTGGCGTGCTGATGGGCGGTGTGCCCGGTGTCGCACCGGCTGAGGTGATCGTCATCGGCGGCGGCACAGCCGGGCGCAACGCCGCACGGGTGGCAGCTGGAATGGGCGCACATGTCACCGTCTTCGACGTCAACATCGATAAGTTGCGCGAAGTTGACGCCGAGTTCGGCGGTCGCATCCAGACCCGCTACTCCTGCGCCCTAGACTTGGAGGACGCCGTGAAGGCAGCTGACCTGGTCATCGGCGCCGTCCTGATTCCGGGCGCCAAGGCGCCCAAGTTGGTTACCAATTCGACTGTGGCCCACATGAAGTCGGGCGCGGTCCTGGTCGACGTAGCGATCGACCAGGGGGGTTGCTTCGCCGATTCGCGGCCGACTACCCACGACGACCCGACATTTGGCGTGCACGACACCGTCTTCTACTGCGTGGCCAATATGCCCGGCGCGGTGCCGCGCACGTCGACCTTCGCGCTGACCAACGCCACTATGCCCTACGTGCTCGAGCTCGCCGACAAAGGCTGGAAGGCCGCCTGTAGTGCTGATGCCGCGCTGGCGCAGGGACTCTCGACGCATCAGGGGGCGCTGCTGTCCGAACAGGTTGCCGTCGACCTCGGTCTGCCGTTCACCGACCCGGGCGACGTGCTCTAGTCGACCCGGGCGACGTGCTCTAGTCGACCCGATCCCCGTCGAGGTAAAACCATCGGCCGGCTCGATGGTGACCGTGTCGGACAGGGCGATCTCGCCGCGTTCGGACTTCCGGACCACCGCCGCAGCGGCGTAGGTCTTGAAAGTCGAGCACATTGCGAACCGCTCCTCGGCGCGGTGGGCCAACCATCGACCGCCCAGCACGTCTAACGCCCATAGCCCGACGACGACACCGTATCGCTGCTCCAACGCTGCGATCCTGTTGTCAGTCCTCGACACCGGCGGGTCGGGGTCGAGGGCGCTCGGCATCCCCGGGGGTTCCGAGCATGCGGCCAACGCTGCGACGGACAATCCGCCCACTAGGAGGCGCCGTCGGGAAAGCGGTAGCGGCTGACGCATCGCCAACAGGCTACCGATCAACCCGCAATCGTCTGCAGCGGCTCCGGCAGTGATTTCTTGGCCCGCACCGGCCCCAGGACCGCCGCCCCGAACGGACGAGTCAGCAGAAGCCGCGCAACGGCATTGACCTCGTCCAATGTGACGGCCTCGATCCGGTCCAGCGTGTAGGCGATGCTGCGATGGTGCCCGTAGTTCAGCTCGCTGCGCCCGATGCGGTTCATCCGCGATCCTGAGTCCTCCAGACCCAGAACTAGCCCACCCCGTAGCGAGCCCTTGGCGATTCGGCATTCGTCGGCCGTGATCCCGTCACGGGCGACCTCGGCCAATACGTCCGTCGTCACCCGCACGACCTCGTCGAACCGCTCAGGAAGACACCCCGTGTACACCGAGAGCGCACCGCTGTCGGCGAACGTGTCCACCGACGAGTACACCGAGTATGCCAGCCCGCGCATCTCCCGAATCTGTTGAAAAAGACGGGAACTCAAGCCGCCGCCGAGCGCGGTGTTGAGCACCGACAGCGCCCAGCGATGATCCCAGTTCCGTCCCGGAGTACGCACGCCCAATGACAGGTGAGTCTGCTCGGCCTCACGGTTGACCAGCTGCAGCGTTGGACGACCCGCGACCCGACCAGCGCCCTTACGCGGTGGCACCGGGGACCTGCCACGCAGCAACCGCGGGCCGAAGTGCTCAGCCACCAACCCGACGACCTCATCGTGATCGACGTTCCCGGCAACCGCCACGACCATGCGGTCAGGTGTGTAGCGGCGGACATGAAACGAATGCAGCTGCGCGCGTGTCATCGTCGAGACCGAATCCACACTGCCGATCACGGGGCGACCCACCGGGTGTCCGCCGAACATCGACGACAGGAATACATCGCCCAGAGTGTCCTCCGGGTCGTCGTCGCGCATGGCGATCTCCTCGAGCACGACATCGCGCTCGATCTCCACGTCATTCTGAGCGCAGCGCCCGTTCAGTACGACATCGGCGACCAGATCGACGGCCAATGCCAGATCCGAGTCGAGAACATGCGCGTAGTAACAGGTGTGTTCCTTGGCCGTGAACGCGTTCAGCTCACCGCCGACGGCATCCACCGCCTGCGCGATCTGCACCGCGGTCCGGGTCGGTGTCGCCTTGAACAGCAGGTGCTCCAGGAAGTGCGCGGCACCGGCCACGCTGCGCCCCTCGTCGCGAGACCCTACGCCGACCCACACCCCCACCGACGCCGAGTGCACGTGCGGGATGTGCTCGGTGACCACACGCAGGCCACCGGGCAGATCCGCGCGGCGCACGGCTAGGGATGCGTCTTGGTTGCTGCGCGCTGGGCGCAGCGACCCCGAACTAGCTGCTGACGGTCGCTGCATCGACAGGAGCAGGCGATCCGGACCCGGCGGTGTCTGCTGAGTCCTCTTCGGCGACGAGGACCAGCGAGATCTTGCCGCGGTTGTCGATGTCGGCGATTTCCACGCGCAGTTTGTCGCCCACCTTGACCACGTCCTCCACCTTGTTGATCCGCTTGCCGCGGCCCAGCTTGGAGATGTGCACCAAGCCGTCCCGGCCCGGCAGCAGGGAGACGAACGCACCGAAATCGGCGGTCTTGACCACGGTTCCGAGGAACCGCTCCCCGGTCTTAGGCAGCTGCGGGTTGGCAATCGCGTTGATCTTGTCGATCGCGGCCTGCGCCGCCTCGCCATTGGAGGCGCCGACGAACACGGTGCCGTCGTCCTCGATGGAAATCGAGGCACCGGTCTCCTCGGTGATCGAGTTGATCATCTTGCCCTTCGGGCCGATGACCTCACCGATCTTGTCGAGCGGCACCTTGATCGTGGTGATGCGGGGGGCGTACGGGCTCATCTCATCGGGCTCGTCGATAGCCTCGGCCATCACCGCCAGAATGGCGATCCGGGCATCCTTGGCCTGCGCCAGAGCGCCGGCGAGAACCTTGGAGGGAATCCCGTCGAGCTTGGTGTCGAGCTGCAGCGCGGTGACGAAGTCCTTGGTGCCTGCGCACTTGAAGTCCATGTCACCGAAGGCGTCCTCGGCGCCGAGGATGTCGGTCAACGTAACGAAGCGGCGCTCGGTATCACCACCCTCCACCTGCACATCGTCGGACACGAGCCCCATCGCGATGCCTGCGACCGGAGCCTTCAACGGCACACCGGCGTTCAGCATGGCTAGCGTCGATGCGCACACCGAACCCATCGATGTGGAGCCGTTGGAGCTCAGAGCTTCAGACACCTGACGGATCGCGTAAGGGAACTCCTCGACGCTGGGCAGCACCGGCATCAGGGCACGCTCGGCCAACGCACCGTGGCCGATCTCGCGACGCTTGGGCGAGCCGACGCGACCGGTCTCACCGGTCGAGTACGGCGGGAAGTTGTAGTGGTGCATGTACCGCTTTTTGGTCTCAGGTCCCAGCGAGTCGATCGGCTGCGCCATCTTGACCATGTCCAGCGTGGTGACGCCCAGGATCTGGGTTTCGCCGCGCTCGAAAATCGCGCTGCCGTGTGCCCGCGGTATGACGGCCACCTCAGCCGATAACGCCCGGATGTCGGTCACGCCGCGTCCGTCGATGCGGAAGTGGTCGGTCAGAATGCGCTGCCGGACAAGTTTCTTGGTCAGCGAGCGGTACGCCGCACCGATCTCTTTCTCGCGGCCCGCGTAGGTATCGGCCAGCCGCTCCAGTATCGAGACCTTGATCCCGTCCGTGCGGTCGTTGCGCTCTTCCTTACCTGCGATGGTCAGAGCCTCGGACAGCTCGTCGGTCGCCACCGAGGACACCGAATCGAACACGTCTTGCTGGTATTCGGGGAAGAGCTGGAATTCAAGCGCCGGCTTGCCCGAATTTCCAACGCCTTCGGCCAGCTCCTGCTGCGCGGTGCACAGCGCAGCGATGAACGGCTTGGCGGCCTCGAGGCCCTCGGCCACCACAGCCTCCGTCGGCGCGCCGGCGCCACCGGCAACCAGCTCGATGACCTTGTCGGTCGCCTCGGCCTCGACCATCATGATCGCGACGTCGGCGGTGTCTTTGCCGGCTACTTTCGCCGTTACCTTGCGGCCGGCGACGACCATGTCGAAGACCGCGCCCTCGAGCTGCTCCACAGTCGGGAACGCGACCCACTGGCCGTCAATCAGCGCAACGCGCACGCCACCGACCGGACCCGCGAACGGAATTCCGGAGATCTGGGTGGACGCCGAGGCCGCGTTGATGGCCAGCACATCGTAGAGGTCCTTGGGGTCAAGGCTCATGATGGTGACGACGACCTGGATCTCGTTGCGCAGACCCGAGATGAACGTCGGGCGCAGCGGCCGATCGATCAGGCGGCAGGTGAGGATCGCATCCGTGGAGGGGCGGCCCTCACGCCGGAAGAACGAGCCGGGGATGCGTCCGGCGGCATACATCCGCTCTTCGACGTCGATGGTGAGCGGGAAGAAGTCCAAGTGGTCCCTCGGGTTCTTGCCGGCGGTGGTGGACGACAGCAGCATCGTGTCGTCGTCGAGGTAGGCCACGACCGAGCCGGCGGCCTGTCTGGCCAACCGGCCAGTCTCGAAGCGGATGGTGCGGGTGCCGAAGCTCCCGTTGTTAATCACGGCGGTGGACTCGAACACGCCGTCTTCAATTTCAACTACAGACATGGACGTCCGTACGGCCTCTCTGGTTCATCATTCAGCTGTTTCGCGTGATCACCGTGCGTTGAATGCGGAAAATTGCAGACAACCTCGAGTCGCCCCGAGAAGGCCGGCCCGAATGTGTCGACGGCCGTCGATCGAAGCGGCCGGAGTTCATCCGGCAGCCACTACCGAAGACCGCGAGATCGGGCGGTACCTGTCGTGTCACGCGGGGGTAGCGCCCGCGGAACTGCGAGGACCACACCCGATTGTTCGCGCCCTATGGCTGGCGAACGCACTCATCGTACATCCCAGCATGTGCGCAATCCCTAATCCTGGCCTGTACCGGGCCTGCCGGAACGTTGCGGCCACGCGCCCAAGGCGGACGGTGAGGTTGCGTTCCAGGTACGGGTAGCCCACCGCACTTTGGCATGTCCCGAAGAAACGGGGTGTCAGCGGCGTAAACCTAGGCGCTCGATCAACGTGCGGTATCGCTCAACGTCGATCTGGGCGACGTACTTCAGCAACCGGCGGCGACGGCCGACCAGTAACAGCAGCCCACGTCGCGAGTGGTGATCGTGCTTGTGCATCTTCAGATGCTCGGTCAAGTCTGAGATCCGCTTGGTCAGCAGTGCAACCTGCGCCTCCGGCGAACCGGTATCGGTGCCGTGCAGTCCGTACTGGCCCAGGACTTCTTTCTTCTGTTCGGCAGTGAGCGCCACGAAATAACTCCATCACATCGGTCCGCGAATAGAGGCCGGAGATTGTCTTGAAAAGATCTCCGACATGCGCAGCCACCGCGAACTGCAGCAAGCGCAACGTCGGCGGCGAGTCTAACAGCGGCGATGGCCACGCAGCGAATCGTGACCGCGGCGCTCGGAGGCAACTATGGCTGTGCGGAGAGGATGGCGCGGGAGCGTTGGGTGTCGCCCTCGATCGCCGTCACCAGCTCAGTCACCGAGTCGAACTTCTCCTGCCCTCGCAGGCGCGCGACGAAGTCGACCGCTACATGCTGGCCGTAGAGATCGGCGGTCGTGTCCAAAACGAACGCCTCGACGGTGCGCGTGCGGCCGGAGAAGGTCGGGTTGGTTCCGACAGAAACCGCGGCCGGATAACGCTCGCCAGGTGTGATGGTACCCACGACTTCGCCGCGTCCCAGGACGGTGAACCAGGCGGCGTACACGCCGTCTGCGGGGATGGCCGAGTATATGGGCGGAGCGATGTTGGCTGTGGGGAAGCCGAGCGCTCTGCCGCGACCAACACCGCGGACCACCACTCCCTCGACCCGGTGGGTACGGCCCAACGCCTCGGCGGCCGCGACCATGTCACCGGCATCGACGCAGGACCGGATGTAGGTCGATGAGAACGTCACCGTCTCGTCTCGGGTGGATTCGGCCACTTCGAAAACCAAGGGCAGAGATTCCACCGCGAAGCCGAATCGGTCACCGGCGCTTCGGAGCAGGTCCACATTGCCTGCGGCCTTCTTGCCGAATGTGAAGTTCTCGCCGACCATGACCTCGACCACGTGGAGCCGCTCGACCAGCAGTTCATGTACGTAGCGGTCGGGAGTGAGCTTCATGAAGTCGGCAGTGAACGGCACAACGAGAAAGACATCGACGCCCATCTCCTCAACCAGCTCAGCCCGCCTGGTGAGGGTAGTGAGCTGCGCGGGGTGACTACCGGGGAACACGACTTCCATCGGGTGCGGGTCGAAGGTCATCAACACCGACGGGACACCGCGCGAACGGGCCGCCTTCACGGCCCGGCCAATCAACTCCTGATGTCCCCGGTGGACGCCGTCGAATACGCCGATCGTGAGGACGCATCGGCCCCAGTCGGTGGGGATTTCATCCTGCCCCCGCCAGCGCTGCACGCACTCAGCCTACGGCCACCGCACAACGACAGGCCACCAACACCAGCAGATCAGGTGATGACTGCCTAAGCTTGTCCCGTGAGTCCGGACGGAGAGCCCCGCGATCTGACGACGGTTGCCCAGGACTATCTGAAAGTCATCTGGACCGCCCAGGAATGGTCACACGAGAAGGTCAGCACCAAATTGCTCGCCGACCGAATCGGGGTGTCGGCAAGCACTGCCTCGGAATCGATCCGCAAGCTCGCCGACCAAGGTCTGGTCGATCACGAAAAATACGGCGCGGTAACTCTGACCGACGCGGGAAGGCTCGCCGCCCTGGCGATGGTGCGGCGCCACCGCCTCATGGAGACCTTCCTCGTACGCGAGCTCGGCTACAGCTGGGACGAAGTACACGACGAGGCCGAGGTGCTCGAGCACGCTGTGTCCGACCAGATGTTGGACCGAATCGACGCCAAACTGGGCCACCCGACTCGCGATCCGCACGGGGATCCGATACCCGCGGCCGACGGCCGGGTACCAACACCGCCGGCCCGTCAGCTGTCGGCCTGCCAGAACGGCGAAGCGGGCACCGTCGCGCGCATTTCCGACGCCGATCCCGAAATGCTGCGCTACTTCGAC